>Ga0163209_1000723_pt1 | contig 14391 bp, 13 predicted proteins | sample Kivu_160m_FD_113538 | JGI IMG/M metagenome (GOLD analysis project Ga0163209, IMG submission 113538) | Freshwater microbial communities from Lake Kivu, Western Province, Rwanda to study Microbial Dark Matter (Phase II) - Kivu_160m | ecosystem: Environmental > Aquatic > Freshwater > Lake ...
CCTCTAAAGCTTTATAAATAATATCTGTCCATAAACTAACAGTTCCCAAAAAGACGGTCATTCCGGCGAAAGCCGGAATCCAGCCTCTTCAAGACTTTCTGGATGCCGGATCACGTCCGGCATGACGGAAAAGGTACATCTGTAAACAGACTCCAAATAGAAGGATAGAAATAACAGGACTCCGGTTTTAGAATGGTTTTGAGCCTCCAAGGAGGTAAAAACCTCTTGGAGGCTTCACATCGGCACCTTCTGGAAATCCCATTTCATTTCTAACTCCAAAAGGTTGAGATTGGATTGTTAAATTGTTTTTTAAGGAGACTAATGGTACACCACAAAAATATCGCTATTTTTCCGAGGGCGGTTGAGCCGATTGCAAGCCATCGAGAAGGTTATCAGGCATAGTCATATTTTTGGGGTACACCACTGACCGAGGAATTTATTATTCATTTACCTATCAAAACGTGCTGCATTTGTGAATCGAATAATAGGTGATCTCTGAAAAACTACTGCTCGCTCTCTCGATTACAGAGATCTCGGGACTTTTTTAGAAATCTCAATAGGTTATCTATACCTGACTGCAAAACGATCTAAAAAAGCGCAAAACGATTTTATGGAACTTTTAGTGCTAAGACAATTTCTTGTAGCACCTGCCTTAAGGAAGGTTGGTGAGCATCAAGGATGCCCTGAGGAACATGCTTATGGGATGGATATGTGGAAAGATGCCTCGCTCCAGGATCATACGCATTGTCATAGCGAAAGATATGGAGATGTTCCTTTCGATAGTTATAGGCGTATTTGATGACCTGGATTGTTGGTTGAGTGATTATGAATTCCTTGAAATCGAGTTGGGACCCATCGGCAAAAACCAAGGTCCCCTTTACCAGACCGGCAGTGGGAGGACGTTCTTCGTAGATAATAGAGGTAGAGTTAACAAAAGGTGTTTCTGCTATGAGGTCTTGGAGGCTAACCAGATAGTTTTTTAGAGGCATATTGTTAGGTGTTCAAGACTTTCCAACTGCTCCCGTAGGTGGCGACGAATCTCCAGTTCACCTTCCAGTTCAAGAAGATCCATGTCTTGATTTTCAGGATGAGGAACTTGTCCAGTCAAAAGAAGATCAGGGTTTACATGAAGACGGGCGGCTAATTCTTGAATCCTTTCCTCCGTTTGGGCAAGGCTTTGAGAAAGGATACGTTTTTGCCTTTCAATGGCATCTCGCAGAACTGGAAGCACCTTTTGTGGTTCAGGAGTGTTAATCTCAATTTTTTGCATTATCTTCTCCTTTAGGAAAATTATACTGCTTTTTCTCTGAAGGAGTCAAGGTTAATAGGCTCGTGTGTTAGCATGAAAACTCTTGCTTGAATAAAAAACCGAGGGTGGGAGATTAAGAATTTGGGGATTCGGAAATTGGATCTCGTATTTCTGATATCAATTTTCAATTCCGCAATCTGAAATCCGAAATCAAATTATTCCCCTATCAATAGATTCTTGACGTCAGTGATGCTCTGAAAAACGAAATCTGGAGGGATGGAAGTTTCTTTGAGTGTCTCTTCGTCCGTAACACCCGTCAGCACAATGCCTGTGGCAATTCCCGACTCCTTACCCATCTTAATATCGGTCTCCAAACGGTCTCCAATCAGGATGCAATCCTTTGGCCTTAATCCCATGATCTCCATCGCAGCTTGAATCATCAGGGGAGAAGGCTTTCCCACAATCACCTCAACCTTCTTCTGTGTCACGGCCTCAATGGCGGCAATCATCCCAGCGCAATCAGGGATCTCTCCCCCTTCTATTGGGCAGGTTCGGTCGGGATTCGTAGCCACAAAATGGGCCCCCAGTTTGATGGCCTGAAATGCGATATTGAGTTTCCGGTAATCAAAAGTCCGATCAAATGCTACTACCACATACTCAATCTCTTTGGGTGCTTCAACAATGATAAAGCCTGCTCTTTTCAACTCTTCAATAAAAGGAGTCTCTCCTACGACAAAGAGTTTCGCCTGGGGAGCAATTTTTTTAAGATAATGGGTCATCACGAAGGTGGAATTGATCACTTCATCGGGTTGGGTTGGAATGCCGAGCCGGGTCAATTTTGCTGAATAATCTTCTCGAGTTTGGATGGGTTTATTGGAAAGAAAGACCACCTTTCTTCCACTTTCCCGAAGGAGTCTGATCAAATTATCTGCCCCTGGGATGAGTCTGTCGCTCAAATAAACGGTTCCATCTAAATCAAATATAAATCCCTTGAACATCGAATGGTTTTCCTTATGCCCTTAACAATCGTTAGGAGTCTCGATCAGAAGCCATAGGCTTCTTTCATGATTCCGAATAATTCTGTGTTGTGTCTCCACCCCCTTATCTTTTCGGAGCCAGGGCCAGTCCCCCAGAGAAAAAGTGGAGTTGCCGAATGGGAATCAGTCGCCCATCCGATTCGGTGGTAAAGCCTCAATACGAAGGCGATCGAGCCATCCATGTCATAATGAAAATGTCTGGGATCGAACTTTCTCATCGTATTCTCTTTAATGAACTTCAGGTCATCGTCTTTCAGATCAACATCATAATATTTTTTTATCACCTCCTTCATCTTTTCGAGGGAAGGATCCTTCCCCATTTCCTTATTCCTCTTCTCGTAGGATGCGTTGATCTGAGATATCGCTTTTAGGTTGATCCCCTCATATTCCTCACTTGTTTGGCTGTAGGGGAGAACAACAAGGCCTCCTGTTTCGTGATCCGCCGTAATAATCAGGAGGGTATCGGGATGTTTCTTCTGAAAATCGTACGCCACTTTGATCGCATCATCAAAGGCAAACATATCCATAATGACAGCAGCGATATCCTGATGATGGGCAGCATGATCGATTCTTCCAGCCTCTACCATCAAGAAAAATCCTTCCTGCTTTTTACTGAGAAGATCAATGGCCTTGACCGTCATCTCGGCAAGGCTGGGTTCTGTACTGCCTTTCCGGTCAATTTCAAAGAGCATATTCCCCAGGTTAAATAACCCAAGGATCTTCTCCCCCTCAGCCTTTTTCATCTCCTCTGCTGTCGCTACTATTAGATATCCTTTTCCCCTGGCCTCATTGAGAAGGTTTCGTCCATCCTTTCTCTTTCCCTTTTCCGATCCGGGAAGAAAGAATTCTTTTCGCCCACCAAACAGAATATTCACGTCTGATTTCACCAATTGTTCTGCAATCTTCTCTTCTTCCGACCGTTTCTGCACATGAGCCACAAAACCGGCTGGAGTGGCATCGGTAATTCCGGATGTCGTTACCAGACCGGTTGCCTTCCCCTTTTCTTTGGCCATCTCAAGGATGGTCTTTAGGACCTTGCCATCCGGTCCGATACCAACAGACTTCGCAAGCACCTTCACCCCTGTTGCCATCTGGACAGCTGCAGCAGCCGATTCCGTCACCGTACTGTCTGCCGTATCGTTGACCATATAAGCGGTTTGGCCCTTATCCATCACTTCAGTCATTAAGAGATTTTTCCCCAACTGTCTTGTGGCATAAAGCCAGGCTACCTGAACATGAGCCGGCCCCATGCCATCCCCGATCATGAGGATGATGTTCTTTGCCTGGGTTGCAAAGGAGAGGACTGAAAAGGAAAGAGTAAGTATAATAACGCTAATAAGACTGACTAACAACTTCTTCATTTTATCCATGTTGCTACTCCCTTTTCTTGATAGTACTTAGGCTTAGGCATATGAAAGCAGCCATCGGACTATAAAAAAACTTAACCCAGCCATAACCGCCGAGGCAGGAATGGTGATGAACCAGGCGAGGATGATGTTCTTTGCCACTCCCCACCGGACCGCGGATATTCTCTGTCCTGCTCCCACTCCCATAATGCATGAAGAGACGACGTGGGTCGTCGATACCGGACCTCCCAGAAGAGACGCCCCAAGGATGACCGCCGCCGAGGAGGTTTGGACACAGAAGGCATCAACCGACCTTAAACGATAGATCTTTGATCCCACGGTTTTGATGATTCGCCATCCTCCACTGGCCGTTCCGAGGGCCGTGGCCCCAGCACAACTGCCGATGACCCAAAGAGGAACCTCAAAACCGCTGGAAAGTCCCAAAACAAGAAAGGACATTCCAATCAGACCGACCGATTTCTGGACATCATTGGAACCATGGCTGATGGCAAGAGCAATGGAAGAAGGGATTTGCATCCGATTGAAGAAGTAGTTTACTCTGGGCGTTGCATTCCGAAAGACGAAGAGCGTCACTCTAAGGAAAAGCAATCCGAAAATCAATCCGAGCAGAGGGGATGTCACAAGGGAGACAACCACATAAAGAAGCCCTCCCCAGAGGATCTTTCCGGCACCATACGCGGCAAGCACAGCACCCACCATTCCTCCAATCAGTGCATGAGATGAGCTCGAGGGAAAACCAAAGAACCAAGTGATAAGATTCCATAGGATCGCCCCTATCAGGGCAGCAATGATAAGTGACAACGAAAGCTCGAAGGCCTTGGGGTTAAAGGTAGAGATGTCTATAATATTTTTCCCGATGGTTCTAGCTACTGCCGCTCCCAAAAAAAAGGGGGCAATAAATTCACAGACGGCAGCGATGAGAAGGGCTTTTGGGGGAGAAATAGCCCTGGTCATGATAATCGTTGATACGACATTCGCAGCGTCATGGAAGCCATTTGTATATGCAAAGAAGAGAGCAAGAAAAATAACGACACCGGCCAAAAACATCTATCCGAACACCCCTCCCATCTTGCTCCCGGCCATTCGGTTGATGGCAAAGAGACAGACCGCTCCAAGGATGATCAGAATAAGGCCCAGGGCAGCAGCCTCGTTCACCGAACCTCCGATGTAGAAATTAAAAATTCCAACGGTCATCATCTCATGTCCCGGAACCACCAAGAGAAGTGTGGCTGAGGCTTCCTGGAGGGCGAGAATAAAAGAATAGAGGGAGCCCACCAGAACCCCTTTCCAGATGAGTGGAAGGGTCACGTCTTTGAATGTCGTCATTTTCTTAGCCCCCACACTCTCAGCCGCCTCTTCAAAAGAACGGTGGACGATCAGGAGAGAAGCAAACGTCCCTCTTACCGTATAAGGAAGCCGTCTGACACCGAGGACGATGGGAATCACAATCCATATGCCGATGAGTGCCACGTTCATAAATGGCATGGGATCTCTGAAGGCCCGCATGTAGGCGATGCCGATCCCGGTTCCTGGAAGGGCAAGGATCAGCGTCGTGAGAGAATCAAGCAGATCTCTCCCCGGCACTTTGGTCCTGGCCATAACCCAGGCCACAGGAACTCCCACCGCAATACAAATGAGAACGGAAATGGTCGCATAGAGCAGGCTGTTAATAATAAATTTGGGGGTCTCAATGGAAACCCGTTCGAAGTACTGCAAGGTATATTTTACCGGGATGGGGGTGAGGGCCCAACCTTTACCAAAGGAGTCAAGTGCGATACCCAGATAAGGGATAAAGGCAAAGATCAGAGTTACCACAAGAAATGCAATAACGCCTGCCTCGCCCCAGCGGGAGACTTTCTTTCGTTCAATCACCGAATAGGAAAGGGAACTGTAATCCTTGATGGAGACGTATTTCTTGGCGATAATGAGGAAGAGGATGGCCAGGATGACCATGATGGCAGAGATAACAATGCCCATCTTGAAAAGCCTTCGGTCGACAAACTGGACGATATTCAGGTAGGCTTGGGAGGCGAGCAGATCGTCCATGCCCACCACCAGCGGTGTGGCAAAGTCGGCAAAGGTCCAGATGAAGACTAAAAGTGCCCCTGAGACAAATCCCGGAGTTGTTAGCGGAAAGGTGATGTCCCAGAACTTCCGGAGGCCCCGCGAGCCCACGCTCTCGGCCGCTTCATCGAGGGAAGGCGATATCTTTCCCATGGCATCGACGATGCTCAAGGTCATGAGCGGAAAGAGATGGAGGGTCTCAACGAGCAGGACGCCATGGACACCGTACATGAAATTGACGGGCTTCGCAAACCCCAGATAGTCCATCAAGAGGACGTTCACTGTTCCGGCACGACCCAGGATAAAGACAAATCCCATGACCCCGACCAAAGGAGGCATGATCATCGGGATGATCGTCAGGTAAGAAAAAAGATTCCTGCCAGGGAATTCGTATCGAAGTAAAAGAAACGCGATGGCGATGCCCAGGATAGAGGTTGTGATCACGGTCCCCGCGCCGAGGAGGAGGGAGTTCACGAGACATTTGAAATAGAAAGAGTCTGTGAAGAAATCATAGAAGTTATTCAGCGTGAAAACGCCTTGATCCGTCGTGAAGGCATCGTAAAAGAGCCGGATGAGAGGGTAGATCAGAAATAGACCGAAAAACGCCCAGATGCCAGCATAACCGAGCAAGCCACCAACCTTCACCTGTGGCCAGAAACGGGGACGGGGAAGAGCAATGCCTGCTTCGTCCTGGAGGATCATATCACGCCTTAACCCTATGCCCTTCGCCTTCCTGAGGGAAAGAAGCAAGAGGAATTCCTAAGGTTGTCTTTATGGGAAAACGAACGTACACCTTCTCCCCGATGGGCAAGACCTCGTGCTCCCAGGGTTCCTGAACATCGACTTTAAAAAGCAGCCCCTCGCCCACTTCCACATCATAACGAATGGTATTTCCGATGTAGTAGGCAAAGCTAACACTCCCGGCGATTCGATTGTAGCCCTCCTCGACCTCCGGGGACTTACTAATCGAGGCCGCCTCCGGCCTGACACTGATGACGCAGCGATCGCCAGGCTTAAAGCGGTCCTGATCAGGGCAATAGAAATTGCCGACCGCGGTCTTGGCCATCAGCCATTTTTTAGAGGTATTGGTCTCTTGAACCTCTCCCTTGATGAGATTGTTGATCCCGATGAAGTCGGCAACAAAGGGGTTCTCCGGTCTCTCGTACAGATCCCTGGGGGAGCCGAGCTGTTGCAATTTACCGTGATCGATCACTGCAATCCGGTCCGACAGGGTAAGGGCCTCTTCCTGGTCATGGGTGACATAGATGGTCGTGATTCCAAGTTCTTTTTGTAATTTTCGGATCTCTGCCCGGACCTGAACGCGGATCTTCGCGTCCAAATTACTCAGAGGTTCATCCAGAAGAAGCACATCCGGATTCAACACCAATGCCCGTGCCAGGGCCACTCGCTGCTGTTGCCCCCCTGACAGCTGCCCGGGGTAGCGTTTTTCGAGCCCCGTCAGATTGACCAGTTTCAATACATGCGAGACCTTTCCGTCAATCTCCGACCTCGACATCTTCTTGAGCTTGAGACCGTAGGTGATGTTATCCGCAATCGTCATATGGGGCCAGAGGGCATAGTTCTGGAAGACCATCCCGATATTCCGCTCGTAGGGTGGAAGAGGAGAAACAGGCTTGCCTTCAAAATAAATCTCCCCGTGATCCGGTTTGTGAAAGCCTCCGATGAGCCGGAGGATGGTTGTCTTTCCGCATCCTGAGGGACCGAGGAGTGTGAAGAGTTCTCCATCATGTATTTCCAGTGAAACGTGGCTCACTGCCTCCAGGGTACCAAATCTTTTGACAATGTCTTTTAATTGAATCTCCATAAATCTGACCAGTTCTTATAATTTTACATAAGAAACCTCCTCGAGTACAATGCCCCCAAGGAGGTTTCCCATGATGAAAGATGATTGAATTTCACTTTCCTTTGATAATATCTTTATGTTTCTCAGCAATCTCCTTTCGGAAGTAAGCGTTCACCTCCTCGATTCTCTTCTTTTCGCCAGCGACCTTCTCATCGTAAACGTTGCCCACCTGGATGTCGTAGAAGGACCGAATCCCTGCGGTGAATTCCACAGCCTTCTCGGCGTTTGAACCCGGAGGTCCCTGGACCTTATATTTCGAGGTGATGGGGTAGAGTCCGCGTTCCATGAACACCCTCTGGCCCTCTTCCGTCAGTAAAAACTCAATAAATGCATGACCTGCCTTCGGATGGGGTGCGCCCTTTAAGACCGCCATGGGCTCGGGCGTCACATAGGCATTTTTCGGATAGACGAACTTAACATCGTAGCCCCCCAGGACCTCGGCAAAGGCCATATAGCTTGGCACCGCAAACCCGACCGCAAACTCACCTTTGGACACGACGTTTGGAACGTCACGGGAACGGGCTGTAAAAATGCCTGTATTGGCTGCCAATTTTTTCAACCACTCCCAGCCTTTGTCCCAGCCATGCATGGCAAGAATAACCTCATAGGAGGCATGGCTCGAGCTTGACCGGTCTGGAGTACATTGAGCGATCTGTCCCTTCAATTTCGGGTTAAGGAGGTCATCCCAATCCTTGATTGTGACACCTAAACGCTGTAACAACTTCGGCTGGTAGATGAGCCCATAGGGTTCAAGGGTTGTCCCAACCCAGAATTTCTTGTCATCTTTCAGAGGCAAGCCGATTGGTTTCCCGATCGTTGCAGGTATTTCATCCCACATCGCTTTGGGTAGCTGTATCGAATCCAAGAGTCCCTGAGCCGCCAAATTATCGAAGAGGGTCCCCTCTCCTCCCCAAAAAACATCGGCTTGGGGCTTTCCCCTCCATTCCAGGATTTGACCGTAAGCCACTGGCGTGCCCTGTGGCATGGCGCTGGTTTTCAAATCTACGTTGTATTTCTTCTTTACAAAAGCAGCGAATGCCTTTAGTGCCGGATCGTGAACATCCTTGGAGACAGGGGTAATTAGATAAAATTCATTTTCGACCGCCTGTCCAAATGATATTCCTCCAAAACAGAAAAACCCCATCAATAAAATAGTCAGTACAACAATGATCCGTTTCATGCTAATTCCTCCTCTCTACTTAATTGAAAAGTCCAATAAGATCACTTTTTTACAGTAAGAACCTCTTGATTCTTGATTATAAGCTTTTCCTTCTTTTCAGAAATCATTTCATCTGTCTATTCTCCTAACTGTCTCCTATCCTCTTTTTCCCACCTCCTCTTCAATTAGAATTTGATAAATTTTCCTCAAATATATATTACTGTGGCAAAAGATGTCAAGGTTAATTGAATCCAGAAACCCACCTTGAACCATTCAAGATAATCCTTAGCAGAGTTAGCATGGATTATCAAGAGATATTTTTCACCAGATTGGATTTAGGATGAACCAAATGCAAGATCAAGTTGACTTTTCTAAATCACTTTAATAAACTTTTCCATAAACTATTAAAGTGGAACTGAATCATTCGAGAAAGGAGAACCTCTATGAAAAAAGTTGGAATGATTTTTATGGCTGCTCTGTTTTCCACCCTATTTCTTCTCCCGTTAAATTTCGCCCATCCCGCTGAAAATTTGAATGCCTATTCTATTTGGCCGGAGAATTGGGCCCGTCCCATGTTCGAAGAGTTTGAGAAGGCCACGGGTATCCATGTCAACTTCCTCCGGTTTTCTTCAGGGGAGGCCTTAGCCCGGGTCATCGCTGAGAAGAATAACCCCCGCGTCGATGTCCTCTTTGGCGGTCCTGTCGAAACCCATATCGCTGGAATCAAAGAGGGGATTTTTGAGCCTTACAAACCCCCAACCTTCGGCGTTTTGGCTCCGAGGTTCAAAGATCCCGGGGGATATTGGATCGGAATTGCCGATGACCCTCTCGTCTTCATGAGCAATAATAAATTTCTAAAGGAGAAAAACTTAAATCCCCCGACATCCTGGAACGACCTCCTTAACTCTGCTTACAAGGGCATGATCCAGATGGCTGATGCCAGGACCTCGGGAACCGCTGTCACCCGGATCTTCTCGATCATTGAGGTTTTCGGACGCGATGAAAATAAGGCGTTTGATTACATGAAGAAACTTCGCCAGAATGTTCAGGTCTATACAAAGAGCGGAGGAGGAGGAACCATTCCTGTTGGCCTGGGCCAAGCGGGTGCGGGAATTTTCTTCATCGTAGATGCTCTGAAAACGAAACAGGAAGGTTACGATGTGATGATCTCCTTCCCGAAGGAAGGAATCGGTACCTCTGTTGAAGCCATTGCCCTCATCAAGGGTGCAAAAAATCCGGCTCTCGGAAAGAAATTGATTGACTGGTCAACAGGCCCTGCAATGCAGAATCTCTATGCGAAGTATAAGATCAATTTTGTTCCTGCTCACCCGGAGGTAAAGACCGAACCAAGCCTTGCAGAGGTATTGAAAGGAGCTAAAGTATTTCCCATAGACGAGGCGTGGGCTGGCCAGAATCGCAAAAGGGTTGTGGAACGCTGGATAAACGAGGTTCTGCCTTAGACGACGGCTTTTTCTCGGGATTAGGGATCGGGGCTTAGGGGTTGGTGAGAATTCTAAATCCCAAACCCCAACCCCTAATTCCTAACCTCCGTATAAAATCATCACATATTTCCCATCTTTCACTGGAATTATTAGATATGTCTGCTCCTACCGTTAAACTCAATCCGAGTGATCGTCTCCGTAAATTGCTGGGAGACCCTCTCCTTCTGATCACTCTCATTATTCTATGGAGCCTTCTCGCCCTTTTCATCCTCCTTCCTCTTATCGGACTTTTTATAAAGACCTTTGAAGAAGGTGGTCGGTTCACCCTATCCAATATCGTCGGTATCATCGGCGACCCGAATCAACGTCAGGCCCTCTGGAATAGCCTTCTCCTGGGCTCCCTCGTGGGTTTCTGCGGCACAGCCCTTGGTTTCCTCTTTGCATTTACAGCAGTTCGCGCCAATCTCTCAAAGGCATGGACCTTCTTTCTCGATACATCGATCATTCTTCCTCTTATCTCTCCACCTTTCACCACAGCCATCGCCATGATTTTTTCCTTTGGCCCCAGGGGCTTGATCACCTATGATCTCTTGGGCATTAAAAACTTCACTGTGTACGGCCTACACAGCACTCTCTTCTCTGAGACGATCACCTATTTTCCCATCGCTTACCTTACCCTCAAGGCAATCATCGCAGGCATCGATCCCAATATCGAGGATATGGCCTTTAGCCTCGGGAGTTCACGCCGGCGGGTCTTTCGAACGGTGACACTTCCCCTGACTGTTCCCGGACTGGCCAACTCCTTTCTTTTACTGTTTGCTGCTTCCTTGGCAGATTTCGCCACCCCCCTTATCCTTGCTGGAAACAGCTTTCCCATCCTACCCACTCAGGCCTACCTCCAGATCACCGGTCTTTTTGATATCAAGGGAGGTGCCGTCCTCTCCTTTGTCCTCCTCGTCCCAGCCTTTTTGGTCTTTCTCCTTCAACGCTTCTGGGTCAGCCGAAAATATTATGTCACCATCTCAGGAAAGGTCGGTGCCAAGACCCAGATCAAAAGCGTTCCCTCCTGGGCGAGGTATTTTCTTCTGGGTCTGTGCCTTTTTATCTCGGCCTTCATCTTATATTTTTACGTACTTCTCTTTTATGCCTCCATCGTTCAGGCCTTTGGCGCAAACTTTCAATTGACATGGAAACATTATCGGGTCGTCTTTACGGAAGGTCTGAAGGCCATCCGAGATACGCTCATCATCGCTGGTGCAGGAATGCCCCTGGGAGGGATCTATAGCGTCATCTTAGGTTATCTTGTCTGTAAAAAAATTTTCCCTTCCCGACAGGCTATGGAGATTGTCTCGATGATCAATTACGCTCTTCCCGGAACGATTGTGGGCATTGCCTATCTTCTATTTTTTAACGAACCGCCTATCCTGCTCACCGGGACAGCCATCATCATCATTGCCTGTTATGTTTTTAGATATGGACCTACGGGTATCCGTACGACTGTGGCCATCCTCCAGCAGATTGACCCAAGCATTGAAGAGGCCTCGTTCAGCCTTGGCGCAGGTTCTGGAACAACCTTTCGCCGAATTACTCTACCTCTCATTCTCCCGGCCTTCTTTGCAGGGCTCGGAGTGGTGTTCATCCGTTCCATGACTGCTATCAGCGCTACTATTTTTCTAATCTCGATCAACTGGACGCTCATCACGGTTCGCATCCTTGAAAAGATGACGGAATTGGAATTGGGGGTGGCTGCTGCCTTCTCCATTCTTGTGGTCTTCATTGTATTCATTGTGATTATAGTTATCAGCCTCTTCCTCCGCCTGTTCCGACAGCCCGGAGCTCCTGAGATGGCCAGTATCCTCGGAGGATGATGTGGAAGCCGTCCGTATCCGCCTTGAAAATATTTCCAAAACGTTTATTCATCGCCTGAAAGGAGAGGTCTCTGCAGTCGATGAGGTCTGTCTCGATGTTCAACCCGGGGAGTTTCTGACATTGCTGGGCCCTTCGGGCTGTGGTAAGACCACGACGCTGCGCATGGTAGCCGGTTTCGAAAGACCAGACCGTGGCCGCATCTACATTGGAGAAGAGGATGTGACAGACCTGATGGCCAACCAAAGGAACATCGGGTTTGTCTTCCAGAACTATGCCCTCTTTCCCCACCTGTCCGTCTTTGAAAACGTCGCCTATGGTCTGAGGGTCAAAGGAATGGCCAAGGCAGAGATGGAGAAGTCGGTTGGCGAAGTCCTCACTCTTGTTGGACTCAAAGGTTATGAGCGCCAATTCCCTCACCAACTATCAGGGGGAGAACAACAGCGTGTGGCCCTCGCCCGTGCCGTGGTCATCGAACCGCGAGTTCTTCTCTTCGACGAGCCTCTTTCCAACTTGGACGCCAAACTCCGTGTCTACATGCGGAGTGAAATCCGAAGATTGCAGAAGGCCCTTTCCATAACCGCCGTCTATGTCACGCATGACCAGGAAGAGGCCATGGCCATCTCCGACCACATCGCCGTGATGAACGAAGGGAAAATCATTCAAATTGGGACGGCCGAAGAACTTTACCTGCGACCGGAGTCACCCTTTGTGGCCCAATTCATAGGGAAGATCAATCTCCTCCCTGCCGAGGTCAAAGAGGTGACAGAAGAAAAGGTAATGCTCAGGATCTTCAAACAGGACTATCAGGTCTCAAAAGGTTCCCATCGTTTAGATCCTGGACAAAAGGTGAATGTTTTTATAAGACCGGAAACAGTTGGGTTGGCGAGAGCCATCGATGAGGATTCATTGAAGGCATCGGTTGTGGAAAGATCATTTTTGGGCGAGAAGGTGGATTACCTCCTTGACCTCCATGGCCATACGATTTATGCCACCTCCTATGATCCTCTTCGACATGGAACCTTCTCACTCCATCAGGAGGTGGGAGTTCGTTTCAATCCCGAAGCTATCACCATTTTGAAGGAAGTGGAAAAATAGGGAGAACAATGAAGCGATCTATCCTCGTCTTGTTTGTGCTATGGATGTTTTTATTTGCATGGGGAATTCCGCCCGCATTTGGACAAGCAGAGTTTCATGGAGCGGACTCCACTTATGAGAGAGAGGGAATTACCATTCTATGGGCGATTCTTAAAGGACCGACCGAGGAAAGCTCATGGGTCTATATCAAGATCGTCAATTCTCAAAAGAGCCCCTTCCAGATCTTCAGCATGGAGGCAGTCGATCCCTTCTCGAAAGAAAGGGAATTCGTAGTGAAGGGAGAAAGATTGGGAGACGAAAATACGATCAGAAGTGTTCGGTCTTCGTTTAGAGATAAGACGGCAAGAAGAATTCTCTTTTATCGAAGCCAGGAGGCTTTTCAAAAAGAAAACCCAGACTTGGCCGTTTATTATTTAGGTGTCCCTGATACATCTCCTGAAGTTCTTTCAGAGAAGGAAATAGATGACTATTTCAAAAAAGCTCTGGAAAGGTTAAAGAAATAATTCGAAATTGGGTACGGCGTACTTCCTGAAACATTCTCTTCTCTAATTTTTGGAAAAGGTGTATATTACTATCGCAAATGGGTAATGGGAGCACTCCAAGTGCTTTTTCCAAAGAACCGTTAGGGAAAAATTACTAAACGGGAGAATATATCCTGATCAAAATCCATTGTACTGACCAAGAGTATTGGCACATAAGGAAGAAGAGATGTCGGTGCGGGGGCGAGTTTGACGTGGCGATGCAGTCCCTAATGAAGAACCAAGAAGGAACCTATATGGATGTTCTTAACACCAAATGCAAGCAATGCGGGATCTCAGAGGAGTTCGTTTTTGATATTTCTTCGTTCCATAATCCACTTAGACCCTTCGAGGAATTGGCTAAAGTGGAGGTTCTTCTCAAGAAAGTGTACCCTGAAAGTGAGGTTAGGATGAAGATGGCCTCTCCAATGGAGGCTACGCTGATGTATATTGAGCTACTCAAGAAATCCAGCGACATTATGGCGTTGGAATATATAGCAGACGCGGTTCAATGGGCTATCGGGAAGAAATTGGATGAGCAGACTGCCTAAATCACTTCAGTGCATGGCTTACAGCCACCGCTGATTTAGATCGTTATGAAAAGAAAAATTGATATTAGTGAAATAAACAAATGGCCAGTGTCGTGGGCAGGTACAGATGAAGATGTTGAATATGGTCGAAGAATAATGGAATTGATGAAACCTTTTGTCAGAGAACTATTAAATTC
>Ga0163209_1000725_pt1 | contig 14378 bp, 12 predicted proteins | sample Kivu_160m_FD_113538 | JGI IMG/M metagenome (GOLD analysis project Ga0163209, IMG submission 113538) | Freshwater microbial communities from Lake Kivu, Western Province, Rwanda to study Microbial Dark Matter (Phase II) - Kivu_160m | ecosystem: Environmental > Aquatic > Freshwater > Lake ...
GAAATCGCTCGTGGTGAGAGAGGATGGGTGTCAGTCCTGAAAGATTTTTACACACCATTTGAAGAAACACTGAATCAGGCCTCAGATAAGATAGAAAAGATAAGAATTGTTAAGCCAACAGAGGAAATCTGCCCTGAATGTGGTCGCCCTATGGTAATAAAGACAGGACGTTTCGGCAAGTTTCTAGCCTGTAGTGGTTATCCCGACTGCAAGAAGACTATGCCTTTCGTAGTTAAAACCGGGGTGCTTTGTCCGCAGTGCGGCAAAGAACTGGTGGAGAGGAAAACCAAGAAAAAACGTGTTTTTTATGGTTGCAGTGGCTTCCCAACGTGCCAATTTGCAGTTAACCGCAAGCCGGTCCCACAGCCCTGTCCTCAGTGTGGCAAGATGCTAATTACATATAGAGACGGGTGGGTGAAATGCACCGCCTGTGAATACAAAGATAAGGTGGAAGAGTTAGAAAAAATAGGAGCGGCGAAATGAAAATTCTGGTTATCAACGGACCCAACCTCAACATGTTAGGCAAGCGTAATAAGGCTATTTATGGTGATAAAACATTGCCACAGATTGATGCCATTTTAAAAAAAGAAGGGGGAAAGCTGGGCATAGATTTAGTTAGCTTTCAATCTAATAGCGAGGGTGAGATAATTGACTTTATCCAGAAGAATACCCCCCAATCTAGCGGTATAATTATAAATCCTGGCGCGCTAACTAACTATGGTTTTTCCTTGTGTGATGCTCTGGCTGACAGTGGCCTACCTGTTATTGAAGTTCATCTGTCCAACATCTATGCGCGTGAGGATTGGCGAACAGAATCTGTAATTGCTCCTATTGCCAAAGGGCAAATCACCGGCTTGGGTTGGCAAGGGTATGTTGCTGCGCTGCGAGTTTTAGTTAGTGACTTAAGGTAGAAACTTAGCGATGAGCCGGCTGCAAAAACTAAGGCAGGGTTTAAAACAAAAAGAACTGGATGTTATTGTAATTTCTCAACAGGAGAACAGACGCTATCTCTCTGGTTTTACAGGCTCATCTGGTTGGCTGCTGATTTCCGATAGTAATGCCTACTTAGCCGTGGACTTCCGTTATGTGGAGCAAGCTAGAAAGGAGGCGCCCGATTTTGATGTGATTCATATAAAAGGTGACACGGCGACCTGGTTGACTAAATTAACTTCAGATTTAGGCTTCAAGAGAGTAGGCTTCGAAGCTGACAGGCTTCCTTTTGTTATTTACCAGCAACTATGTAAAAAGATAAGAGATGATGGCTACCAGTTTCAGCTTATTCCGACCATCGGCCTGGTTGAGTCCATTCGCGCTGTAAAGGAGCCTGAGGAACTGAAGCTTATAGCCGAGGCGGTTAAGCTAGCCGATGCTGCTTTTGACCATGCCACATTAGTGCTACGTCCCGGAGTGAGTGAAAAAGATGTAGCCTGGGAGTTGGAGAAATTCCTCCGAGAAAAAGGCAGCGAGACGGTTCCTTTCGACATTATTGTGGCTTCAGGTCCTAATTCAGCTTTGCCACATGCCAGGCCATCAGAACAGACTATTCTTGAAAATGTGCCTGTGGTGGTCGATTTGGGAGCGCGGGTTAACGGCTACTGCAGTGATTTGAGTCGGACTTTTTTTCTAGGCGATGACGACAAGACATTTTCTAAGATTTATGATATTGTTTTGGGTGCACAATTAACTGCCCTGGCAACAATAGGGGCTGGCATGAATGGTGACCAAGCTGACCAACTAGCCAGGACAGTTATTGAACAGTCTGATTATGGAGATGCCTTTGGACATGGATTAGGTCATGGTATCGGCCTGGAGGCTCACGAATTGCCCAGGCTTGGTCCTAATTCGTCAGATTTGCTAATTGATGGTATGGTTTTTACCGTAGAGCCTGGAATTTATATCGCTGGCTGGGGTGGAGTCAGAATTGAGGATACAGTTGTTATGGATGAAGGCAAAATCAAAACTCTTACCATGGCGGAGAAGGTAGCACACACTTTTTAGGAGGGCAGTCACCTTATGATTGACGCCGGAGAATTAAAAAGAGGCATAACCATTGAACTGGATGGGCAACTGTATCAGGTCTTGGATTATCAGCATATTAAGATAGGTCGAGGCTCAGCCCAGGTTCGTCTGAAGCTTCGCGACCTTCGCGCCGGTCATACGACTGAACGCTCTTTCCAGGCCAGTGAGACGTTCACCAGGGCTTTTCTGGAACGTCGTCCTGCACAATACCTTTATAATGAGGGCAGCCTCTACTATTTTATGGATACTAAGACCTTTGAGCAGATGCCTCTTGATAAATCGATGCTTGGTGATGCGCTGAACTATTTGAAAGATGAGTCGAACCTGGAAATACTGACACATAAAGGCAAATCCGTAGGAATACAACTACCAGTTTCAGTGGAGCTTAAAGTCATTGAGACCGGCCCCGGCTTCAAGGGTGACACAGCCTCAGCAGGTACCAAACCGGCTAAGCTTGAGACGGGACTTAATATTAAGGTTCCCTTTTTCATAAACAATGGCGATACTATCAAGGTTGATACGCGCACTGGTGAATATTTGGAGAGGGTAAGCTGAACCTTTGATCAAAGCTGACCTTCATATCCACACTGCCTATTCTATGGATTGTACTATGCCTCTTGAGCAGATAATCTCGCGTTGCCTGGCGGTCGGTATAAACTGCCTCGGGGTAACTGACCACAACACTATTGCTGGGGCGCTGAAGATGAAGGAATTGGCACCATTTACAATTATCGTCGGTGAGGAAATACTGACTTTAAATGGTGAGGTCATTGGATTCTTTCTCGACCAGGAGATTCCCAGCAAATTGTCCATAGAAGAGACTGTGGCGCAGATTAAAGCTCAGAACGGGCTGGTGTGTATTCCGCATCCGTATGATAGGTTGCGTTCATCGGTGTTTAGAGACCAGATATTCGAAGACATAATGCCTGATGTTGATATTATTGAGGTCTTCAATGCCCGCAGCCTTTCACCACGTAGTTCAATTAGAGCAGCGCAAATGGCACAGAAATATGGTAAGCTTGCCAGTGCCGGAAGCGATGCGCATACGCTTCCTGAGATAGGCAACGCCTATGTCGAGATGCCGGAATTCAATAACAAAGACGAGTTCCTGGCTTCACTGGCTAAAGGAAAAATCTCTGGTAACAGATCAAACCCGATTGCTCATTTTGCCAGCACTTGGAATAGGTTGAAGAAGCGCTTATTCTAGGAGAGGTTACCGTGTTGACCATCGGTTGGTTTTCCTCCGGAAGGGATGAGGCGGCAAGACAACTTCTGCAAGTTGTATATCAGAAAATCAGCACCGGTGAGATCGAGGGCAAGGTTGCTTTCGTCTTTAGTAATCGAGAGCCTGGTGAGGCGAAGAAGAGCGACTTATTCCTTGAGCAGGTTCAGAGCTATCGTATTCCATTGATTTGCTTTTCCTCCAATAAATTCAAGGGCTCGCAGGATACAAGGGATAAGACAGATGGTGAAGCACTGCCAAAATGGCGACTCGAGTATGACAGGGAGGTTATGAAAAGGCTAAACGGCTTCAGTCCGGACCTGTGTGTACTTGCCGGCTATATGCTTATCGTTGGCGAAGAGATGTGCCACAGGTATGATATGATTAATCTGCATCCGGCAACCCCTCAGGGGCCTAAAGGTAGCTGGCAGGAGGTAATCTGGGCATTGATTGAGAATAAGGCTGCGGAATCCGGGATAATGATGCATCTGGTAACGCCTGAATTGGATAGAGGGCCGGTGATAACTTATTGTACCTATCCCATCAGGGGTGAGCCTTTTGATAGATACTGGTGGGAAGCAGAAGGCCGCTCTGTGGCTGAGATGAAAAGAGAGCAGGGTGAAGGCAATGCCCTTTTTAAGCTAATCCGCCAGCATGGGCTGGTGCGAGAGTTCCCGCTTGTTGTGTCGACTTTAAAAGCCTTCGGTCAAGGCGAGGTTAAAATAGAATCTGGTAGAGTATTTGACCGCAGGGGAAGACAGATATCAGGATACGACCTAAGCGACGAAGTAAATAAAGCAGCAGGGTTTTAATGAGTTTAATCTGTTTTGACCTGGAAGGTCCACTGGCTACTCAGGATAATGCCTATGAGCTTATGAAGCTCTTCCCGAAAGGGGGCAGGATTTTTGAGGTTATGAGCCGCTATGATGATTTGCTCACCATGGAAGCCAGAATGGACTATGAGCCTGGTGATACCCTGGCACTTATTGCCCCCTTCCTGGTATATCACGGTATAACAGAGGACGACATTTTTGCCCTGGCACGAAAGGCAACTCTAACCACCGGTGCCATCGGTCTAATTTCCCGTCTGAGTGCTCAGGGCTGGAGAATATTCTGCATAAGCACCAGCTACGAGCAATATGCTAAACACATAGCTTTTAGACTTGGTATTTTCTCCCAGAATGTTGCCTGCACCTCTTTCCCGCTGGATAAGTTCTCTAGGGAGTTATGTAAAGAAGACTTTCGCTATTTGGAGGCGGTGGAGAAGGATATTCTGGATAAGCATCCGGTCGATGATAACTGGATAAAGAAAAGACTCGACCGCTTCTATTGGAAAGAATTGTCAAAGACCAGTCTCGGTAGAATTATAGAACAGGTGCACCCTGTTGGTGGTCAGCGCAAGGTAGAAGCCCTGCGCAATTTTGCCATATCTCATGGACAGCCTCTCTCCAATTGTGTAGCGGTTGGTGATAGCATTACCGATTTCAAGATGCTCCAGACGGTTGACCAGGCCGGCGGACTGGCGATTGCTTTCAATGCTAACGAGTATGCTTTGCCCTATGCTACTATAGGTCTGGCATCTACACGTCTTGATGACCTGCGGCCGGTCCTGGAAGTCTGGGACAAGGGCAAACGTCCGGCAGTGGAGAAGCTGGTCAAGGAAAAAGAAAAGGCTGGCGGAAGCGGAGACATTGGCTATTTCCACTGGCTTTCAGGAATCAAGAATATAGGTGGTCCTCTCAAAACCCACAAGCTAATCCGCCGTGTCGTTCGAGAAGAAGCAGCTAAGCTGGGCTAAATGCATATGGCTAAGATTGATATAGTCGGCTTTGGGGCAATGAACATCGACGGTTTGTACCGGGTCGATGAGCTGGTCGTTGATGGCGAGCAACTGGTGACTGATTTTGACTCTCTCCCTGGCGGGTCTGCAGCTAACACTATTTACGGCCTGGCTAAACTCGGTGTTAAGACAGGATTCGTCGGTGCCGTGGGCAACGATGAGGCTGGGAAAGAACTGCTCAATGATTTCAAGGTTGCTGCCGTTGATACCGGCAAAATCAGGGTTAAGGGAACAGCTACAGGTTCCACGATCTGCCTCAGCGACAAGCTGGGAAGGCGAGCCATATATGTCTCCCCCGGAGCTAACAACCTGTTGAGTTCTAAAGATATAGATGTCGCTTATTTTAATAATGCCCGGGTGGTTCATCTGACTTCTTTCGCTGATGACAGGCAGTTCAAACTTCAGGTAGACCTGGTAAAAAGGCTGAAGAAATCGGCCAGTGTCAGCCTGGCTCCCGGTATGCTTTATACTGTTAAAGGATTGAAGGCTTTAATGCCTTTGCTTGAAAGGACTCATATTGCCTTTATGAATCGTGAGGAGATTGAGTGTCTGACAGGCAAAGATTTCAGGGCTGGAACTAGAGAACTTGTGCAATTAGGCTGCCGGATTGTTGTCGTAACTTTAGGCAAAGGTCTGGCTGAGAGCAGAGCCGGGATGATGACAGCTCGTATATGCGACGAAAAAAGGGAATATTATATCGGGTCTGAAAAAGTAAGCCCTAAATCAGCATTGGAGTCTACCGGCGCCGGAGACGCCTTCGCTGCCGGATTTCTCTTCGGCTTTCTCAAGGGCAAGAGTGTTGAGGAATGCGGTCTCCTTGGCGATATAATGGCTGGCTTTGTCATTAGAGAAGTTGGAGCCAGAGCTGGATTTCCAACCTTATCCCGGTTATCTCAGAAATATCTCAAGCGCTCAGGGCGTAGTCTGTAAATATTTATCCCTTTTTCTTTTCCTTGTCTGGCGCCCCGCTCAAAATCTGGTCAACGATGCCATATTCCACAGCTTGCTCGGCGTTGAGGTAGAAATCACGGTCGGTGTCATGGGTAATCTTATCCATAGGCTGACCTGTATGCTTGACTAATATATTGCGGATGATCTCCTGTAGTCTCATAATCTCCCGAGCAGCGATTTCGATATCGGCTGCCTGTCCCTGGGCACCGCCAACTGCCTGATGCAGGTGAATCGTGGAGTTAGGTAGAGCATAACGTTTACCTTTGGCTCCGGCAGCAAGAATAACCGTGGCCATACTGGCAGTTAGCCCAACACAAATTGTGGACACATCCGGTCGAACGAGTTGAATTGTGTCATAAATAGCCAGGCCGGCAGAGATAATTCCACCTGGCGAATGGATATAGAGGTTTATATCTTTGTCCGGGTCTTCATGTTCAAGATAAAGAAGTTGCGCAATAATCAAGCTGGCTATCTGGTCATTGATAGGTGTGCCCAGAAAGATAATTCGCTCTTTCAAGAGCAGCGAGTAGATGTCAAAGGCTCTTTCGCCCCGGGCACCGCTTTCGATGACCATCGGAATTATGTTTCGTGGCAAATTCTTCATTTCACCTTCTCCTTTTTAGAACTAACAGCTCGTTTTTTCTCTGTAGCTATTTGAACTAACCGCTCAACGGTTTTTCTACCTGTCAGAAACTGCTTGATAGACTCACGTGCCTCAGGCAGGCTGAAAAACCTCTTCATATCCTCAGCCTCTTTGTCGGCATCCTTCACCATCTTTTCTATTTCCTCGTCTATCTCTGAATCGGTTACCTCTACCTTTTCGGCCTCGGCTATTTTACCCAGAACCAGCGACCTGATGACACGTTGACTTGCCACAGGGCGCACTTCTTCCACATGCCCCTCCAGCGTCTTACCGATGGTCTTCAGGTAGCTATCCAGTCCGGAGATACCTTCGGAGAAGTGTCTTGCCTCATCTTTGAGCAATCTTTCGATTTCCCTATCCACCAGCACCGGTGGGTATTCCACTTCGCTGAGTTCCACGGCGGCGTCGACAGCCTTCTGTTCCAGTTCCAGACGAGCCCGCTCCTCAGCCCTGGCTTTGAGATTAGACGATATTTGCTCTCGTATCGAAGCCATATCCTCTTTACCCAGAGCCTTAGCGAATTCATCGTCAAGCTCGGGTAGCTTTTTTTCTTTTACCTCACTAACCGTGACCTTGAAGGCATGGTCCTTTCCCGCCAGCTCCTGCATTTCGTAGTCAGCAGGATAGGACAGTGTAAAACCTTTCTCCTCGCCTTTGACCATACCCTCCAGCTTTTCGGAAAATCCGGGAAGAGGCAGTTTGGTTCCCTTGTTAACTTCATACACAACATCCTTGCGAATGGGGAATGTCTCTCCGTCTCTCTCGCCCTCGACGTCTATGGTGGCTATGTCACCGAATTGTACCGGGCGGTCTACCGGTGACAGTATAGCCTGTTGATGGCGTAGCTGTTCGATAGTTGACTCGATATCCTCATCGCTGATTTCAACCGGCTTGGATGCAACCTTTATCCTTGTATAGTCCCCGAGCTTGACTGCAGGTTTAAGCGGCACAATAGCTTTGAAAATCAAAGGCTCGGTTTTGATGAGCTCAAACTGAGGTTGGGCAATTGGCTCTATCTTCTGCTCTTCCAGAGCCTCTTCATAGGCTCCCGGTATCAGGTCTTCCAGAGCTTCCTGAAATAAGGCTTCTCTGCCCACATGGCGTTCCAGCACGTCCCTTGGCGCCTTCCCTTTGCGAAATCCGGGAACGGAGACCTTTTTAACCATGCGGCTGTAGGCCTTCCCCATGTATTTATCTATCTCGGCAGGCTCCATTTCAATATTGAGCGCTACCTGGCTGTTCTCAACCGGCTCTGTAGATACCTTCATTTTTTACCTTTCTATATTATACCCTTAGGGAAAGCTCTTCCGCCAAAAAATCCTCTTATCATCGAGGGAGAGGCATAAGTATCGAAAACCAATCCTCCCTCCCCTGGCGGGAGGGAGAAACCTGATACTCAAGCCTTCTTTATCTCCTCGTCTGTCAGCTTCAAATGCAGCTCTTTGAGCTGGGCTTCGGAGACAGGAGACGGCGAATCGCTCATAACGTCTATGGCGCTCTGATTTTTGGGAAAGGCGATTACCTCCCTGATGTTTTCCGTTCCCGCCAGCAGCATCACCACGCGGTCGATACCCGGCGCGATGCCACCGTGTGGCGGTGCCCCATAATCAAATGCTTCCAGCATATGACCGAACTTTGCTTCTATACCTTCATCGCTGTAGCCGAGCAGGCGGAATATCTTCTGCTGCAGATGGCGGGCATGAATTCTGATGCTGCCGCTGGATAGCTCGTATCCGTTGCAAACAATATCGTAATGGCGCGCCCGCACTTTTGCCGGGTCCTTATCCAGTAGCGGTATGTCCTCTTCGCGGGGCGACGTAAACGGATGGTGCATAGGCTCCCACAGCTTTGTTTCTTCGTTCCAGTCCAGCAGCGGGAAATCAACAACGAAAAAGAAAGCCAGATGGTTCGGGTCAATCAGTCCCAGCCGGCGTCCCATCTCCCGGCGCAGTTCATCCAGCACTTTGTTCACCATCTTGAGCTCACCGGCAACGATTAGTATCAGGTCACCTGCCTTAGCTTCGAACCTGCGAGCTATCTCTTTCAATTGGTCAGAGGTCAGGTATTTGGCGGCTACCGATTTGACTTTGTCCGGGGCCAGTTGCTCCGGCTTGTCAAAGCTGCCGGCAGGTAGTGCCATCGTTACCAGCCCCTTGGCTCCGCAGGACTTTGCCATCTCGGTAAGGTCTTCGAGCTGCTTGTGCGAATAGTCGGCGCAGCCGGGCAGACAAATGCCTCTAACCCTGCCGCCGCCCTGTATGGTGGAACGGAAAACGGCGAACTCCGATTGGGCAACTATTGCAGACAGGTCTTTCAACTCCAGACCGAAGCGTATATCAGGCTTATCAGTGCCGAACCGCTCCATTGTTTCGGCGAAGGAAAGCCTGGGGAACGGCTTCATTATCTTCATATCCGGCTTCAACGTTTCCACAAGTGAGGTGAACATCTTTTCCAGCAGGCTGAGTATGTCCTCCTCGTCGATGAAGCTCATCTCTATATCGAGCTGCGTGAATTCAGGCTGTCGGTCGGCGCGCTGGTCCTCATCGCGGAAGCATCGGGCTATCTGGTAGTATTTCTCGAAGCCTGCCACCATGAGTAGCTGCTTTAGCTGCTGCGGGGATTGAGGCAGCGCGTAGAACTTGCCTGGATGTATGCGGCTGGGCACCAGGTAGTCACGTGCACCCTCCGGCGTGCTCTTGAATAATATGGGTGTCTCTATCTCGACGAAACCCCTGGCATCGAGAAAGTCGCGCATGAATTTCTCCACCCTGTGGCGGAGTATCATGTTAGCTTTCACTCTGGGGCGCCTGAGATAGAGATAGCGGTACTTGAGGTACAGGTTTTCGTCTACTTCTATGTCTTCGTTTATATAGAACGGCGGTGTCTTGGCTGTGTTCAGAATCTGTATATCACTGGCAAGTACCTCTATTTTGCCGGTGGGCAGCTTCAGGTTCTCGGTACCGGCGGGGCGTTCTGACACCTTTCCGGTTATCTTAGCCACATATTCGTTTCGCAACTCGTTGGCTGTCGTGTGTGCATTTTTTGACGTTTCGGGGTTGAATACTACCTGGGCTATACCCTCTTTATCCCTCAAGTCAATGAAAATCAGACCGCCGTGGTCCCGTCGACGGTGCACCCAACCCGCCAGCGTGACCTCTTTTCCAACGTGCTTATCTCTCAGTTCTCCGCAGCTGTGGCTTTTAAGCAAGTAGACCTCCCGATGTGTCAGGGAATTATAGCTTAAGGCAGCCTCTTGTTCAATTTGATTACATAAAAGTACAAAAGTGACTCAAGGCTTGTAACCCGGAGGCCGTTGGTTCAAATCCAGTGTGGGCTACAACTGCTTGCAAAAGTTTGCAAATCGTAGCTAATTTTTGTACAAATTTGTCCACGCTACTTGCTAGACCTCTTAGCGGTTTGTTTAATGCTTCAAATTCCCATTGCGCATAACTGACTAATTTGCAATTCTTCCCGGTTAGCATAAAGCCATAATATAAGATTTCAATAACTATTTATATTCCCAGTGATCCCCCTGGGAAACCGAGCACTATGGCAGGAGAGAAAAGCCTCCTTGCTTGATTATGGCTTTGAATCTTGACACTTTCTTGACTATCAAAACTGATTTCTTGACACCTGTTTGACTCTGATTGAGTAATGATTTAATAAAGTCATATTCTTCAACGGCTCGGCCCGTGTGATCATGCTAGTAGGCTATCCCCTGAAGAGCAGCTAATTACATGAAACCTTTCGAGATAGAACGGTCTGCTGACCGCCGCAAGCAAAGCACACAAAATGGTTGGCAACCAAAACCCGGAGATAGATTTTTCCGCCCTCCTAGGCTCAAGGGATTTCATCTAAGACGAGTGCTGGGAATCCCTGGATTATTCAGTATTGGCTACGGAGATGTCGGATCATCTATCTATTATGGCCTAGGTCTTGTTGCTGTAGTAGCTTTAGGTGCCACCCCTATTGTATTAGCAATAGCTGGACTTATTTATGTCTTTAATGCTCTTACTTATGCAGAGGGCTCAGCCATGCTCCCCGAGGGGGGAGGCTCGGCTAGCTACGCTCGTCATGGGTTCAATGACCTGATTGGTTTCATTGCCGGTTGGGCTTTGATGCTGAGTTATATTGTAACTATGGCGATTTCTGCTTACACCATCCCGCCATATTTAGCTTATTTTTGGCCAATATTGAAACAGCCAATATTTGGCACAGCTATGTCTATGGGGTTCATCTTTTTCCTAATGATTATAAATGTTTTAGGTATAAGGGAGTCATCGAGGATAAATATCTTCTTTATCAGCTTAGATATTTTGACTCAAATCACATTGGTAGTAATAGGTGCTTTGCTAATACTGGGACCAAACCCTGGCATCTTGTTTCAACACATGTTTGGTGAAGGGAATTGGCCATCGACAAATAACCTGATTTTTGGCATCGCCTTGGCCGCTTTATGCTTTACAGGTGTAGAATCAGTTTCCCAGCATGGGGAAGAAACGCGTCAGCCACAAAAGAAAATGTCGCAGACATACATGCTGATGATAGTAGCTGTCCTTGTTCTATTTGCTGGCATATCTATAGTATCTCTCTCAGCGATGACGCCACAGGAACTCGGTGATCCGGTAAACGGTTGGGCGAGAGACCCCATAGCTGGAATCGCTCATAGTATATCTCTAGCTATAGAACCTGAGAGTATTGCTACTAAGATCGTCTCTGAACAGGAACCTATTCTTATTATCACCTGGATACTTACAGGACTCCGCAATTTATTACCAATTCTGGTTGCTTTGCTTGCTGCCAGCATTTTGCTTACCGCTACCAATGCCGGATTGCTGGGAATTTCCCGTCTAACATTCAATCTATCTTCACATAACCAGTTACCTTCGGTCTTAAAACGGGTACACCACCGTTTCAGGACACCATATGTGGGGATTATATTGTTTTCCCTAATGGCTATTGCGCTATTGACGCCTGGATTGTTTGCGCCGAGTTTCTTTTCTGATTTAGGAGCACTATATGTCTTTGGCTCTTTGCTCTGCTTTGCTCTAGCTCATGCTGCAATTATCGGACTAAGAGTGAAAAATCCTGATTTACCCCGCCCGTTTAAACTCCGACTCAATTTCAAAATCAGAGGCCGCGACGTGCCAGCAACTGCTATTCTCGGTTTCGCTGCGACATTTATTATATGGATAGTCATGTTGATTACCCAACCTTATGGGCGCTGGGCTGGTATTATATGGATGGGGATTGGTGTGGCGATATACTTGGGGTATAGACGTATTAGGCATCTACCGATGACCCACTTGCCGAACCAGATCAGGGATACACACACTAAGACTTAGGCTGTGGTCTTTTTAGTATTCAATTATGGGATACGAAGGCTTGGTATACATCATGGACATCATGTCTCTAGCAAGATGCTTGCCGGGCAGTCTCGTTCCTAGTTTATCCTCAGACGATAGCCTACTCCTGGCTCGGTAATGATAAACTGAGGACGCGCTGGCTCGCGCTCAATCTTGCGACGCAGATTACTAATGTTTACATGCAACATGTGGAACTCATCCCCATATTCCGCACCCCACACTTCGCGCAGCAAGTAGCGATGAGTCAGTACCTTTCCTGCATGAATTACAAACAATCGTAATAATTCATACTCATTAGGTGTCAGTTGAACCTCGTGATCCTCTATGGTTACGAGCCTTCGCGCTAAGTCAACTTTCAGTCCGTTGATGGTGAAAATAGGCCCACTGGATGTTTGGGCAGCACGACGTAAGGCGGCACGAAGTCGCGCTAGCAACTCTCCCACACTGAAGGGCTTGGTCAGATAGTCATCTGCTCCAGCATCAAGCGCCGCTATTTTATCGCTTTCCGAACCTCTAACCGATAATATAATGATCGGAATTTGTGTCCACTCGCGGAGCAGACGCGTGACTTCAACCCCATCGATGTCAGGCAGTCCAAGGTCAAGAATCACCAGATCTGGTTTATGTTCAACAACGCACGATAGTGCTTCTTGGCCCAAAGCTGCTTCAAACACAGTATATGTCTGGGATGCCAGAGCAACTCGCAAGAATCGTCTAATAGAATCCTCATCATCAACCACTAACACTTTTGAACTATTCATTTAATTTCTCCATATGGTTTAGTCTTTCACCCACAGGAAGAATAACCCTGATAATAGTGCCGCCATCCACACGATTCTCTGCCTCAATACGGCCACCGTGGGCTTCCACAACCCCCCTGCTTATCGATAAACCTAAACCTGTCCCGGTTACGTTATCAGGGCGTTTGATACGATAGAACTTATCAAAGATATATGGCAAGTCTTGTTCAGGGATACCGATCCCTCGGTCAGCTATTTCGATATGCACTTCCTGCGCAACCTGTCTCCCCTTTATCTCAATTGGTGAGTCCGGTGGTGAATATTTCAGCGCGTTATCCAGAACATTGACCAGCGCTTGTACAATAAGGCCAAAATCAACCGATATAAAAGGCATCTCTGCAGGTATGTCCATCTTGATCGAACGGGTGCTAGCACGGCTTCCAAGCTGTTCCAAAGTTGACCCAACCAAGTCATGTATTTCAGACGGCTGTCTGGACAATCTCATTGCCCCAGCTTCAAGCCTGGATTCGTCAAGCAAATTAGTTATAAGATGGTTCAGCCGTTCTGCTTCCTCGCGGGCAACCTGGATTAAACTTTCCTTAGCGGTATCGTTCAGACCCATCCCTTCTTCCTGCAAGCTACTCAATGCCCCAATGACAGATACAAGCGGTGTGCGTAAGTCGTGAGAAATTGCATTCAGAAGAGCAGTCTGGAGCTTCTCGGTAGCCTTTAATATCTGTGCACTACGCAACTCATCAGCTAACTGGATACCTTCGATTGCCACTGCAGCAAGATCAGCATAGGCTTCCAATAGCCGCTCTTGCTCAATGGTCAACTCACTTGCAGTGTCAGTTTTCTTTACAGCCATTACCCCAACGGCTCCTCTAGTTGTAACAAGAGGCAGGTATTTTGCTCCAGCACTGGCGAGAGTATCAGTTCCGTGCCCTATTATCTTCTTGTTCTGAAAAGACCGGGCTGCTGCAGTAAATTCATTTGAATCAACACTGACATCGACACCACCGTTATAGACTTTGAGTTTCGCTTTACTCTGAATATCAGGTAAGAAAATTATTACATCGTGTCCCAGTGTCTCTTTTATCCTCTGAATAATAGAAACTGTGTATGATTGCAGGTCACTGGCAATAGCTAGGTCTTGCCCCAGAGCATAAAGGGCAGCCAACTCTTGTTCGCGGCGTCTCGCTGCTTCGGTTTGCTGGCGTACCCGCGAGGTCAAGTAGCTAATGGTCATACCAACCAGAAGTAACACAATGAAGGTAAATATGTACTGAGTATCTTCAACGGCAAAGGTAAGATAAGGTGGAACAAAAAAAACATCAAAGGCCAAAACACTCAAGATTGAGACTAGAATAGATGGGCCGAGACCGCAAAATATAGCCGAGACAGTGACGCATAGTAGGTAGATCATTATTATATTGGTAGGAGCCAAGAACTCGCGCACCAAATAACCCAACAAGGTAGCCAGTAGTACAAACCCCAAACCAAGCAGATAATACCGCCAGTTAAACCCTTGTCTGAGTAATTTTCTCACTTGCCTTATCAACAAAGGATTAGAGCTAGGACGGGGTTCTTGTGATAC
>Ga0163209_1000727_pt1 | contig 14368 bp, 9 predicted proteins | sample Kivu_160m_FD_113538 | JGI IMG/M metagenome (GOLD analysis project Ga0163209, IMG submission 113538) | Freshwater microbial communities from Lake Kivu, Western Province, Rwanda to study Microbial Dark Matter (Phase II) - Kivu_160m | ecosystem: Environmental > Aquatic > Freshwater > Lake ...
GTGGTTCAACCCGGCGGTCTGGCTTGCCGCCCGCGAAATGAAAGCCATCCACGAATACCTGGCGGATGAGACCGTCCTGCAGAACGGGATCAGCCGCCCCGCATATCAGCGAATGATCCTGGATGAAGCCATGGGCATCCGGGTAAATGACCTGACCAACCATTTTAATGTTTCACTGATTAAAAAACGAATGATCATGATGACAAAACCCCGATCGAAAAATTGGGCGAAAGGCAAGGTGCTCATCGCCCTTCCAGTGCTGCTCGCATTGATGGTCCTGCTTTCTTCCGGACCTGCCGGCAACGTTGCCGCAATCCCATCGTCCGCTATACCTGCAATGCTTGTTCCTGATCCGCTGAACGGATCGAAATTCCAGGATAAAAAGGCCCAGGAAAAGCAGATCAAATTCGTCCCTGTCGACACCTCAAAGCTCGTGTATAAGGTGGTGGAACAGATGCCCGCCTATCCCGGGGGGCATGAGGCAATGGTCAAATTCCTCATCGAAAACGTGAAGTACCCTGAAGCGGCAAAGAAGAAGAATGTCCAGGGGACCGTCTTCGTCAGTTTCATTGTCCGCAGCAGTGGCGCCATCACCGATGTAAAGGTGTTAAGGGGCATCGGAAGCGGTTGCGACGAAGAGGCGGTACGCGTGGTGAGCTTAATGCCAAAATGGACTCCCGGACAGGAAAAGGGCAAGGCAGTAGACGTTATGTTCAACCTGCCGATAAAATTTGCGCTGGGGGAGAAGAAGAAGTGAAATGGTGACTGAGTAACTGGGTGACTGGGTGACTACTCAACCAGTCACTCAGTTACCGAGTTACCGAGTCACTCAGTTACCGAGTTACCGAGTCACTCAGTTACCAAGTTACCGAGTCACTCAGTTACCGAGTTACCGAGTTACCGAGTCACCAATGTTATTCCTCCCTAAAAATTCCAGCACCAACCGGTTAAACTCCTCCGCATGCGTCTCCATCGGCATATGGCGCGCATCATGGATGATCTTCAGCTCAACGGACGGGACCGTCCGTTGGAGCTTTTTCCCGGTGCTGAGACCGATCGTCCGGTCTTTCTTGCCCCAGATCACCAGCACCGGCATGTTGGCCAGCCCTTTGGCATCCAGTTCCCGGATCTCGTTTGAATTGGCGATGAGGTTCACCACGGTCTCGGCCGTGCCGTCGATCTGAAGCGGTTCCCAGTAGCCGTTCGTGGTAAGGGTATCGGGCAGGAATCCGTAGGTGCTCTTCAGCGTTCTCCGCAGCTTGTTGTAGCTGAGGTAGGAATTTTGCGTATAGTCCAGCAGCATCTGCTTATAAACGGGGTGGTTGACCAGCCCTACGACGGTCACGTTGATGTTGTTGTTTTTGATGAAGATCATCCCGTCGACGATGACCAGGCTTTTCGTGCGCTCGGGCCGGGTCAGGGCGACGGCTTCCGCCGTTCCCCCGCCCATCGAGTGGCCCACGATGTTCCAGGCCGAATGTTCATCCGGGTCAATCTGTTCGATCATCTCCCAGATCATCCGGGCCCGATTGCTCTGGGACTGGTTCAGGGTGGACGACCGCCCGCTGTAGCCGAATCCCGGCAGGTCAACAGCCACGACGAGGTACCCGGCCGCTGCCAGGGCGTCGAAGTTGTTGCGCCAGCAGAAAGTCGAACCGCAGAATCCGTGGATGAGCAGCACCTTTCCTTTCGGATGTTGCATCTCCCCGTTCCAGACCCGATAATGGATGCGGATAGAATCGACCGTGGCGAAAAAACTATTCGTGTATGGCTTCGCAGGAATGTCGTGCTGCGGCCAGGAAGCGGATAGCAAACAGGGAAGGACGAAAAGGAGAACGAGTAAGGCGGCGCGCACGGGCTTGAATTTGCCGCAAAAGTCGGAAATTTTCCAATACGAATAGTGGTATCTTTGCCGCATGGAAAAAAGGTATAACCCTTATATGCCGGTGTGGTTCGCGCTGATCCTCATCGCGGGGATCGGGCTGGGACTCCTCCTGGGCACTCGTTCCGGGCTCTTCACGCTGGTCTCTCCCGACAGGGACAAGGTAAATCAGGTGATCCGCTATGTCGAAGGCAATTACGTCGATACCATCAGCCGGAAAACATTGGAGGTCAGGGCGATAAATGGATTGCTGGAGCAACTGGACCCTCACTCGGTGTATATTTCTGCCGAGGAGTTCCATGAGGCCAACGACCCGCTGCTTGGCAGCTTTGAGGGGATCGGGGTGCAGTTCCGCATCGAGAGCGACACCGTTATCGTGATCACCCCCGTCGCCGGCGGGCCATCGGAAAAGCTCGGCATCCGCGCCGGCGACCGCATCGTGGAGGTGGACGGGAAGAACATCGCCGGGATCAAAATCACCACGAACGACGTGATGCGCAAACTCAAAGGCCCGAAGGGAACCCGGGTGAAAGTCTCCATCTTCCGCCGGGGCGTTGCCGGACTGCTCGACTTCGACATTACCCGCGGCGTCATTCCCACTTACAGCGTTGACATTGCCTACCTGCCCCTTCCGGGGATCGGCTTCATCCGCCTGAACAACTTCTCCGCCACCACCCACGAGGAGACCCATAACGCCATCGCAAACCTGAAGCGGCAGGGGATGAAGCAACTCATCCTCGATCTCCGCGGAAATGGCGGCGGATATCTCAAGGCCGCCACCGAGATGGCCGACGAGTTCCTCTCCGGCGGCAAGCTCATCGTTTACACGGAGGGGATGCATCATAAAAAGGAGATCTACAATGCCACCGCCGAAGGACTGTTTGAAAAAGGAGAACTGGTCGTGCTGGTGGACGAAGGCACCGCCTCGGCCGCCGAGATCGTTTCCGGGGCGATCCAGGACCATGACCGCGGAATGATCCTCGGCCGTCGCACTTTCGGCAAAGGACTGGTGCAGGAGCAAATGGATTTCCGGGACGGCAGCGCCCTCCGGCTCACCGTCGCCCGGTACTATACTCCCACGGGGCGGTGCATACAGAAGCCTTATCAGGACGGGATCGAAACCTATAACAACGACTACGTACACCGCTACCTGAACGGTGAGATGGAGCACCCCGATTCCATCAAATTCCCGGATTCCCTCAAGTATAGAACCCCGAAAGGCCGGACGGTCTATGGCGGCGGAGGCATCATGCCCGATGTCTTCATCCCGATCGAAAAGGACTCGGCCCTGTGGTTTTACGGTATGGCCATGAACAAAGGGCTGGTGTTCCAATTCGCCTTCGATTACGCCGACCGCAACCGCCCCGCGCTGTCGCGCTATAAAACCCCGGATCAGTTCATCAGCGGATTCACCGTGACAGGGCCGGTTTATGACGAGTTCATCCGCTTTGCAGGGGAGAAAGGACTTAAGCACGAAGGCAGGGACCTGGCTGCCGCCGACCTGCGCACCCGCACCATGCTCAAAGCCCATATCGGCCGTAACCTCTTCGACAACAAGGCCTATTTCCCGGTCCTCAACACGGTCGACCCGGCGTTCCAAAAAGCCGTTGAAACGCTGAAATCCGGCCAGCCCGAGCTTTAATTTTTTGTAATTTTGCTTTTTGAACTTTGAACTTTGAACTTTGAACTTTGAATTTGTCAATCAACACACTAACCATTAAATTTATCCATTATGATCCACGAACTTCCCAAGCTTCCTTACGCGCACGACGCACTGGAACCCTATATTTCAAAGAAAACGATCGAATTCCATTATGGCAAGCACCACCAGGCCTATGTTAACAACCTGAACAAGCTGATCTCCGGCACGGAGTTCGAGAACGCCACGCTGGAGGAGATCGTCCGCAAATCAACCGGCGGCATCTTCAACAACGGCGCCCAGGTTTGGAACCACACCTTTTACTGGAATTGCATGAAGCCGCAGGGCGGAGGCGAACCGGCCGGAAAACTGGCAGAGGCCATTCTGAAGAACTTCGGCTCCTTTGCCGAATTCAAGGAAAAGTTCTCCGCTGCGGCGGCTACCCTGTTCGGCAGCGGCTGGGCCTGGCTGGTCAAAAAGGACGACGGCAGCCTGGCCATCGTGCAGGAAAGCAATGCCGGCAACCCGATGCGCAACGGCGACGTGCCCCTGCTTACCTGCGACGTGTGGGAACACGCGTACTACCTTGACAAACAAAACCTTCGTCCCGATTATATCGCTGATTTCTGGAAGCTGGTGGATTGGGACGCGGTTGCTACCCGAATGTAAAATATGCGAATGAAGGATATGCGAATGAAATCGGGGAATTCCGAATCCATAAAATGAGGAATTTATCATTCGTTACTAGTCATTTGTCATTTCATTCACATATCCCCATATTCGCATATTCATCATTCCTAAACTTTTCCTTGCCTTACCCCGTCCAATTGCTTATATTTGAACTGCAGATCTGCTCATTCAGCCGGAGCGAACGGGGCGATCCTGAAAACTGGTAACGGAGGATGATTTCCGGGAGGAATCTGCTGGAACGAACCATCACCGGATCACAAACCGTGATCGACATCGGAAGTCTTGCCAGGGGCATTTACATCGTAAAGCTGATCAGCGAAGGCAGGATTTGGACTGCAAAATTGATCAAAGACTAGTTGCCGTAAAGTAATTTCAGGGAGCATTTCTGGTCCTGAAATTTCATCTGAACATTTTCGAAAAAAAAAGGTTCACCTTTTCGTTTTTGGACGATTAAGCATTATTGGTTTATGCAAAGAGCGCAAAGAAGAAGGAACCACAATAGGCACAACAGGGCACAATAGAAATCACAATAGACCGCCATGCATGGAATTGTTCATTTTGAGAAAAAACTATTGAGTCCTGTATTGTGTTCTATTGAGCCTATTGTGGTGAAAAATGATTGATCGCTCCAAGATCCCTACCTATTTGAAGCTTTCAGGATCAATCCCGAATTACCAGCGTATGCCCGTATTTCCTGTCTCCGACATACCAGAAATAGGTTCCGTTCCACAGTTTTCCAGCCGGAACGGTGATCTCCCTCATTCCCGGCCGGATGCCGCGCCACATGATCAGCCGGCCGGAAGGCACGGCATGGATGTAAAATTTGGTGAAAGTGTCGGTTTCCATCGTCCATCGGAACAGGATCGCCTCGCTCCCGGAAAGCGTGATGCTGTCGGATGGCACCTCAAGCAAAACGGGTTCATCGGTTATCTCTTCTTGCAGTAATGTATCAGCGGATTTGATGGTCAGTTTGGCGCGGTTGACCAGTTCTTTAACAGCCGGTTTGGCATCCTCAGGAGGCGGATTGACTGTGGCGGTGTTCGCCTCCGGCATACCCGGTCCCACCCGCGTCAGGTAAATGAGTATGACTGCAATCACCGCGATGATAAAAATGATCGTTCCGGTATCGGCGATCCGTTTCCATGCTTTCCGGGAACTTTTCGCCGGTTCCGGTTCCTTCAGCGCGTTATTCCTGGTTTCGATCAGGTCGGGGCCGTCTGCTTGGAACAGGGAAGGGAACGACTGCCGGAGTCGCAGCTTCCGGGCGAACTCGTGATCGGAATCGAGCCGGTCCTGAAAATCCGACAGCTCGGCCCTGCTAAGCGCTCCTTTCAGGAACCGTTCGATCAGTTTAAGGTCTTTGTCTCCGTCGCTCATCTTCCCCATTTGAACTTTATACGTCAAAACGAGTTCGGAGTTGCAAAGCTAAAGTTAATTTGGCCGGCATGAACACCTATTTCGGTGCCAAAGGCATGTTGGAGGAAATGATAAAAGAGTAACCCCCCTCATCATAACAGGGTTTACTCTTTCAGACACCGGACAGAAAACCCATATGCTTTTGCGTTTGATTCTAAATAGCATTCGAAACCGGTAATTCGCAAACTGAATCCATGGGTCGTTAAATGCTGAAGGTTAGTCCTGTAAAACCCCGCCGCACCCTGGTAATTCAGCTGGCCATCATAAACTTCCAGGTATCCGGCTGCATGCATTTTTAAAGCAGAGTTCCAGGGGCCATTCCATTCGGTCCAGTTGCCCGCATTATCGATATTATCATATTCGGAATAACTCGGAAGACGCCACCCGGTTCCGAGTTCAATGGCACAAGGATCGTTATCAGGAAGCCAATCTGAGTCTTCATTGATACTGTTTATCCAGGTTGTATTCGGGGTGCGGGTGGCGCCGTCATGTTTATACCCTTGCTTCCGGTTGAACTGCCAGTACCAGCCGGCTGATGGTTCGGTGGCATCATTCACGGCAGCAGCCTGGTGATCTGCGCCAAGATTGCTGGTGATCCAGCATTTTGAAGGTTCGCCGGGGATGTTCGTAACGGTTCCATAGGTAACTGTTTTATCGACCGGGGCAACGTCTCCTGTTACATGGTGGATCGTAATGCCGGATCCGCAGATAAACGGGCAGGCGGAGGTTGACTGGATCATGGTGAGTGCCGGGGAATGGCCGCAGTCGTTATAAGCCCAGGCATAACGGGTATAAGGGGTATTGCAGGTCAACCCGGTTTCGGTATTGGTCGTCGCAGTATCCATGTCAGTGGCAGTCCCAAAGTCGTCGGTGGTGTTCCATCTGTACCCGGTTGCGCCGGGCACCTGGTTCCAGTTCCAGGTGATCGACGTGATGGACGGGACCGCCTGAAGCGAGGCAGGCGCCAAAGGTTCGAGACATAATCCGGTCATCAGCCGCCAGGCGCCGTTCAGGAACATGGATAATGCGACCGGGTCCTGATTGCCGCAATCGGTGCAGATCACCATCAGTCCCTCGGCCGGAGATGAGATGGCGTTACGCTGGACCTGGGTCATGCGGGGCGGAAGAAACCCCTTGTCTGTTGATTTTACGTCCAGCATCGTGGAAGGATCTGCCGAACTGTTGTCGTTGTTAATGCTTACCTGGGCAAGACCACTCAATCCCGAAGCAAGCAGTAATGCAATAAAACATGCTGAAGTTTTCATAGGGACGAACGTTAAAGACGAATTTTATTTTCCAAAACAGCTTTTAGTGCTTAGTCTCTGAGGGTTCTGCTACTGTCCCGGGTTGGTTTATCCATTTCACAATGGCTCTGAAACTACTTTTGTCCGTCCCATCCAATCAAGGTTTTCCAGTTTACCAAAAAGATCATTAAAGATCCGGTAATAGAACAATTCCTCTTTTGTAGTCAGCGTCCATCCATTAAAAAGGAGCCGTTCTTTTTGAAAATCCGTATCAGTGATTTTTTTATTGGCATAATCGGCGAACAGGGTATCCACGCCGGCTCCTTCCCAGAATTTGGCCTTGGGCCGCCATAAAATGCTATCGGGTATAATGCCTTCCAGCGCTTTTCGAAGAATCCATTTTTCAATACCGTTTTTTAATTTAAGTGTGGCCGGAATTCTGAGTGCGAAATCGACAAAAACCGGATCAGCGAATACAACATGGGCCGTTAATCCATGTGCTGCAGCGCAACGGTCGACACGTTGCAATGCGGTGTTGTGTAAACGGCCGGTGATATCAAGCAGTTCCTGATCAATATCCTCCATCTTTATCGATTTAAGGTACTGATAGCCGGCGAATAATTCATCACCCACTTCACCTGAAAATGCTTCCCCGACATATCCGGCAGCACGATCTGCAACCAGGTAATTGATAATACCTGATCGGACCAGCAATGCATCAAACGATTCCAGATGGTATATCACCTGAGGAAGTACCCTCAGCATGTCTTTGAAATCAATGAGTACTTCATGGTGGTCAGAACCAATATGTTTGGCAACTTCTTTTGCGAATTCCAGGTCGGGGGCATTCCGAAGTCCCCCTGCAAATGTGTGAAAATCCTTAATCCACGGCCTGGCCAGGGTGGCAATTGTGCTTGAATCCAGGCCCCCAGACAGCCAGGCGCCCATTGTATCCGAAGTTATTCTGCGCGTTATGGTTTTAGTCAGCAGGTTGAGAACGTCGGTAGCAATAGTTTCAGGCTCGTTTTGCGTTGAGGGCCTCTTTTTAAGGTTGAAATGGACATCTTTTATTTTATCTGTCATAATACAACCCGGGGGCAGTTCAAAAACTTCTGAAGAAATATGCATGAGCGCTTTAACCTCGGAGGCGAAACAAAGAATGCCCTTATTTGTATATGCGTAGTACATCGGGACTACCCCTAAATCATCGCGGCTTATCTGCCAATGGCGATTGGGATTGGTAATTTCCACTTTGTGACCAAATCCGGGACCATCACTGAATATTCCTTTTTGTTGGTCCGCGAGGACCCTGTCTTCCTCATCCTCTGCCCAAACCATGCCAATGGTTGCATTTTCACAATCAAAAACAGCTTTACCATGGGCGCCCCGATGTGAAAGAAGTTCAAGCATATTGGCGACCAAAACATGTTGCCCTTCGTTTAAAATTCCCGAAATTCCTGACATTTCAAATGGTTTTTGCTTTTGTTATATTTTTCTTTGATTAATAATGCTCCTGACCCTTGATGCTTCATCTATCGGTTCTCCGGTTGCCGGATCGATCGCATACCAGGCCCCGTTTATCAACCCGGTGATGATTTTACCACAGAGAAGGAGATTTCCTTTAAAATGCGGGGTATCAAGAATCCCTTCCTTGATTGCTGAAGCAATAACATAAGGTTCAGCCCTGGGATCATCACAGTCCGCTCCCAGATAATCCAATGATTCAAGTAAAACTTTTGCTTCATAAACAAGTTCAGCTTTTCTGGAAAGAATATTATTGTCAGACCATACATCAGGCAAACCATTCAGGCTATTCCGAACAACACCGTGAGCGATCTGGCAGCTTTCGATCAGTTCTCCGGGAAATGTGGCATGGTCTCCTTCACTGTATCCGACTACATGAAGAATATGGGGCTTCATTGACAGACTTATCATCGCTGATGCAGCCAGTTGTCCTTTGGCAATAAATGGTACAGGTGAAAAGTGGGCGATCCCGGCCCGCACTTCACGAAAAACGGTAAATGAGTCGTCTTCCAGTTCACTGATCAACTCAAGTTTTGCAGCCATTTTCGCAAGATCCTTTGCGGGATTGGTACCTGGAGGTGTATTAAACATGAACTGGGCAATATAATTCTTTACCCCCATCTTTTTTGCGTTATAAGCAGCAAGGTAGGCCATTGCCACCGCCAGTGAATCATGCGCGTCACGGAGACTCCACTGATGTGATTCATTCACCTCAACAGGAATGTGATTTGCCGCATACCATTTCATGACACGTTGATTTTCGGAAATGGCATCTTTTAGTGTGCGGTTTGAACGGCCATCCAGGACGCTATACCAGCAAAGGGGTATAGCGCCCCAGGCATTATTTATCGTTTTTACGCTCATTTCTGCCCATTTCAACAGATCACGTGTTCCGGCATAGCAGCGCATAAGAGGATAATTTCCGCACCTGGAAGCTTTAAAAAGCGCAGCCAGGTCTTCACGCTTCCGAACAGGAACCCCACCGGCGCCAGTTTGGGACGGGGACATCTCATTGGGCCTGAAAAAATGTTCCTGGGCATTCTGATCCGGACCGATGGAAATGACATCCAAAACCCCGGAAAGGGCAATTTCCCTGATCCCTTTAAGGGTTTCTTCCATCGTCGGCCTCCCGAAATGATGCCGCAGGATCGGATAAGGGTAATTTTCCCTGATCCTGCTTATTAAATCGTTGGCATAACTTGTTTTTTCGGCATCGGCCAAAGTCCCTCTCAAGTAAGATTTAATTTCGACCATCGATTCCGATCCGTCAAAAGATACTTCGAAAAGACCACTATTCCTGGCTATAACTGCAACCGGAGGAGTTCCGCCAAAAACCAACCTTAACTTTGACAGATTATTTAACTTCAGCGCTTTTGCAAGTTCCTCAAACAAAGTACTTGCAACTTCAGGCGTTAGCCGGTAACTTAAAGCCGTTATTTCTGGTTTTTCCCGAATTATGGCATCCAGAATGCGATCAATCGAAACAGCAGGCCCAAGTGATATTGAATAATAACTTTCGGCTTCAGCAAGGTCCAAAAAGTGATGGAGCCCGCCAATATGCACACAGGTTCCGATGGCTGCTCCAAGGATTTTTTTCATTTTTGTTATGTCTGATTTTTTTCTCCGATTGCGAGGAGCCTTAACTCCCGGAGCGTCATGCCCGATATGCCCAGGCGCTCGACTGTTCTTCCTGTACCCATGTAGTCACGATGGTTCAATATGGAGGCAAGATGGATAAGCGAATCAATGGTAGGAGTAGGCACATGGAACATATTCCCCACTGAGGAAATCGGGACCAGGCTAAAGGGAACGTCCTCTTCGAGGTATCTCATCTTCAGTGTTTTTGGCGCTATGATTTCCCGATAGCCGGGATTCTTCCGCATCGCTTCAAAAAGCGTATCACCTGCAGTACTGTAAGCCATGTAAAACCACTGGCGTGCGCTGATGGCACGGATTCCAAGAGCTTCAGCTACAGCGATCCTTTCCTTATCAACACCTTCGAGTACCCTGCACACCGATTCAGTAGCGCCTTCACGATAAAATTTGAAATCCACATCGTCCTCAATCCAACCAGAATTGAGGATACAGATTGCAGGGTGAAATACGCTTCCGATATTGTCGAAGCTCGTTTTGAAAATGTTATCACCCGGCACAAACTGCGGATAGAACTGCCGCAACTTTGAAATCACACGCGGGATAAGGTGTGCACGAACAGAAGCCACGGGGATAGATTGTTTAATCCCGAAAATATGCGCCTGGCCAGGCCCGACAATCCGGGAGGCATAAATAAAAGACTGCGCCTCCGAAATGATCACATCGGCCGTAACGTTTTTTTCCATCAATACATGCTTGAATTCCAGTGCTCCTAAAGTCCGGCCAGGGTGGAGGACCACAATTTGACCATCCTGAAAAAACGGCGCCATCTGCTCGGCGATCCATCGATGCGCAAGCGCTGGTACTACAACCATAAGCATCTCCGCACCATCAATCGCCTCTTCCATTGAATTCGTAATAACAGAGATACGTCCAAAACCGGACACCTCTCCTTGTACTTCAACCCCTCCGGTTGACTTTACCCCCCACAGCCGTTCTTCACCCCGGTTAAACAAACGGACCTTATAACCCATGATAGCCAGATGGCCGGCCATGGCCAACCCACCGTGACCTGCGCCAATAACTGCGACCGGATTTTGATTACTGGCTGAATGATTTGATTCTACTGTCGAAGTCATTTTATAAAAATTTAATTACTTTCTGCATCCGGGCCTTATCGTTTTGCACTGCACGGACAAGATAAATTCCGGATGGTTCATCCGTCAGATCGAAGGTGTATGAATGATCACCTTTTAATTCGACCCGGGTCAACCTCTCGCCCATCATGCTCCAAATTTCTATTGTCCCGGGGGTTTCTGCTGCAGTTTTGTTAAACTCAACCGTGAAAGTGCCGTCAGTGGGGTTGGGGAAAACTTTAAAGGATAACTCTTCGCCGGGAACTGACTGAAATTGAGCTGCACCGGAAGAAATTTCCTTGTTCCCTGCAAGAATGGATTTGGATTGGTCGCAGTAGTTGCCTGCCGGATCGATCCAGGCATGCAGGTAACCCCCGATTTCCACCAGGGTACTGGCCTGGAGCAGGATGTTTTCCCCGGCTCCCAGTGTGGCGCTGCCCCCGTTTTGCACGGTAAAATCGTTCGTGGTAATGGTCTGGGTGGCGCCGAAGCAATGTTCTGTGCTGGCACCGATAGTCAATTCATCCAGCATGACCTGGGCCTCGTAGGCGCCTATGTACATCTTGATCCCCTTTAACTCAATGTAAGACGTACCCCCATAGCTGCCATCGTTGTAAGCCATGATCTTGACATACCGTGTTGATCCATTGACCGAAAACTTGGTCGGGTCCGATATATAAGTGCCATTGTTTGTAACGGGCCCAACGGATGATTTTGTGAGAAATTCGGCCCATCCGGCATCAAAGGCCCCGGGTGGCGTGCTGCCGGTTTCCGTATGGCCGGCCAGAGCTATATGGGTTAAAGTGGAATTTCCCCCAAACACACTGATATTCTCTATTGATCTTACCTGCAGAAGATCCACTACAAGTATGCCGTATCCGATACCGGGATTGGAATTAACCCATCTGCTTCCTGTGGTTGCACTGCCTTCGATGTTAGACCAATTATCAGGATCATTGACATAGGTTCCCTGGTCATATACAGATTGAGGCGCCTGATACACTCCGGTCCATTGGGTCAGGTTACTGTTGTAAGGATTGGCGCTCACACCGGTTATCTGCACCGGTACAGCCAGGGGAATGGTCGCTGCCGGCCCGCCACGGATGATATTAATCGAATCACCTACCCGATCTGGCGTGGTAAAACTTACCTCGTTACCATAAATTGTCCCGAGTCCGTTTGTGGCATAAGCCCTGACATAGTAAGTAAATGAAGCAGTCAACCCCGTGATGCTGCTTGTAAAGGTTCCAAATCCGCTGCCATCGGTGGTGTGATGATTTGACGTTGTCGGGTTGGCATCCGTGCTCCAGCACACACCACGTGCGGAAACAGGCGTACCTCCGTCATCCAAAATATATCCGCCGCCGGATGCCGTGATTTCAGTAATGGCCGTAAGGGCAGCGGTGATGACCGGTGGTTGCGAAAGCTTTGAAATAAAAATATCATATCCCCCGTTTGAAGTAAGATTACTGACCCCGGGTCCCGGGTTAAAATCGGCAGTACCCGTAAAATAGCCTGCTGAATAGATATTTTTGCTGGCATCAACAATTAGGGAATTTCCTCCTGTAGTATTCCCGCCAAAATTTTTTGCCATGATAAAATTTCCGGAAACATCTAATTTGGAGATAAATGCATCAGTTAGTCCATTCGAAGTAAGATTAAAGGTGCCGCTTCCGGGATCAAAATCGGCAGTTCCATAAAACCAGCCTGTTGTATATACATTTCCGGCAGCATCAATAATTATGGAATTTCCAAAATCATTAGATGTTCCACCCATGTTTTTTGCCCAGATAAAATTTCCGGAGGCATCCAATTTGGAAACAAAAATATCTGTTCCTCCCTTACTTACAATATTATAAACTCCGCTTCCGGGGTCAAAATCCACAGTAGACCGGAATTCCCCCGTTGTATAAACATTTCCGTTTGCATCAAGTGCAATGGATTTGCCAATGTCACTGTTACCTGCACCAAAACTTTTTGCCCAGATAAAATTTCCGGAGGGATCCAGTTTGGAAATAAAAACATCCGCCGACCCTTTTGAGACAAGATTGAAAACTCCACTTCCCGGATCAAAATCGGCAGTGCCCTGAAAATAACCGGTTGTATATACATTTCCGACGGCATCAATAATTATGGAATTTCCAATATCATTAGATGTTCCGCCCAGGTTTTTTGCCCAGATAAAATTTCCGGAGGGATCTAACTTGGAAATAAAAACATCATAAAATCCATTCGAAACAAGGTTATATACAGAACTGCCCGGGTCAAAATCAGCAGTTATGCCAAACATACCTGTAGTATAAACATTTCCCTCAGCATCAAGTGCGATAGCGTATCCATAATCACCATATTCAGAGTCTCCGCCTAAATTTTTTGCCCAGATAAAATTTCCCTGACCATTTAATTTCAGAATAAAGACATCATTATATCCATTCGAAGTCAGATTATAGACTTCACTTCCGGGGTCAAAATCAATAGTTCCTTCAAAAGTTCCTGTAGTACATGCATTTCCGTCAGCATCAACAGTTATGGATCGTCCTTCATCGGTATATGTGCCATTGACTCCAAAACTTCTTGCCCAGATGAAATTTCCGGATGCATCAAATTTGGAAATAAATATATCCTTTCCGCCATTTGAAGTGAGAAAGAACTCCGCGGGTCCCGGGTCAAAATCTACAGTTCCCTGGAAATTACCGGTCATATAAACGTTACCGGTTGGATCATGCGCGATGGAATATCCGATATCATCAGAAGAGGAGCCAAAACTTCTGGCCCATTCGAACCAGGCATCCTGTGCATACATGTTTGCTGATAGCCAAAAGAGACTGACGAGTGTAAAGATTGTTTTTTTCATGGTTTTTGAGTTTGAATGATGCAATGTCAAAAAAGCAGGATCTTAACCAGGATGAGCAGTACGACAGTTATTACCCAGAAAAGGATGAACATAAATTCTTTAAAATATTTTGGTTTTTTCATTGCTTCAGGTCTTTTACCTTCGATCACCCGGCAAGTTAGTACAGGTATCCCTCGCTCCTGATTAGGAAATCATTAGAAGTTGATTAGAAATTCGTAAGCTGACATATTGTTAATTAATGTCGTTAACTTTGTGTTAGTTAACACAAATATGGACCAGACTAAGATTTTAATAGTTGAGGACGAACAACGTTTAGCAGGTGTCCTGAAAAAGCAGTTTGAACGTGAGGACTTTATGGTCGAAATTGCCTGTGACGGATACCTGGGGAAA
>Ga0163209_1000728_pt1 | contig 14357 bp, 14 predicted proteins | sample Kivu_160m_FD_113538 | JGI IMG/M metagenome (GOLD analysis project Ga0163209, IMG submission 113538) | Freshwater microbial communities from Lake Kivu, Western Province, Rwanda to study Microbial Dark Matter (Phase II) - Kivu_160m | ecosystem: Environmental > Aquatic > Freshwater > Lake ...
CGCAAGGATCGCAACACGCCGGTCATTCTGCTCACCGCGCATCTCGAAGAATCGGACAAGGTGCTGGGGCTGGAACTCGGCGCCGACGATTACGCAAACAAGCCGTTCGGGATGCGGGAGTTGGTCGCGCGCATTCGCGCGGTGTTGCGCCGCGTGGGACAGGACGCCCCCAACGAGGTTTTGCGCGTTGCCGATGTGGTGCTCGACCAGAGCGAACACACCGTCCAGGTGAACAATCGCCCCGTGCGTCTCACTCCATCGGAGTTTGAATTGCTCGCGGTGTTGATGTCTGCGCCGGGGCGCGTTTTCTCGCGCGCGGCGTTGCTCGAACGATTGCAAGGCATCGCGTTTGAGAGCATCGAACGAACGGTGGATGTGCATATTCGCAATCTGCGCGCAAAAATCGAACCCGACCCCGGCGAGCCGCGCTACGTCGAAACGGTCTTCGGCGTCGGCTATCGCTTCCGAACAGAGGAATAGGCCATGCGCTCACTCTCGATGAAATTGATGCTCGCATTTCTCGCCGTTAGTTTGACCGGCGCTGTGCTGGCGTCGGTCCTGGCGCGTTGGATCACCGTGCAAGAGTTTAACCGTTTGGTGATGGCGCAAGCGCAAAGCAATTTTCTGGGCGAGGTGACGACCTATTATCAAACGCACGGTTCCTGGTTGGGCGTCACCGATTATTTTCGACAAAAAGCCCAGTCGGCCCAACCGCTGCCCCGACCCGCGAATACTGACAACCCACAACCGCCGCCACAGAATGGCAGCGGCGCGCGGCAAGCGCCTATCGTGCCGATCATCCTGACCGACCCCAACGGTTTCGTGATTCATCCCGTTCCACCTTATCGGGCCGGCGATCACATTCCGCCGGAGCAATTGGCGCAAGGCATCCCGGTGACGACAAATGGGCAAATGGTCGGGACGATTCTGGCTATCGGCTCTGCGCCGCCGCTCAGTGAACCCGAACAACAATATCTAGATCGCACGAATCAGGCCTTGCTCCTATCGGCGGTTGGCGCAACGGCGTTAGCATTGCTCTTGAGCGGGGTGCTCGCGCGCACCTTGACCAAGCCGATGCGCGAGCTTACCGGCGCGATTCGCGCGACGGCAAAAGGCAGACTGGGAATTGCCGTGCCCGTGCGCTCGCGCGATGAGATTGGCGAATTGACCGCCGCGTTCAATCAGATGAGCGCCGACCTCGCCCATTCGAATCAACTGCGTCGCCAGATGACCGCCGACATCGCACACGATTTGCGGACGCCGCTCACGGTCATTGGCGGATACATCGAATCATTGCGCGATGGCGTGCTCAAGCCCAACCCCGCGCGCTTGGACGTGATGCACCAAGAAGTCCAGCAGCTCCAACGGCTCGTCGAGGATTTGCGCACGTTGTCGCTGGCGGATGCCGGCGAATTGAAATTGAATCGTCAGCGTATCGCGCCGCAGGCGCTCTTGGAGCAAACGGCGGCTACATTCCGACAGCAAGCCGGACAGAAGAGCATCGCGTTGCAAGTGACCGCGGAACCTGGGTTGCCAGATATTGCAGTCGATGAAATTCGGATGGCGCAAGTGTTGGGCAACCTGGTGAGCAACGCGTTGCGGTATACCCCGAACGGCGGGCGTATCGTCTTGTCCGCGCGACGCCAAGCCGAGCACGTTGTGTTATCAGTGGAAGACAACGGCGCAGGCATCGCGCCCGAAGCATTGCCGCATGTTTTTGAGCGATTTTATCGCGCCGACCCGTCGCGCCAGCAGAGCGAATCGGAATCCGGTTTGGGGTTGGCAATCGCCAAATCGCTCGTGGAAGCGCACGGCGGGACCATTGCGGTGGCAAGCGATGGAATCGGTCAGGGCAGCACATTTTCGGCGCGTTTTCCGGCGTAATCACAAGCAACAAGTACTCGGTGACATCGGCGTGACCTTCGACCAACGCGGCAAGCGTCCGCCCGATTCTCATCTGCATTTGACAGCGAAAATTCTTATCGTTATAATCAGACTGCAAATTCGCCAGCCGACGTAGCTCAGTGGTAGAGCAGGGGACTCATAAGCCCTTGGTCAGTGGTCCGAATCCACTCGTCGGCACAAAGCCCTTGTCACGCAGGGGCTTTTTTGTTATGATTGTGTGGAAATGAACCTTTGGCAGACTAATGAATGCGCCGATTGGCACGCGGCGCTGGAACGCTACGTCGAGATAATCCGCGCTCAGCAGGTGAACGGCCTGCCGGAAATCGATGCATGGTATCGCGACGAGTTGCCCGCGCTGATTGCCGCGCGCAAGCCGGCGTACATCACGCTGGCAGAACTGGAGCGCGCGACGGTGTGGAAGATGAAGCGCGGCGTGTGGCGCGAGCGTAACCGATTGCTCGTTATCGGCAATCCTTCTGCCAAGGTCAAGCAGACCTCGCAAGAGGCATTTGCCGCGGTGCCCGACCCGCGCAAGCCGGTGGATATCCTCAGCACGCTGGCTGGCGTTGGCCCGGCGACATCGTCCGCGGTGCTGGCGTGCTCCGCGCCGGCGATCTATCCGTTCTTCGACGAACTGGTGGCAGCGCAAATCCCACAACTGGGCAAAGTGGCGTTCACCGCGACATACTACCAGCGTTACGCGGCGGCGCTGCGCGAGCGCGCGGCGCGGTTGAGCGTGCAGTGTGAGCATCGCGCGTGGACGGCGCAGGATGTGAGCCAAGCGCTGTGGGCGGCGAGTGGTGGGAAGGTGGCGCAGAGTTAGGACGCGGATGAATTTCTTTAACAATCATTGACTTTAGCATGAATGGCTCGTATACTTGAGGTGCACCTGACGGTGGGCGCGATTGCTTCGCGACGCGGCAGGTGTTTTGTTTTTTGATATGCGAGCGTAAGGGATGCTAGGTGCAGCCAGGTGCAGCAAGAGTGATGTAAAGCGGACGCGCCTTTTCAACTCTGAAGCCTCTTGCGCTCAGCCAGTCCGCAAGCTCTGACCAACTGACCTTGCCGCTTTGCACCGCACAAACCATACACCCTTTTTGTTGATCGGAAAGACTCCGGCGCCGATGCAACAATTCTAGCCGATTCGGTGATAGATAGATCGCCTTGTGCTGTGGACTGTAGATGCTCATTTTTCAACTCCATTTGCTCAACGACTGGTGAATTCTTGCTTACCCATACACAATTCTCTCTGCCTTTGCATTGGAGGAGCTCGTGTCATTTCACATCAAACGCAGTCCCATCAATTGGTTAGCATTCACAGGAATATGTCTGTCCTTCATCGGAAGTTTTTTCCTTGCGTTCGACTCTAATCCAAATGTGCACACTCTAAACGCCCAATTGACGGGATACGACAATGTTGACAAGGGTTGGCAAGCATTAACCAGTTTTACTCTTCTTGATACAGCCGGTAACCACATAGGCGCTATCGCCATCAATGACCCGGGATTTCAACGAATCCTTGAAATAATTCTCGCCAACAGACAAGAATACGCGACTCAAAGAATCAGAGCTATCGTGGACTCAAACCCTATCGGTCTAACAATAGGCAAAGGCGACGTAAGCCCAAGAGCGATCTCCTTGGCCATTTATGGCGAAACCCAGACTGAGGGCATCGCTTCTGAGGAGACTGTAAAACAGTGGATTGACTCTACCCGTCGTTCTGACCTCCTCTCCTTTGCATCGCGTTTCATTTTCGCCGGTTTCCTCTTGAGCCTACTTGGACAACTATTTCAGCCCAAGATCAAACGCAAGATTAAGCGCTCGAAACTCGGTTCCCCAACCGATAGCACTCCTAGTGGTTCATTAACGCCAACCGACTAAAATCCTAGTAAACCCTTGCTCGACCACAAACAAGCACTGCGGCTCACGTATAGGGTGATTCAAGTCCATTCGCCCTGACTGTGACGCTTGACTGCAAATTGTTCTTAATCAGTAGGTGTTGAATGGGAGAACACAATGTTCAATAACGAAATCGAGAAGCTAAAGACCTTAAAAGAACACCTCGACCAATGGCTCAAGCAAAACAGCGAGACGCAGAGAATTGTCCCAAAGGTTCAGGAAATTCGAGACAACATTGCGTGGACTATTGACGCAGCAACTGACCAGCCTGACGAAGCAAGGGAAATACCTTTTCCTAACTTACAGGACGCAATTGATGCTCAGTCTCAGTTTATCCAAGATTCTCTTCCGGATATGCCAAGATTCGATACCTCTCTGTTCTATAGTGGAAGCGCCGTTAACACTACAATTTCCGCAGCCATGTATGGTTACGTAAGCCGAGTTGGAGACATTCCAACAGACGACGCGCGTGAATACTCCTTGTTCCATAGCGCAAAATATCAGCAGTTACAGCAAACTTATGGTCGTGTTGACGACATACGCTCTCTACTCTCGACCGTAACAGACTCAATGACTTTGAAGCGATTGGATTCAGCCTTGAACACATTTTCTGCATGGAAATCGGGTGCGGCATCAAGAACATCGGCGGCTAATGAAATTAGGAATTTGCTTCATGGAATCAAGGGCGATTTAGAAAATATCGCATTTGGCAAGACACATGCGAACAAAACTTGGAGTGGCATGTGCGCCAAGGTTGCAAAGGGCGGCTTGAATTCACGCGAGTATATTGAACTTCTCAAGCAGGAAAGAGTTCACTCCGACTTGATTAGTCGTCTTTCCAAGGTATCTAAAGACATGGAAGGAGGGTCTCTGACAAATCTCGAAGTGATTTGGACAGAGACTCTGGATCACATTTATGTGATTTTGAATTTTATCGGCTTGAGAGTGAGCCATGATATCTGAATACGAAATCTCTTAGCCGTTTGGTATGCATAAGGGACTCATAAGCCCCAGGTCAGCCCGAAAAAATCAATCATTACGTTAAAGATCAAAGAGACACGTTCCGTATATAAGCACTTATGTGGAAAAAACCCACATGACACCCCCCTATGGGATATTATACGGAATCTTTCCACATAAGCACTAGTACTCCGTCAAAGTCATAATACCAGGTTGTCATGCTGAGGAGCGTACTTTGCGACGAAGCATCTCGCAAAGCACACTAGTGAGATTCTTCGCCTTCGCTGCGCTCGGCTCAGAATGACAACCCCGTAGCATCAGTTTGACAGAGCACTAGTTAGACGGCATTGTGTGAATGGTAGTCCCCGGAGATGAGAGAGATTATGTTACGGGTCAGCAAACTGAAGACCTTTGGGCGAGTGGTATTTCTGGTGTTTCTGCTGGCGACAACGATGGGGCCCTGGTTTGCCGACAGCCACCCGGCTACCGAGGAGACCTGCTCTCCTCCTCTTGTCTGGCTGGGTGGTGGTTATTGCGCGTGCCTGATTACTCTCAAAGGATATGTGGAAGGTGCCTTATATGGCCGCGATGTGATGTGGCTCCTCTGCCTGCCGCCAGCGCTGCCTGTTCTCAGTACCCTGCTTCTCCTCCTGTTCGGAGAGCGTCGGTGGCTGTGGGTCTGTCACCTGACAGCATGGGGAATAGCAGGTATTTACGCGCTCCTTTGGTTCGGCGGAGTCTGGTATGCGCACCGGGGGGCACTGATTTTATGGGGTGCCGGGCTCGGTGGCGTGGTAGCCATCGCCATATTGGCAGGGGAAATACTGATAGCAAGACTCCAGTCTTCTATGAATCACCGCAAAGTATTCTGAAGACAAGTTCGCGCACACTCCAAAGAGCATAGGCTATAAAGCCGCCTAACACCGCTTGCACCTGACGCGGCGCTGCGCGCCTTTGGTTCGGGCAGGGTTGGCTTCGCAAGCTTGGTTGTGGTTCTGCGGGGCTCCATTGGACACCGCGCCGCGCGGGGGATGCTTTCGTTGAACTGACTCAATATCTCACAAGCCCTTGGTGAGTGAGAAAAAGAACTCCACACAGAATCCGCAAACCGGGTATTGTACTGGTTTTTTCCGTCTAGGCGCTAGTTGGGCCGCAGCTGATTGACAGCAAATCCGCATAAACTCATGTTGGCCTCAAGGTCGCTGCAGGGCTGATACCCAACGGGAGACAAGGACAGAGCCATGAAATACAAAAGTGTCATCGTAACTAAAAGGGGAGGCCCGGAAGTTCTCCAAGTCATTGAGAGTGACCTGCGCGTGCCGTCAGCTGGGGAGGCGCGGATTAAAATCCTGGCCACGCCCGTGTGCTTGCCAGACGTTGAGGCTCGCTACGGTCGCACACCATTTCAGCCCAAAATCCCATTCGTGCCCGGCTATGCCACCGTCGGCTGTGTCGATGCGATTGGTGAAGGTGTCACCAAGTTTGCCGTGGGAGACCGCGTAGCGGCTTTGACAGTCTATGGAGGCTATGCCGAGTACATTTTCCTTCGTGAAAAGTTGCTTATCCCCGTTCCCACCGCCCTGGACCCGGCGGAAGTTGCACCGCTTATCCTGAATTACATCGTGGCTTACCAAACACTCCATCGATCGGCCAAGGTCAAGGCGGGAGACAAGGTGCTCATCATCGGCGCGAGCGGCGGGATCGGGACAGCCTATTTGCAGTTGGGCAAATTGGCCGGTCTCACCATGTATGGGCTAGCGTCGAAAGGCAAACACCATGTCCTAAGCGAATACGGTGCAACGCCGGTTGACTATCGCACCCAAGATTTTGTTGAGGTGATCCGGAAGGCGGAGCCGGAGGGCCTCGACGCTGTGTTTGATGGAATCGGCGGAGATTACATCAAGCGTGGGTTTTCGTTGCTGCGGCGTGGCGGCACGTACGTGGGGTATGCCAATCCCTTGAGTCTTTCACGCACGTTTCGTTTTCTGGGGCAGGTCATCCTGCTCGGCTTGTTGCCGAATGGAAGAGCCGCCAAGTACTATGGAACAGGTAGCTCACTATTCAACCAACGCCCGTTCCTGGAAGATTGGGCCACGCTCTTCAAACTGTTGGAAGAAGGCAAAATCAAACCGGTCATTGCGAACAAGTTTCCCATCCTGGACGCGGCCCAAGCCAATTCCCTGCTGGAAAGCGGCCAGGTCATCGGCAACATCGTCTTGTTGGCGCCGGACTTGTTGTGAGTTCATCGGTTCCGCCGCCGCAACCCTATACCTTTTGGAGGTTTTCAATACGAAGCAAAACACATCTTTTCTTGGCTTTTCTGGACGAATGATCGTAGCTCACTTCGTAACCTATTTTTTTATGGGCTTGATTTTCTATCTCACAGGTCTCAACGTCGTTGCATATTATGAACAACATCCAGACCCAATTGTGACCACCTTCTTTCGCCCGAGTGCATCGCAACTCGTAATGCTTGGTCCACTCTTTCAGTTGTTGAGGGGCTTGATTTTCGCATTAGTTCTTTTCCCTTTTCGCAAAGTGTTTCTTGAGGCCAAATGGGGCTGGTTGTATTTGTGGGGGCTTTTTCTGGCGTTGGCGATTCTGGCTCCATCGAGCGCGGCCCCAGGCTCGATAGAAGGTTGGGTCTATACTAATTTCTCGACGACATTTCATCTTATCTACTTGCCTGAGATTATCCTCCAGACCTTGGCCTTTTGCGGGTTAGTAGTTTTTTGGGAACATCACAAAGTCAAAAAACTGACCATTCCTCTGGTGGTGATATTTGTGTTGATACTCTTGCTGAACGCAACAGTTCTGTTTTGAGGGGCGAATCAGTGGAATATTGAGCAACGGTCCGACTCCCCTCGTCGGCACTCAAGCCCTTGTCACACAGGGGCTTTTTTGTTATTATCGGTATTGAATGAATAGAAGAATCTCTGATCATCGCGGACGGCTCAAGCGTGGAGTAATGGTTGTCGTAGGTATCGTACTGCTGATCTTTTTCGCTCTGCTGCTCATCCTGTACCAGCAGGTCGACGCGCGCTCCAAGATCGACGGCGCGCGGCGCGTGGACGTCATCATCGTGCTCGGCTCCGCCGTGTGGCCGGGCGAGCGCGCCAGCCCATCGCTCTACGCGCGCACGCAGCACGCGATCGCGCTCTACCGCGCCGGCTACGCGCCCGCGCTGATTCTGTGCGGCGCGGTGGGTGAATATCCGCCCAGTGAAGCGGAGGCGATGCGGCGGATTGCATCAAGCGCAGGAATCCCTGAGGACGCGCTCTTTCTGGACGACGCGTCGCATTCGACGGAAGAGAACCTGGCGAATGCGAAGGCGCTGATGGCGGCGCACGGCTGGCACAGCGCGCTCGTCGTCAGCGATCCGTTTCACCTCCTGCGCGCGGAGACGATCGCGCGCGACCTCGGCATCGAGGCGTACGGGTCGGGCGCGAGCGAAAGCCCGACGTACACCGCGCCGCGACTGCACGTGTGGTACACGGCACGCGAAGCCATGGCGCTCGTCTGGTACTATACCACGCGCGTCGTCGGAGAGCCGGGCTGGCTATATAGCATACTGAAAGGACGGCTTTAGAAATGAGCCAATGGGCCAATTGCCCAATGAGCCAAAAGTTCGCAGAATTGGCTCATTGGTTCATTGGCTCATTGGGCAATTGGAGTTACTATGGACCGCGCAATTCCTTCTTCAGCTAATGAGGACATCGAGCTCTACATGCGGACGTACTACTCGCTGCTCCGTTCGAGCGGCGAGATTCAAATCAAGTCGATGGTCGAAACGCACATGCAGATCAATTCGTCGCTGCACCTGTACGCGCGCGAAGAGTTTCCGGACATGGCGGCGTTCGTCTACTGCACCCTGCGACTCCCTACTTGCATCCGGCAGGTGCGCCTGGTCTTGCTCGGGCAGTCCGACGAGGTGTTCGAGAAGGCGGGCTTTGTGGGCGTGGAGAAGTGGCAAGAGGTCAGCGCGGCTGGGCGCCGGCGCAGACTTTTCTTCGATGGGAACGAAGTGCTCGCCGCGTTCATCGCCAGCGCGTCGGACATTGACGATTTGATCCCGATGCTCACCGCGTACGAGATCGAGTGGAACAAGATGCACGACGCGCTGACCCAAAGCGGAGCCGCCGCGCGGTTGCCGGAGTACGCCGAACGCGGCACGCCGCTCACGGAGGGGGAACATGCCGCGTTGGCACGCGACCTGCGGATCAACGCGGCGGACCTCGCCACGCTGCAGAGCATCTGGGGCGACGATTTCATCGCGAACCTGCAGGCGATTGCCTCGACGCGCAAAGAGTTCGCGCTGCGTCTCCTCGCCGGATCGCTGGTGGACTATGACAAGGCGACGCAGCGGTGGTGGGACAACGTCGCGCGGCAAGCCGGCGCGCTCATCGCCCATCGCCCGGTCTATTTCGTGTCGAGCAATACGCACAGTCTCGCCAATCTGATCTCAGGGCACGCGCGGACGCGCGAGGAGGAGTTGATCGAGTATATCGAGGACGTGGGTCAGGCCGACCTGATGGAAGAGTACATGGCGATCCAGTCCGAAGCGACGCGCAGCAGCAAGGAGAACTTTTTGTACTATATTCTGAAAAAGTACAGCTCCAATCCGGAAAACGCGGCAGCGGCCCAGGCGAGAATCGCGGCCGAGGCAGAGGCGGGGCTGACGCCTATTCCGAGCGATCGCTATCTCGACGTGGGTGCGCAGATCATCGAACTGAATCGCCTGATCCCAGAGCGGCTCGATCCGCGCCTGCCGCGCGAGGGTCTGGAGAAACTCCGGCGCAGCGACGCGATCATCTTCAACATCGACTATCCGCTCGGGCTGGCGGCGTACCAGATCTTCTCCGAGGTCTCACAAAATGTCGAGCAGATCAAGGGCTTTTATCTCATGGGCAAGGCGGCGACGCTGAACGGTCGCATCGGCGACGTGATCATTCCGAACGTCGTGTACGACGAACATTCGCAGAATACGTACCTCTTCAACAACTGTTTCAGCGCGCGCGATGTCGCGCCGTACCTCGTCTTCGGGTCGGTGCTGGACAATCAAAAAGCCATCAGCGTCAAAGGGACGTTCTTGCAGAACCGCAAATTCATGGAGCTGTTCTACCGCGAGGGTTACACCGATATCGAGATGGAAGCGGGGCCGTACCTCTCCGCGCTGTATGAGATGAGCTACCCCAAGCGCTATCCGGTCAACGAAATCGTGCGGCTGTATCAGACCGACTTCGACATCGGTTTTTTGCACTATGCGTCAGATACGCCGTACAGCAAGGGGAAAAATCTCGGCGCTGTGCATCCATCGTATTTCGGCATGGATCCGACGTACGCCACCGCGCTCGCTATCCTGAGGAGGATTATTGAGAGGGAAACGAGATGAGTTGAATTGAGTCTTTGCCGTCCGTTACGTATGTCGATGCCGCGGTCAGGCGTGTTCAAGCTCAGATTGATCGGTGACGAGCATGAGGGATTTTCCCCCGTGATTTCCACTAATCAATTTGGCCACGCCTTCGACCTGATCTCCCGTGCACATAAAGACGGCATCGGCTCCGGGCGGCGAATGCTTTCGGTCAAAGAAACGCCGGTGGATCATCGAAATAACCAGGGCATCGGGTTTTTGGGCTCTGATCCACCTGACCCCTTCCCACCGGTCCATCTTCGTCCGTCCGAAAATATTGTACAGGACGAAGACATCATAACTCATAGAGGAAGCCAGCAAATTCTCCAAACAGGAGAATCCGACGACCTCCGCATTCAGTTTGACGGCGAGCGCCTTTGTCAGCACATCGCGAGTGGTACGATGTGCGTGCACAATACTGATCCTCATCGACTCTCCTACACGCTAATCCTAGCATCATGTGGCTGGAGCAGCAATAGGATAAAGTCACTAGTACTTTAGACTCTCCCCTACCCCTTCAAAAAGTACGCCTGACACGCGAGCGTGATCAGTTCGTTCGATAGCGTGGGTGCGACGCCGCGGAACCGCGCGATATCAACCAATTCCTCGATGAGATCGCGCGGATGCACTGCGCGCGGCCTGCGCTTGGGCTTGACGTAAAACTCGCTCACGATAAACCGGAGCGCATCGTCCGTGTACGGCACGCCGGCTTTCTCCGCCGCGCGCTTGAAGATCTCGCGGAATTCCTCCCAGGTCGGATCGGGGATGTGGATCTTGTAGCGGATGCGGCGGAGGAAGGCCTCGTCCACCAACTCGTCGGGGTTCAGGTTCGTCGAGAAGACGATCATGGCGTCGAAGGGGACGTCGATCTTGCGCCCGGTGACGAGCGTCAAATAGTCGACGCGCTTTTCGAGTGGGACGATCCAGCGGTTGAGCAAGTCGCGCGGCCGCACCTGCTGGCGGCCAAAATCATCGATCAGGAACATGCCGCCGTTCGCCTTCATCTGGAATGGCGCTTCGTAGTACTTGGTGGTCGTATCGTAGACGAGGTCGAGACTTTCCAACAACAATTCCCCGCCGACGGCGATCATCGGGCGGTGGATGAGCACCCAGCGCCGGTCGTAGCGCTCACCCTTGCGCGGTCCAGGGGTAGAATCGTCCCCATCCTGTTTTTCCGGCGCGACGCGGTGGTGCAGCGCATCGAAGACCTTGATGATGTGTCCGTCGACGTTCACCGCGTACGGGATGAAAATCGCGCCCGGCATCATCTCGCCGATACATTCGGCGATGGCGGTCTTGCCGTTGCCGGCGTTGCCGAAGAGGAAGATCGATTTGCCGGAATTCACCGCCGGCCCGAGCTGGTTGAGAACGGCGGGGTTGACCACCAGGTGCGCGAGGGCTCGCTTCAGCATCTCGTGGGTGACCGTCTGATTGCCGGCTGAATTCGACAAGACCATTTCATTGTACGCATCGAGCCGGACCGGCGCGGGTCCCACGTACTGGTTCTGATCCATCAGCTCACGCGCGCGCGCGCGCCCCTCTTCCGAAATGGCATACTGGTAGGACGATTCGCCGAACCCGCTGGAACCTTTCACCTCCGTCAGATGCTCGCGGCGCAGATAATCCAGCACCCGGTCGATCACGTTGGCGAAGGGGAGCTTGGTCGATTCCGCGATTTCGTGCCCCATCAAAAAGCCGCGGAGGTACATCGTCTTGAGGACGAGGTCGGCGAGGAACGCCAAATTCAGGCCGGTCTCCTCGACGGAGCGGGCCTCGGGAGGCGGGTTTCGGAGTGAGGATGATCCCATAAGTGTCCGCTGGTTCCAATCGGTTCGCCAACGTAGGGCAAATTTGCAAATTTGCCCAACATTTCTCGTTCAAAAACCTGCTTTGGCGAAGGTATCGGGTCCGAGACTGAATTACGTCACGCCGTTTGCGCTTCTTCTGGGTCAACCGGGCGCTCGGTCTGGGTGAGCAGGACCGGTTTCGTCTTGTTCTTGATCGTCTCGGCTGTGATGAGGCACTTGTGTACGTCGTGCCGCGAGGGGATTTCGTACATCACGTCGAGCAGGATTTCCTCGATGATCGTGCGCAAGCCGCGCGCGCCGGTCTTGTAGCGCAGCGCCTCGGCGGCGGCGGCTTGCAGCGCGTCGTCGGTGAAAACGAGTTCCACTTTGTCCAGCGCAAAGAGCCGCTGATACTGTCGGATGATCGAATTCTTCGGCTCGGTCAGGATCTTGACGAGCATCTCCTGATCGAGCGGGTCGACGCTGACGATGATCGGGATGCGGCCCGCGAATTCCGGGATCAAACCGTAGGCCAGCAAGTCGTCCGCCGTGACGAGCCGCAGCAGTTCCGTCGCGGTCATTTCTTGCGCGGCGCGCTCGCGCTCGCCTTTGAAGCCGACCGCGCGGCGGTCGGACGTACGCTGCGCGATGATCTTGTCCAGCCCCTCGAAGGCGCCGCCGCAGACGAAGAGGATGTTGGACGTGTTGAGCTGCAGGAATTCCTGATGCGGATGTTTGCGCCCGCCCTGCGGCGGCACGTTGGCGACGGTGCCTTCGAGTATTTTCAAGAGCGCCTGCTGCACGCCCTCGCCGGAAACGTCGCGGGTGATCGAGGGGCTGTCGCCGCTCTTGCGTGCGATCTTGTCGATCTCGTCAATGTAGATGATGCCGCGCTGTGCGCGCGGGACGTCATAATCGGCATTCTGAATCAGCGCGAGCAGGATGTTTTCCACGTCCTCGCCGACGTAGCCCGCTTCCGTCAGCGTCGTCGCGTCCGCGATGGCGAATGGCACGTCGAGGATTTTCGCCAGCGTCTGCGCGAGGAGCGTCTTGCCGCAGCCGGTCGGTCCGATCAGCATGATGTTCGACTTGCCCAGCTCGACATCGTCGGCGGAACCGCCGGTCTGTACGCGTTTGTAGTGATTGTAGACCGCCACGGAAAGGACTTTTTTCGCGCGGTCCTGTCCGACGACGTACTGATTGAGCCGGCGGTAGATCTCTTTGGGCGGCAGACTTTGGATCGAGAGCGTTCCGCCTTTCGGCGTGGCGGTCTCCGCTTCCAGAATCTCGCGGCAAAGCTCAACGCACTCGTCGCAGATGAAAACGGACTCCGGCCCGGCGATCAGGCGATTGACCTGATCGGAGCTGCGGCTGCAAAACGAGCAGTACTCTTCGCCTCGTTTGATGAGGTTGGGCATTATTTCTTTTCTTTCTCTTTCCCGTTGCCTTTCTCTGGCCCGACCAAGACTTCGTCGATCAAGCCATAGGTAACGGCTTCCGGCGCGTCCATGTAATAGTTGCGATCGGTATCGTGGATGATGCGCTCCAGGGGCTGCCCGGTGCGTTCGGAAAGGATCTGGTTCAAGCGTTCGCGCTCACGCATGATGCGCCGCGCTTCGATTTCGATGTCGACGGCCTGACCTTGCGCGCCGCCCCAGGGCTGATGGATGTGGATCGTCGAATTGGGGAGCGCGTAGCGCCGCCCCTTGGCGCCGGCCGAGAGGAGGACGGTGCCCATGCTCGCGGCCAAGCCAACGCAGATGGTCGAGACGGGCGCGCTGACGATCTGCATCGTGTCGTAGATGGCCAGCCCTGCGGTGATCGAGCCGCCGGGGCAGTTGACGTACAAACGGATTTCCTGGTCGCTCGCCTCGCGGTCGAGGAAGAGCATTTGGGCGACGACGAGATTGGCGACGTGGTCGTCAATGGGCGTGCCGAGGAAGATGATGCGGTTCCGCAGCAGCAGCGAGAAGATGTCGTAGACGCGTTCGCCGCGGCCGGTGCTTTCCACAACCATCGGGATGACGTTCTGAGGGGGTGTGACGTTATTCATTGTGAGTGTACTCCTAGTTAGTTTCGGATGTCAGTAGCCAGTCGTCAATGGTCAGTCGTCAGTCGCCAGCGTTCAGTCGTCTGTAGCCAGTCGTCAGTAGTCAGGCCGTTGATTGCTGTCCGCTATTACTGTTCACTCTTCACTCTTCACTGTCCACTGTTCACTGTTTTACTGTCCACTGTTTACTATTTTACTGATTTCTTTCCTGCCCCGGCACAATCGGGCGGTCCAAGCCGCGCGGCCAGTTCGCCGATGTGACCTGGGAGGGATCGGTGATCAATCCGCCGGGCGAGGGCGCGCCGGCCTGTTGCTGCTGCGCCTGTTCGCGCGCGCGCATCTCTTC
>Ga0163209_1000734_pt1 | contig 14309 bp, 12 predicted proteins | sample Kivu_160m_FD_113538 | JGI IMG/M metagenome (GOLD analysis project Ga0163209, IMG submission 113538) | Freshwater microbial communities from Lake Kivu, Western Province, Rwanda to study Microbial Dark Matter (Phase II) - Kivu_160m | ecosystem: Environmental > Aquatic > Freshwater > Lake ...
CTTCGGTTCCTTGATTCTTGCCAGGGTGAGGTGGGGTCTGAACGGCCTTTCCTCTTTTGCAAAGCCAGTTTCATGAAGTTTTTTGTCCATGGACTTCTGAAACCGGATGAGACGTTCCACATCGCCGTCGATTCCTATCCAGATGACCCGGGGGCGGTTCATGTCCGGGAAAACTCCCAGAGTTTTTACATCGAGGGCAAGCGGCCCCGTTCCGATTACATGATCTTGCATGACCCGGGAAATCGTCACGATGTCATCCCCGGATATATCACCGAAGAATTTCAGGGTCAGATGGATCGCCTCCGGCCTTACCCAGCGGATCATCCCCTGCAGGGTTTTTCTCAAGCCGGATTGAATGCCTCTGATTTCATTCAGAACTTCAACGGGAAGATCAATCGCCAGAAATGCCCGTATCGGTTTTTCGTCAGTCATCTTTCATCTCGCCCATGAGATATTTTTTCAGCATCATCAGGGCCGCCTGGGATGATATGGTTTTGTTCCTTCTTCGATCCCAGCGAAAGTTGAAGTGGCGGCAACGCGTATGTCTTCCGTTTGCAAAGGCAATAAAAACGGTTCCCACAGGTTTTTCCACCGTTCCTCCCGTTGGACCGGCAATACCGGTGACAGCCAGTCCCAGATCCGTTTTCCCGATCGTCCTCACTCCTTCGGCCATCAGGACTGCAACCCGTTCGCTTACCGCTCCATATTTCTCTATTTCCTCTTCAGGCACGCCGAGGATGTCGGTTTTTGACCGGTTGCTGTAGGCAATAACCCCTCTCTCAAAAAAAGCCGAACTGCCGGGGATATCCGTCAGGCGATCCGCGATGAGACCGCCCGTGCACGACTCGGCAACGGCAAGGGTCAGATTCTTTTCCGTCAGTAGTCCCGCAACCAGCCCTTCAAGGGTTTCCTGATCATAAGCGAAGACGTAACCCTGGAGCCTGCCGCTTACCCGTTCCTCCGCCCGTTTTACTTTTTCCCGCGCTTCATGCTCCGTGGCGCATCTCGCCGTCAGGACAACCTGAATTTCAGGGAAATCCGGATAAAATCCCACGCTTACATCGAGGTGATTGAAATCAATATCGGAAAGCAACTGATCAACCCGCGCTTCCGTAATGCCGAACAGCTTGACGGTTATGCTTTCGACATGCAGGGCCGCCTCCTGAAACTCTCGCCTGAAGATGGGGATGACCTCCCCGGTCAGCATCCTCCTTGCCTCGGAAGGAACACCGGGCATGACCACAATAATTTTGCCGTCTCTCCTCAGAAAAAACCCCGGGGCCGTTCCCACCGGGTTCAAAATCGTTTCAGACCCTTCGGGAAACAGAGCCTGCTTGGCATTGTTCTCCGTCCACTTCAGATGCATCCTGTTAAATCTGTCCTTCACATTCTGCAGGACAGATTCATCGGAATACAGAGAAAGATCAAAGGCCCTGGCAATGGCTGCCGTGGTGATGTCATCGGTTGTCGGACCGAGACCGCCGGTTATCACCACCGCATCAGACAGGGACATCACATATTCGAGCCCTTTTCTGATGCCGTCCTCATCATCTCCCACAGACATCATGACGGCGATCTGCCAGCCCTGGATATTCAATTGGCTGGCGATAAATGAAGAATTGGTATCCTGCGTTTTTCCGCTGGTCAGCTCATTGCCGATGGTCAATATACCGATTTTCATAATGTATCATAACAAGCGTGCGGTTCAAATACCCCAGAATTTAATCGCAATCAGAAGGATAATATTGCTGTACATACCGGCCACGACATCGTCGATCACAATTCCATACCCACCCGGAAGCCTGTTCTGTAAATAACCGGCAGGAAAGATTTTTACGATATCGAAAAGCCGGAACAGAAAAAAACCCAGCAGGATGTGCAAAACCGTCGGAAGAACCAGAAACATGGTCCATTGAAAACCGACGATTTCATCAATCACAATACGCGGCGAGTCTTTTTCGTTGAATATCTTCTCCCCTTCCCGGGATATATAAATTGCCAGAAGGGTAAGAATCAGTACCGATATCAGATAAAAGGTCCAGGACAGACGCGACAACAACAAGTATACGGGTATACCTGCAATGGTTCCCACAGTCCCGGGGGCAAAGGGTGCATATCCGCTGCCGACACCCGTTGCAATCACCTTGATCAGCTTTTCAAACAGAGGATCACTCCTTATCGAGTCGGCATTACACTACCTTCTTTTCACAACCCTGTCAATGGTCTGAAAATTTCTTCCTTTTACGAATAAACCCTTGCGATAAATTCCGCAACACAGGCCGGTTTTTCGCTGTTTTCGATCTCCACGGTAATGATGTAAATCAACTGCAGAGCATCATCCACCTTTTCCGCGCTTTTTAAAACCGTTCTGGCACTGATGCGTGAACCGACCACCACCGGTGCGGGGAAACGGACTTTATTCAGGCCGTAATTCACCCGCATCTTCATCCCGGGGTAATTCTTTTGAAAGAAGTCCGGGTGGTTACTCTCGGTCAGATACGCAAGGAGAGACAGGGTAAGAAAACCATGGGCAACGGTATTTCCGTACGGCGATTCTTTCCTTGCCCGCTCCGGGTCTGTGTGAATCCACTGAATATCACCGACAGCTTCTGCAAACCGGTCTATCCTCTCCTGGTCGATGGAAAGCCACGGGCCAACATGGATTTCAGAGCCTATCTTCGGACGGAGAAACTCAAGCAAATGATCCGCTGCGGGCATGACGCCTCCAAATCAAAAAAGAACATCAAAGTTGATGACCTCGTAAAAAGGTCGGATTTCACCTCAAAGTGTCATTCCCGCGAAAGCGGGAATCCAGTAATATTAAATGGTTCTGGACTCCCGCCAGAGCCTGCCCCCGAAAGTACTTGTCGGGGGCGGGAGTTACAGGAATTTTGACTTTTTACAATACCGTCAAAATTAGTTGTTGATAATAAGAACTGTTGCTATACTCATAGCACAAAACAAGTTTTTTTGTAACTACTCAGGAGTCAGAATGAAAAGAAAGCGTGAAGGAAAACCGTGCACATCAGGATAACGACGGAATCACCGGATACTCTGATGCGCGAAGGCCTGGCCCTCGGGTTCTTCATGGATGAAAGACCTCCGAAGGGAGACTGCGGCCTTGTGGACTGGCGCATGAACGGCCTGATTTCGAGGGAGCTTGCCCGTGGTCATATCACCGGAACCTTCATGGAAAAAATACTCATCACGTCTCGTTCACGAATCCCCGCTGCAAAAATATTTCTTTTCGGCCTGGGGCTTTTATCAGAACTTACCTACGACAGACTTTACCTCACAGGATACCACATTTCGGAAACCATGGATGGCCTCGGCTGTAAAGACTTCGCTTTCAACCTTCCCGCCGTCGGACGCTACCATCTAAGTGTTCCCGGCATGACGGAGGCCATGATGACGGGGTGCTTTGACTATGTCTCCAAAGATATCGAAAAATGGGCGGCCTTTTCAACGGCAATCCTTGCCCGGGAATCCCATCTTGCAGACGTCATCACAGGCCTGGAGAACTTTAAACGCAATACCAGAGATGTGTCCGTTATAGAAATTACCTGAAAAACCGGGATCTCATCACTTAACGCAGATCTCGGCACTGACTGGACGGGAACAAAATAGAAATTAAAGAATCGTCCCGCTCTCTTTCGGATCGACTCTTTCTTTTAACCAATCTTCACTATTCCTCATGTAGTAAGGGTCATTCTTTGGTTCTGTGAGCGCTCCGCTGCTTCCTGTAACAGAGCATCCGGTAATTTAAAAAAGTATCGAATATTTTAAACGGTAATAAATGGAATTTCAATCTTGACTTTTCACCGAATTAGAGCACATAAAAAAGCACATATGTAAAAGAGGCATTGTCAATTAGTTAACAGCCACGCTGAACCCTTTTTTGTGAGGGAGATGCCATGAAAATACCGAAGAGACACATCAGATTCGTGCTGGGCCTGATAATACTGGCCGGACTATTGGCTGGATGTGCGTCAGCGCTGCAGGAAGCGGCTGAGCGAGGGGACATGCAGGAAGTCCGTACCTTGATCGATCAGGGGGCCGATAAGGACAAAGGCGATGCCGCTGACGCGCTGGTCCAAGCGGCAGAGGCTGGTCACTTGCAGATTGTGGAGCTGTTTCTTCAACGAGGTGTGGATCCCAACGTACCGTCCACTTCCGATATGCTCTGCTATGCATTGGGGAGGGCTGCCAGCGGAGGACATATAAAAATTGTGCGTCTCTTGCTTGACCGTGGCGCCAATGTCGACAGCATGGACGCTTATCACTTTACAGCCTTACAAGAGGCAGCGTACAAAGGCCACACAGAAATCGTACGATTACTGCTGGAGAGGGGAGCGGATGTCACGATACCCGATTACTGGGGCACTCAAATTCTCTGGTGGGCGGTGAGGGGTGCAGGGAAGGCCGAGGTCGTAGAATTGCTACTGGCGCATGGTGCCGATCCCGGCGTTAAGGGAAGGGAAATCGATATACTGCAAGACTGGCGTTCTCCCCTGGTGGTCGCTCAGGAGAGGGGATATACCAAGATCACGCGTCTGCTCCAGCAGGCAGAAGCCCGCCTCGCGGGCGCAGCTTCTGCGTCGTCTACCGTTGTTCCTGCGCCGGCCGAGCTGCCCGTGGTGACCGTTCCGGTAAGCGACGTAGACACGCCGCCATCGAGACGTGTCAGGGTCAAGGCTAACGCTTATGCGATTGTCATCGGTATCGAGACTTACCGGAACAAGCTGCCCCAGGCGGATTTTGCCTCCCACGATGCCAAGGTCATGGGCGACTATCTGACAAAGGTAATGGGATATGAAGAAGAGAACGTTGCAGTACTGATCAATGACCGGGCTGCCAAGACCGATTTGGAAAAATATGTCGAACACTGGCTTCCCAATCGGGTCGAGTCGGGGGCTTCCGTGTTCATCTATTTCTCCGGTCACGGTTCGCCCAATCCTAAAACCGGAAGTGCCTATTTGGTGCCTTATGACGGCGATCCGGCATTTATCGATGCAACCGGATACTCCTTGAATCGGCTCTATGATCGGCTCGGTAAACTACCGGCCAAGGAAGTCGTGGTCATGCTGGATTCCTGTTTCTCCGGAGCGGGGGGCCGATCGGTGATTGCCAAGGGGATGCGGCCGCTGGTTCTCTCGGCGGAGAATCCGGCGCTGGCCGGAGGCAAAATAGTCATGCTCGCAGCAAGCCAGGGCAATCAGGTCTCCAGCACCTACCATCAGAAAAGCCACGGGCTCCTGACCTATTATTTTTTAAAAGGTCTACAGGGCGATGCGGTAAAGAACAAGGATGGGACGATCGATCTGGTTGAAATCTTCGACTATGTGAAACCACAAGTTGAACGCAAAGCTCGCCGGGATTTTAACAACGAGCAGATCCCTCAGCTTTTGGGCAGCCCGAACATCCTTTCCAAAGGAGTGCGTCTTGTCGATCGGCCTGTGCCATAAAAGACATCTCTTGTCGCCATTGTTGTAACATTCAGCATGGGAAGCCGACTCACTTCTTGCAGTAGCGGTTGATTTTCGAGTTACTTCTTTCTATCAGTAATTTTCGTTATTCATGGCATCTACGTTGTCTACAGTTGTGAAACAAATAATTCTGCAATAAATTCAATCATTACCTCCGCAAGCTATATTTCTATCAGAGAAGGCGGCATTTGACCCTCCCCGTTTAACCGGCAGGCTGACAAGTGATCGGCAGTTAAAAATTCCCCCTTGACAAATAGAACAATCGTTCTATTATTACAACAGGACCTCATGAAGGCATAACAATGGTAAGCTACGGAGGGGAGGCATGAAAAGGAATAGATTCCGGATCGGGCCTGCCCCGTACCTGATACGGGGTCCCGAATGACAAAGGGTTGCTGTATTCCGGATCAAGACCGGAATAACGATCAGAAAGGTTGCCCATGAGCGACATTCTTTTCAGCCTGCATTCGTGGCCCCGGGCCATCCTGCATATCGACGGAGACGCCTTCTTCACATCATGCGAGGAGGCCATTCACCCCGAACTCAGGGGAAAGCCCCTGATCACGGGAGGAGAAAGGGGAATCGTTGCCTGCGCCAGCTACGCCGCCAAAAGGATGGGCGTCAAACGGGGCGTTCCCCTGCACCAGGCCAGGATTCTCTGCCCCGATCTTATTACCCTGCCCTCCGACTATGAAACCTACAGCCTCTTTTCCCGACGGATGTTCAGCATCATTCGGCGCTTCACGCCCCAGGTGGAGGAGTATTCCATTGACGAGGCCTTTGCGGACATTACAGGCATGCGCCGGGCGCTTCACGCCTCGTACGAGGCCATCACCCTGCGGATAAAAAGAGAGATCGAGAAGGAACTGGGCATCGGGATCTTGGCGGGGCTCAGCCTCACCAAGGCGCTTGCCAAGGCAGCCTCCAAATATCAGAAACCGGACGGAAACACCTGGGGCTCCCCCTCCTCCATGTAAAGGCTTAGAAGTAAAGAATCTTCAATTTTTCCCTTGATTTTCATTATCTTCTCCCTTATCTTTCCCGTCATGGGACCCCTGATATAAATGTTTCGGAGAATTCTGTGAAGGCACTGACAAAGAGAAGAAGCACAGAAACGCTGATTTCCCCAAGCACAATAAGTGAGGATTCGCTTTTTGTGCTCGTTTCGGATCGTTTGCGGTCGCTTTGGCGGATGGATCTCTTCAGAATATGTTTTGTCATCATATTTTTGATATGCATTTCCGCCATTTTCATGCTTTATTTTGAGAAGGATTCCGGGATGTTCAATCCCGATACCGACAGGAATATCCTGATAAGGATGATTTCAAGCGCCTATTATGCCGTCGTGAGCCTTACTACAACCGGCTACGGTGATGTGACTCCGAGAACGCCGGCCGGGCGCGTATACACGATTTTTTTTCTATTAATCAGCGTTATAACGATTTCAATGTTCACGGCAACAATCGCTTCCGTGCTCGTTGAACGCAGACTTAAGGAGGGACGCGGTTTGGGAGACCTTTCACAACTCAGAGGGCATTTTATCATTTGCGGCTGGAAAAGGGATATGTCAAATATTCTGGCCGACATCATGATGTACAACGACCATTTTAAATCAAAAAACCTGGTGATGATTGCGAATGTCGATCCGGATCTTGTTGAACTTATACGGCAGCAAAACCCTGATCTTGCCAATCTCAATCATCTCCGCGGCGATTATTTCAACGAGATGATGCTGACGCGCGCCAATGTGGCAAAGGCGCGCCAGGTATTCATCCTTGCTGACGAAAGTTTGGGCGCGTCGCCTTCCGAGATAGACTCCAAAACAGTCATGACAGCCCTTACCATTAACGCGATCGCCCGTAACGTAAGAATTTGCGCCGAGTTGCTTGACCTGAAATTTGAAAGGTATCTCCAGAACGCCCACGTAGATGAAATCATTTACAGCAACGAATACCATCGCCTTATCCTGGCAAATGCAAGCGACACGATCGGCCTTTCAAAAGTCATCAATGATCTTCTCGACAAGAGAACCGCAGCACGCATTCGCACAATCCCGATACCATCGGAATTCGTCGGGAAACCATTTTACGATATACGGGTATATTACAACGACAGGTACGATGCCAACTGTATAGGTCTGATTGAGAATGTGGGGAGCTACTGGAAATATAAAAAGGAAGCCATCCGCGATGCGCAGAAAACGCCTGATATTTCCGAGCTGATAAACAATCTTCATGCGGTAAAGACGATGGAAAACAATTACGCAAACATTCATCCGGATGATGATTATGTCATTCCAAAAAACTCTTATGCCGTGTTAATCATGCGTACGCATAAGAAATCCGCAGGCTAACCGCCTTTTTTGATAGACAAAAAGGGAAGAGGGGAGATTGAGTCAATTGCACAGCGGCATAGAAAAACTGAAACAGATAAGCATCTTCAAGGATATCAAGGATGACGAGCAGGCGCTGAAAGACCTGTTTTCCATCATGTCCGTTGTCAGATATCCTGCTTCGGCGCATATAATCAACGAGGGCGAGCAGGGAAGCGACATGTTCATTCTTAACAAGGGTAGAATTCGCATTGAAAAGAAAACGCTGCAGAACGAACCATACACCGTGGTCGTGCTGAAGGATGACATGAACATCTTCTTCGGTGAGCAGGCGCTCATGGATTCGGAGCAACGCTCGGCAACCGTGGTGGCGGAAACGGAATGCGAGTGTTTTGTTGTGAAGAAGGACGACTTTGAAGCCCTTGGAAACACAAATCCCCTCATCGGCCTTTATATAACGCGCGAAATCGTTAAAATTATATCGAAACGCCTTCGCAAGGCCAACTCGGACATCATTACCCTGTTCTCGGCTCTCGTGACTGAAATAGAGTCGAGCGACTGAAGGGACTAATAAATCAAAGACCGCTTCATGAATGTGACAACCAGAAAAATCCTGCCGGCCACCCTGGATCATCTGTACGAAGCCATGGAATTTGTCGTTTTCTTCGCCGAAGAGCAGGGTTTTCCACCGAACAGAATCATGGAATTGGAACTCAGCCTGGAGGAGGCGCTGGTCAATATTATCCGGTATGCCTATCCGGACGGCAGCGGCGACATGGAAATATCCTGCATCCCGGGAGGAGATGACCAGTTCATCGTGGAAATCTCCGATACAGGCATCCCTTTTGACGTCTTCTCCGCCAAAGAACCGGACATTATTGCCGGCGTTGAAGATCGGAAAATCGGAGGGCTGGGAATATACTTTATCAGAAGATTGATGGATGATGTCACGTATGTCCGGAAAGGCGGCAAAAACATATTAAGACTGACGGTGCTGAGAGAAAAAGTGGTGGGATGACAGCAACGATATGACGACATCGATCACGGACATCATCATAAACCTGGCCGAGACCATTGCCGTCATATCCGTCGTGGCCTATCTGATCACCCGGACCAGGCTCTATTCGGAAGTGATCGACCATAAGCTGACACTCCGAGGACAGCTTTTCATGGTTGCCATTTTTGGCGCCTTTTCAGTATACGCAGCCGCGCTGGGGGGAGCTGCCAACATCCGGAACCTTGGCCCCATGATGGCCGGTATCGTGGGCGGGCCGGCAGTCGGCCTGGGCGCCGCTTTTTTTGGCGCTTTGTACCGCTATTTCGATCCCCGCTTCGGTGTCGACAATATCGGTATGGTGACCTACTCTGCCATGTTGGCCACAGTGCTGGCGGGACTGGCGGCGGGGATGGTATACACGTTCAGGAAGGGGAAACTTGTCGGGGTTTTAGGGGCGGCCGTTTTTGCCGCCGTCTACGAGGTGTTTCACTTTGGAGAGACGCTTCTTCTCGCACATCCATTTACCGTAGTTTTCCCGGCGGCCATCAAGGCCTTCCCTCTCATGATTATAGCCCATGCCGTCGGCCTGGCAACTTTTGTTTTCATTCTGAATAACCTGATCAACGAGCGCATGATGCGGGCCGACAAAGAGCGCATTGAAAGTGAGCTTACCGTCGCCCGTGACATTCAGATGAGCATCGTTCCCAAGATATTCCCCCCCTTCCCCGATATACGGGAGATCGATATTCACGCATCCATTGAATCAGCGAGGGAGGTCGGCGGCGACCTTTACGATTTTTTCTTCGTGGACGGCGATCACCTTTTTTTCGTGATCGGCGATGTCTCCGGCAAGGGTGTCCCCGCGTCCCTGTTTATGGCGGTCTCCATCACACTGCTTAAAACGAAGAGCAAGGAAGGGATGCAGACTGACAATATCCTGCATAAAGTCAACAACGACCTTTGCGCAGACAACGAGGCGTCCATGTTTGTTACCGCCTTCTGCGGAATTATCAATATCCGCACCGGCGAGGTGGTGTACAGCAATGCCGGGCACAATCCTCCCTACCTTCGCAGATCATCCGGCGATGTCGAACCTCTGCCTTGTCACAGCGGCCTGCCTCTGGGCGTGATGGAGGACTTCGCTTTTGACCGGGATGTCGTCTCTCTCAAGCCTGGCGATACGCTTGTCCTTTATACCGACGGCGTAACCGAAGCTATCAACCGGGAGGAGGAGTTCTTTTCCGACGGCCGTCTGGAAGATTTTCTGAGAAATACCGGAAGCATTCATTCAACCCGCGATCTGGTTCAATCAATCTCAAGCGCCGTGCATGCCTTTGCTGCGGGCGCTGTCCAGTCGGACGATATCACCCTGCTCGCAATCACTTATAACGGACCCGACATTCTAAGGAGAAACGCATGAGATTTTTATTGCTGGTCGCCGGCATATTCACTATCCTGACGGGAAGCTTTCCCGTATGGTCTGCAGAATCTGTCATCAGGGAAGGCGATCGTCTGACCCTCGAACAATGCATCGACATCGCTGTCAGAAACCAGCCTTCCATTCTTCAGTATCTCTATACGGCTCAGGCGAGCGAAGCCTCGCTGGGACAGGCCAGGGCCTCTTACTATCCCCAGGTGGACGTCAGGTCAAGCTATACAGGGTACAACGCCGTCACAAAGTACGGAGACCCCTACTCGCCCCTTTCCCAGTATGGATATAACTACAACAGCAATAATGTAAGCGTGCAGCAGAAAATTTACGATTTTGGCAAACGGGAAGCAAACGTCGATGTGGCACGGATGAATGTCCAATCCGCACAGTCCGATGTGGATAATCAGATCATAACGGTCGTCAATACCGTCAAATCATCCTATTACAACGTATTGCGGGCGAAACGGGCACGGGACGTCAACATAGAAGCCCGGGATCAGTACCGGGAGCAACTGAAGCAGTCAAAATTCTTCTTTGAGGCGGGCAAGAAACCAAAGTACGATGTCACGACGGCGGAAGTGAACCTGAGCAACGCAGAGGTCAACCTGATCAATGCGGAAAACGACCTCGATAACGCCTGGGTGGCTCTGAATAATGCCATGGGCTATGACGGAGCGGCAAAATATACGATCCGGGATACGCTGGTCCCGGAACCGTATCAGATTACAGAGCAGGGAGCATTGGATCAGGCTTATAAGAACCGTCAGGATCTGAAATCCCTTCTTATGCAGAAAGCCTCGGCGGAAAAAGCTCTCGATGCAGCGAAAAGGGACTATTTCCCCTCCCTGGACGCATCTGCGGGATATGACTTTGCGGGAAGTCAAACGCCTTTATCTCAGGGCTGGAATGCCGGTGTGACCCTCTCCTGGAATCTCTTCAAGGGATTATCCACAAAAAAAGAAATTGAGAAGGCGGCTGCCAATTTAAAGGTAACAGAGGCGAGAATCGCCGCCCTGAAGCTCTCGATCCAGCAGGACATCAAAATAGCGCTGCTGGATCTCAAAAAGGCAAGGGAGACGATCGCCAATACAGTCCTCCAGGTGAAACAGGCGACGGAAAATCTCGAGCTGGCCAATCTGAGATACCGGGCGGGTCTGGGAACGCCCCTCGATGTAACCAATGCCACTGTCGCATTCAGCAATGCAAAATTGACGCAAATTGCAGCCATCTATCATTACATTATATCAAAGGCAAATATTGAGAGGGCTATGGGGAATAGATGATGAGGGAAAGAAACGGTCTTATATATGGTTTGATTGTCTGTCTGTTTGGAACGTTGATCCTTGTCATGCCGGCAGGATGCACAAAAGAGTCACCGCCGCTCGTCTTTCCTCCGGCAACGGTACTGGCGGCAAAGGCCGTTCAGAAGGACGTGCCCGTCACGATAAGCGCCATCGGGACTGTGGAGGCGGATAAATCCGTGAGCATTTATTCCCGTGTCGGCGGCCAGCTTCTCCAGATCCATTTCAAGGAGGGGCAGGACGTCCGCCGCGGCCAGATGCTCTTTACCGTTGATCCCGCATCTTACCGTGAGAAACTCCGTCAGGCGGAAGGTAAATTAGCCCGAGACCTTGCCCTGATGAAATACAACGACGAGGAGGCAAAACGTTATGTCTTCCTCTTTGAAAAAGGGGCTGTCTCGAAGTCGGAGGCGGAAAAATACAGGACGGATGCGGCCACGTATGAAGCCGCGGTCAAATCCGACAGGGCCGAGGTGGAAGACGCCCGCCTCAATCTCGAATATTGTTATATCCGGGCGCCGTTCGACGGACGGACAGGGAGCTACGGCGCAAACATCGGCGCCATCGTCAAGGCCAACGACACGGCCCTTGCGACCCTCAACCAGATCACCCCGGTCAACGTCCGGTTTTCCATTCCCGAAAAACATATACCGGATGTAAAAAAATACATGCGGGCCGGAACCCTTCAGGTGAAGACAAGCCCATCCGCGGATTTCAAGGGCGAGGTACGAACGGGAAAACTTGTTTTCATCGACAATACCGTCGATGTGAACACGGGCATGATCCAGCTGAAGGCCGAGTTCACCAATGCGGACAAATTCCTCTGGCCGGGCCAGTTCGTCAATGTGTCTCTGCAACTGACGGTCCAGTCCGGCGCCGTCGTCGCCCCCCTGCGCGCTGTTCAGATGGGAGATCGCGGACAGTACGTTTTCGTTGTAAAGCAGGATATGACCGTTGACCTGCGGCCTGTCGTCGTGGACCGCAATGTGGGCGAAGAAGCGATCGTCACCGGGGGATTAAGCGCCGGAGAAACGGTGGTGACAGACGGTCACCTCAAGGTACGGCCGGGAGGTACGGTGGAGATCAAAGAAAATCTGACGGAGGCTGCTCCCAAAAATTCAAAACCTGAAGGATCAGGCAAGGGGGGACGAGAGAAGTGAACATCTCCGCCCTCTGGATTCGCCGTCCCATCATGACAAGCCTCGTCATGCTGGCTCTCTTCTTTTTCGGCATTATCGGATACAAAAACCTTCCCGTCAATGACCTGCCGCAGATGGATTATCCAACCATCCAGGTGTCTGCCTCGTTGCCGGGGGCGTCTCCGGAAATCATGGCAGCAACCGTCGCGACGCCCCTGGAGAAAAAATTCGCCACGATCCAGGGCATAGAATCCATGAATTCCACCAGCAGCCAGGGAACGACTTCCATTGTCCTGCAGTTTTCCCTGGACCGCAATATCGATGCGGCCGCCCAGGATGTGAACGCCATGATCACCGCCGCATCCGGGCTCCTTCCCCCACTGCCGTCCCCGCCGACCTATCAAAAAGTCAACCCGGCGGAGTGGCCCATTATGTTTTTCGCCCTGATCGGGGAATCAGTTAAAGAAACGACAATGTCCGATTATGTGGATACGGTCATATCTCCGAACTTTTCTACCATTAAAGGGGTTTCCGAGGTAATCAAGTACGGGAAAAAATATGCCGTCCGCATTCAGGTGAACCCACACGTCCTGTCGGCGAAAGGCATCGGCATCAATGAGGTCGCGAACGCCGTCAGTTCCGCAAACGTCAGTATTCCGGCCGGCTCCCTGGACGGCCCTTACCAGTCCTATTCCCTTGAACCGCAGGGTCAGTTGAAAAAGGCCGATGCATACAACCCGTTGGTCATTGCCTATCAACATGGTTACCCGGTTCGCATTCAGGACATCGGCCGGGCTTTGGATAGCGTGGATTATAAAAAGGCAACCGTCTGGTATGTGGATGACAAGTATTCCGCCAGAACAGCAATATTCGCCGTACGCAAGCAACCCGGGGCAAATGCCGTCGAGGTGTCCGGTCAGATAAAATCCATCGTGCCGAAGTTGCAGGAGCAGATCCCCGCCGGTATCGAAATGCGGCTGATGTTCGACCAGACGGACTTTATCAAGGAATCCATCAAAGACGTTCAGTATACGCTGCTCCTGACGATATCGCTGGTCATCATTGTGATCTTTCTCTTTCTACGGTCTCTCAAACCCACAATTATTCCCAGCATTGCCGTACCGCTGTCCCTGGTGGCGACCTTTGCGGTTATGTATCTGTGCAAATTCAGCCTAAACAACATTTCCATGATGGCCCTTGTTCTTTCCGTCGGCTTTGTTGTCGATGACGCCATCGTCATGATGGAAAATATCATCCGGCGGATGGAAATGGGAGAGGATGCCATGACAGCCTCGCTGCAGGGCTCGAAGGAGATCGGTTTCACCATCCTTTCCATGACCATGTCGCTTGTCGTCGTTTTCATCCCCGTTCTGTTTCTTGGAGGAATCGTGGGTCGGGTGTTGCATGAATTCGCCGTCAGCATCGGCGCCGCCATTCTCATATCCGGCTTCGTCTCCCTGACCCTGACGCCAATGATGTGCAGCCGTTTTCTGAAAAATGATGCCGAAAAAGAGCATGGCCGCCTCTACCAGGCGTCTGAGCGTGTATTCGGCGCCACGCTGTCCTTCTATGACCGGACGCTACAGGCCGTTATCCGGCGACGCTTTGCCGCCATGCTGATC
>Ga0163209_1000736_pt1 | contig 14298 bp, 8 predicted proteins | sample Kivu_160m_FD_113538 | JGI IMG/M metagenome (GOLD analysis project Ga0163209, IMG submission 113538) | Freshwater microbial communities from Lake Kivu, Western Province, Rwanda to study Microbial Dark Matter (Phase II) - Kivu_160m | ecosystem: Environmental > Aquatic > Freshwater > Lake ...
CGGGTGAACGGGTGAGCAGGTGAACAGGTAAACGGGAGAGCAGGATATCAAGTTTACCAGTTTACTCGTTTACCTGTTTACTTGTTTACCTGTTTACTTGTTTACCTGTTTACTTGTTTACCAGTTTACCAAAAAGTTATTAACAACTGAATGACTTTTCCGTTTTTGCCGGATTAAACAGTAAACAAATGTTTGCACATAAAAAGTTATCGGTTTGGCAGGAAAGCATGGCGCTTGCCCTTGAAGTTTACAGGCTGACTTCCGGATTCCCGAAATCCGAATTATTCGGCATATCAAGTCAGATCCGCAGATCCGCAGGCTCTGTTCCTGCAAATATCAGTGAAGGAGCCGGACGAGGTACATCAAAGGAGTTTATCCGGTTCCTTCGCATAGCTTCAGGAAGTCTGTCGGAACTGGACACCCACATTGATCTGGCTTTTGGTTTGAATTACCTGGACCGATCTGAATATGATGAACTGGGGGTAAAAATGAAGAAAATAAGCGCAAAGATATACGGACTAATCAGATCAGTCAAACAAAAACAGAAATCCAATCCAAACTGAATTTTTTTCCCAATGTGTAAATATTTTTGTTGCTCACCCGTTCACCTGTTCACCGGTTTACTAGTTCACCAATTTCATACATTTGCTATTCAAAACTGCTCCCCATGACCATCCCCGAAACCGAATCCCGGATCATCGAAGAGTTCTCCCTGTTCGACGACTGGATGGATAAGTACAACTACCTGATTGAACTCGGGAAGACCCTTCCGGTCATTGATGACAAGTATAAAACCGACCAGTACCTGATCACCGGGTGCCAGTCGAAGGTCTGGCTGCATGCCGCCATGGAAAACGGCCGGGTTTTCTTCACGGCCGACAGCGACGCCATTATTACCAAGGGTATCGTGAACCTGCTGATCCGTGTGCTGTCGGGTCAAACCCCGGATGAGATCATGCAGGCAAAACTGGAGTTCATCGACCGGATCGGTCTGCAGGAACATCTCTCGCCGACCCGCAGCAACGGGCTGTCGTCAATGACCCGGCAGATGAAGCTTTATGCGAGGGTGTTTTTATTAAAAGGGAGCAAGTGAGCAGGGGAGCAAGGGAGCGAGGGAATTAAAAAGTCCTGAATAATCGATTTATGATCAACGAATTTTGATTTGCGATCTGATTTCGCAATTCGTTAATCCCTGCCTGCCGGCAGGCAGGGAATGTTCGATTGTTCATTTGTCCTCTTGCTCCCTCGCTCCCTTGCTCCCTTGCTCCCCTGCTCCCCCGCTCACCTTCTCCTTTAACTTATCCACCAGGTAGTACACCACCGGCACCACGATCAGGGTGAGGAAAAGCGAGCTTGTCAGTCCGCCGATAAGCGCCCAGGCCATGCCGTTCTTCCATTCCGAACCGGCGCCCTTGGCCAGGGCGATGGGAAGCATGCCGAAGATCATCGAGAAGGTGGTCATCAGGATGGGGCGCATACGTACCTTGCCGGCCAGGATCAGCGCATCGAAGGTGGAATGTCCTTCGGCCCTCGACTGGTTTGTGAAGTCCACGAGCAGGATCGCGTTCTTCCCGACCAGCCCCACCAGCATGATCATGCCCAGGAGGGAGAAGATGGTGAGCGACTGCATGGTCAGCCCGAGCGCAAGCAAAGCGCCAATGATCGCAAGCGGGATCGAGAAGAGTACGACGAACGGATAGACGTAGGAATCGTATAGCGCGACCATGATGAGGAAAACGAACAGGATCGAAGCCAGGAAGGCGAGGCCCATGCTGCCGAAAGCCTCCGCCTGGTACTTCATGTCACCTTCGGGAATGATCACGATCTCTTCGGGCAGCTTCATGCTCTTTACCTTGTTCATGACATCTTCGCCAACTGATCCCACGGGCCTGCCAATCACCTGGCACTGCACAGTCACCGACGGCACACGGTTATACCGCTGCAGCACCGTTGTGCCGCTCGACGGACCGATATCAGCGAACTGATTGAGCCGGATGTTTTGCCCCCGGTCGTTGAGGAAAGTCAATCCCGAAATGTCGCCGATGCTGTTCCGGTCGAGTTGGTCCATCACCACATTGATGTCATACTCATTCTCCCCGTCGCGGTATTTTGAATCGGTATTCCCGCTGAAGGCGTTCTGAAGGGTCATTCCCACCACTGCTGTGGATAGCCCCAGGGAGGCCATCTTGTCTTTGTCAATGCCGATCTTCACCTCGGGGAATCCCGTTTCGACCGACAGCTTTACCTCGTAAGTTCCGGGCACCTGCTTCATGGCGGTCATCACCTTTTCTGACCATGCGGTGAGGGTATCGAGGTTGGGCCCGCACAGCACCACCTGGATCGGATCCATATCGGAGGTGCCCATCAGAGAGACGATGGTCGAACGTACCTTGGTGCCGGGCATCAGGTTCATCAGGTCTTTTTTCATCTTGATGGCGAACAACTCGGCGGTGATCTCCCGTTTTTCCTTCTCCACCATCTTTACATGGATCTCCGATTTATAGGCGCTCCCCCCGGCCTCGAAAAAGCTCGTGGTTGTTCCCACCGAGGTGAACATGCTCACCACCTCCGGTTGTTTTATGATATATTTTTCAGCCTGCAGGGTTGCCTGGTTCGTTTGCTCGATGCTGGCGTTTTTCGGAAGCTCGATCTGGATGATCACCTCGCCGCGGTCGCCCAGGCTGACGAACTCGCTCCCGATGAACCCGCCCATGACGAGCGATAACGATATGAAGAAGAGGACGGTGGTCCCTGTTATGATAATCAGCTTGTGGCGGAGCGACCAGGCAATGGCTTTGGCATACCCTTCGGTGAAGGAGAACAGCCCCCGTTCAAACCCTGAAATGATCCTGTCCATCAGACTTCCCTTCCGGAAATGGTAACGCCTGGCCATCCTCGACGCGAGTAGCGGCGTGATGGTAAAGGATACGAAGAGGCTCAACAACGTGGCAAACACAACGACCAGGGCGAACTGCCGCAGAAGTCCGGATATCATACTGGATATCAGTGCAATGGGGAGGAAGACCACGATGTCCACCATCGTGATCGACAGCGCGGTGAACCCGATCTCATTGCGCCCTTCGAGCGATGCTTTTCGCCGCTCCTTTCCCATCTCCATATGGCGGTAGATGTTTTCCAGCACCACGATCGAGTCGTCCACCAGGATCCCGATGACGAGCGACATGGCTATGAGTGAAATGATATTCAGGGAGAAGTTGAGCACGTACATGGCCGTGAAGACCGAGATAAGCGACGCCGGGATGGCCACCATCACGATAAAGGAGTTGCGGAGGCTGTGCAGGAAGACCAGCATGACCAGCGCTACGAGGCAGATGGCCAGGAGAAGGTCTCTCATCACCGCGTCGGCAGATGACAGGGTGAACTCGGAGGTATCGTTAGCTATGGAGAACCTGATGCGCTGATCCTTGTAAAGTTCTTCAATCCGGCTGATCATTTCGTGCACTTTCCCGGAGATGTCAACCTCGTTGCCGTCCGGCTGCTTGAAGATCAGCAGCCCTACCGAAGTTTGCCCGTTGTAGCGGTTGATGCTCGCGGTCTCTTTCTTTCCGTCCTGGATCTCGGCAATATCTTCCAGCCGTACCGGGCTGCCGTCTGCGCCCCGGCTGATCACCAGTTGTTTCAGGTCTTCCATCGCCATGAATTTGCCGGAGAGGCGGATGATCACCTGCTGGGTCTGGTCCTTGATCTTGCCGGTGGGAAACTCCATGTTGGCCGACTGGATGGCCTGGGTCACCTGGAGGATGGATAGCCCGTGCGACTTCAGCTTTGCGTTGTCCACATTGATCCTGATCTCACGTTCCTCCCCGCCAAGGACATCCACCTGCGATATCCCGTTCACCGTGGATACCATCGGCTTGATCTTGTTCTTGACGAGGTCGTAGAGTTCTGTGGCCGGAATGGAGGAGGTGATGGCCAGGCGCATGATCGGGATGTCGTCCATGCTGAAGTTGCTGATGATCGGTTTGCGGACATCTTTCGGGAGCAGGAATTCGATGTTGGCCACCTTGCGGGTGGCATTCTCCAGCGCCCGGTCCATGTCGGCGCTGGTGTTGAAGATGATCACCACCACCGAATTGCCCTCCGCCGAAGTGCTCTGGATGTTGTCGATATCCTCCAGGGAAGAAATGGCGTCCTCGATCTTCTTGGTGACGGAGTTCTCCACTTCCGACGGGGAAGCCCCCGGGTAGATGGTGACGATCACCAGCACAGGCTGGGAATACTTCGGGAAAAGCTCGTAGTTCAGTGAAAAGTAGCTGGCGACGCCGAGGAAGGTCAGCACGGCGAAGATCACCACGATGAGCGTGGGTCGTTTGATGGCTATTTCGGTAATGCTCATGGCGGGGCGGGATTACTGGTTGTTGACGATCCTGACAGGGACCTTATCGTCGAGGTTTATCTGTCCGGAGGTGACCACCAGGTCACCCTCGCTAAGACCGTCCAGGACCTCCACTTCGTGATCGTTGGCCGATCCGATGCGGATGTTTTTCAGTACCGACCGGTTGTTTTCCACGATGAACACCTTCGGGGTCCTGATGCTGCCCATGACGGCGCTGCGGGGAAGCATGATGGCTTCGCGGGATGTCCCGGCGCTGAATGCCGCCGTCCCGAACATGCCCGCCTTCAGCGGATGCGCGGGATCGTTCAATATTTCAATCTCGACGGGGAACCGGCGTGCATCATCGGCTTTGACACCGACGGAGATCACGGTCCCGCGGTAAGTGTTCCCCGGGTAGATCGTGGTGGTGATGCTGATCGCCTCTCCCTTCCTGACGGAGGAGATCTCCGATTCCGAAAGGTTGGCAAGGAACTTCAGCCGGCTCACGTCAACGATATCCACCACCGGAAAACCGGGCATCAGCAGCGACCCGATCTCGATGGCTCTCCGGGTGACCGTTCCCTGGATGGGTGCATGGATCGTGGCGAAACTGAGCTGTTTCTTCAGGGTGGCGACATCGGTTTCGGCCTTCTTCAGGGCAAGTTTCACCTCTTCCACCTGCTGGCCTGAAATGGCATCGGCTTTCAGCAACCCTTCGTATTTACTCAGGTCGGCCCCGGCCTTTTCGAGCGACGCTTCGGCCAGCGCCAGCTGGCTTCTGATCAGCTCGTCGTCCAGCCTGGCGATCACCTGCCCGGCGTTGACGAAGTCGCCTGTGCTCACCGGCAGTTCGATCACCTTACCCTGGCCTTCCGACATCAGGGTGAGTTCATGAGCGGGTTCGAATGAACCGGTCACTTCGAAGTGGCCGCCGAGGCTCGTCCTCCCTGCCTTCATCACATAAACCGGAATGCTTTCGAGGTTGCCTTCCAGCTTTGATTTCTCATCGATCTTCTTTTTATTCAGGAAAAGGATGATGCTGCATCCTCCGACCAGGGCTATGATAATGAAGCTGATGGTGATGATTCGTTTCATGATGTGCTAATGTGCTAATGTGCTAATGTGCTAATGTGCTAATGTGCTAATGTGCTAATTTGTTTATTTTGTCACGCGTCACCCGTTACGCGTCTCCTGTCACTTTAAAATCTCCATAAGCCTTCCGTTCGCCTTGAGGTAGTTGAGCTCTGCAAGTTTCATTTGTACCAGTGCATAGGTGTGATTCGTCTGTGCATCGCTCAATGCGGTCTCGGCATTCAGGAGATCGGTAAGGGGAATGACCCCTTTCTGGTACTGCTCCTGGGATATGTCGTAAACCCGACCGGCCAGCGCCATGTTCTCACGTTGCCGCTGTTCGGCTTCCCGGCTGTTGTAAAGCTTGCGCTCCGCGTCGTCGGAGTTGATCCGGATCAGCTTCTTTGTGTCGTCTTCGGTAACCTTGAGTTTCTCCAGTTCCACCCGCGTCTGGCTGACGCGGTAATGGCGCTGAAGTCCGCTGAATAACGGCACTGAAAGACGCAACCCGACGAGGCTGGTATTGAACCAGTCGGTCGGCTTGCCGAACAGGTACATGGTGTTGCTCTGGTTCAGGTAATTCACGCTCCCGATCAGGTTGAGATTCGGATAATACCCCGACTGGTCCAACCGGATATTCGTGTTGACGATCTCTTTCTGCTTTTCGATCAGCCGGATGTCGATGTGGTCGTCAAGGCTGCCGCTCCCCAGCAGCGTGATCTCCGTGGTCGGGATCGAATCGTCGAGGGATATCTCCGTTTCCTGGTCCAGTCCCATGAAGTACTTCTGCATGGCAAGCTGCTGCTTGTAAAGCACCTGCAGTCGTTCGATCTCGGTGATCATGTTCAGCTTCTGCACGACGATCCTGTCGAGGTCGATCTTTTTGATGAGACCGGTCTCCCACTGGCTGCGGGCAATCCTTTCAGCTTTTTCGATCTTGTCGAGGTTCGACCTGAGGTTCCCGGTCTGCTGCATGGTGATCTGCGCCAGGTAATAGGATTGTGCTACTTCATACACCACCTCGATCTCCGTTTTTTCCGTGGCAAGGTCGTTTTGCTGCAGCATCTGCTTTGCCATCCTGAGCCCGACAAGCCAGGACTGGTTGTAGATGACCTGGCTGGCGTCGAGGGAAGCGGAGATGTTGTAGGTTGTTCCGAACTGCACGGGGATCATTTCGCCGGGTCTTCCGAAAAATTCTCCGGGGATCAGGGAGGTGGGCAGATTCAGGAAGTCGTCGTAGGATCCGGAAAAATTCACATGCGGCAGGATTGCGCCCATGGTCTCGTTGTAGCCGGCAGTGAGCTTTGACTTTTCCAGCGCCGAGATCCTGAGCCGCGGGCTGTTGGCGACAGATCTCTTCAGACATTCCTGCAGGCTGACCGGTTTCCCGTGATTGATGCTCACAGTATCCGGCTCCCGGAAAGGCAGGCTTGCTGCTGATACAATCCATGCGGGTAAAATTATCAAAAGCCCGATTAGCAAATATTTGAATTTCATTGGATTGGAGTTTTCCCCTGTAAGTTTGTTAACATATTAACAGGGCGCCGCAAAAATAGGGCAGATTTCCGTTTGTGTGAAATAAAACTCGACGAATGACCGATTTTTGCGGGGAGAATTCCAGAATAGCCGGATAAACAACTTCAGGAAAAAACGCGATCAAAGTTGTTTCAATATTCCATTATATTTGTCGTCACATCTCGTTATCCACCATACAAAACGGTTTACCTGTTCAGAATGAAACACATGAAACAAGCATGAAGAAAGCTGTTGAAACGAAGCGGAAACCTCAGCCGGCAAGCCCGGTAAAAACAAACCTGCGACTGCTGCGCGGATGGTTCCCGCTGCTGTGGTTCGCCATCGCCGGCTTCCTTCTTTTCGGGATTACGATCGGGTTTGATTATACCTTTATGGATGACCTGACCCTGGTAAAGAACCAGATGGAAGCCTTTAAATCATCCCGGGCGATCTCCGGTGCGTTCACCGATGACGCCTTCCATCTCCCTCAGGGGAAAAGGTTTTACTTCCGCCCGGTGCTGACCCTCTCCTTCATCGCCGATGCAAGGATCGGCGGCGGGAGTTTCGCCATGTACCATTTTTCGAACATCGCGTATCATATCCTGGCAACCTTCCTCCTGTTCCTGTTGTTCATGGGATTTGGATTCGAAAGGATACGGTCGTTCATTTTCGGTATGATCTTCCTGGTCCACCCGCTGGCGACCCAGGCGGTGGCATGGGTGCCGGGGAGGAACGATTCACTGCTGGCAATCTGCATCCTGGGGTCGTTCATCTTCTGGATCAGGTACATGCAGAAAGGCAAGGCACAGGATCTCGTAATACACCTGGCATTATTCTTCATGTCATTGCTGACCAAGGAAAACGCCATCGTGCTTCCTGTTTTAGCCGTGGGTTACACCATCGTCAGATTCCGGAAACCGGCCGGGTTTTTCCTGTTACCCGCGGCAGGCTGGATCATCACCCTGTTCCTGTGGATCGTACTCAGGCAGCAGGCCCTCGGCGGGGGCGGCATTACTTCGTACCTTGCCCTTGCCCACTCGGTGCTGATAAACCTGCCCGGGATCATGCCCTATCTGGGCAAGGCGTTCTTTCCCTTCGACCTGTCGGTCTTTCCCATCCTGGCCGACATGAAGGGGTCGTTCGTCCTCGGCATCGTGGCCTTTGCCCTGTTGGCTGCCCTGGTTGTATATACGCGTCCGAAACAGTGGTTCTGGTATTTCTTCGGATCGGCCTGGTTCCTCGCTTTTCTGTTGCCGTCTTTTATTTCGGTCAATACCCTGGTTCGCGACTTTTCCGAGCACCGGGGGTATCTTCCACTGGCCGGACTGTTGTTGTTTGTCCTGGCGACGGGACCGGTGATAAAAGCCGATTTTACGCGCAGGGTTCCGCTGCTGGTCATGGCAGGGGTCATTTTGCTCTATGGCTTCCTGACCTTCAGGCATACCCGTTTTTTCCACGACCGGTTCACCTTCTGGCAGAATGCTTTAAAGACATCGCCATCCCATGCCTTTAATGCCAACAACCTCGGGGCGATGTATTTCCTGGAAGGCGATTTCGTCCATGCGGAGAAATACTTTCGCCGGGCGCTTGAGCTCAATCCTCAAGAGCCGATGGCCAACAGCAACACCGGCCTGGTCTGTATGAACACCGAACGTCCGGCGGAAGCCGAGCAATATTATCTCGAAGAGATCCGCATCAATCCCACTTACGAAGATGCTTATTACAACCTGGGCCTGCTGTATGCCAGATATTCAAGGATTGAAGAGGCCCTGCCACAGTGGGAAAAGATCCTGACCATCAACCCTGCCCATAACGATGCCTACAAGATGCTTCTCTATACCTATGAAAAACTGCAGCGAACAGATGATTACAACCGGATCCTCGGGATGGCGCGGGCGAACGGCATCCAGCCTTAAATTCCCCCCCGTCCGCCGGTCAGGATCCCGTACAACCCGGGCCAGACTTTCCTTAGCAAGGCGCTGGAGGCCACAATGAGGGCGATCAGGGTCAGCGGGAGAAAAATAAAGCTTAGCATACGGTAATACGGCACCTGGCTTACGAAGGCGAAGAGCGCCTCGATCGCGTAAGCGACCATGGGTGCGTGCATGGCGTAGATCATGAAGGAAAAGGCCGAAAGCCAGACGAACCACTTCCATCCCATGCAGCGGTTCACCAGGGCGTTGCAACCGTACCAGGCGGCGATCAGCCCGCTCAGGACTACGAGTTTGTGGAGGATGATCAATACGGGGATGATCCCGTTACCCAGCACGGGCTGACCGACAAATGCAAGCACAGTCTTGACGGCTGCCAGTACGATGAAGGCCACTCCCCACCATATCGGCTTCAGCCAGCGTGCAGGCTGATCAATATCGAAACTGCTCTTCTGCATCCACACCCCAAGTGAGAAAAACAGGAGGCCTTCCCCTTCGAACAGCACAAATCCCATGGTGCCGAGCCACATCAGGAAGGCAACGCCGAAAAAGATCCACCGTGCGATGCGGTGGGTCACGCACCAGCGGATGGCGGGATAGGCAATGTTGTAGATGAGCAGCACACGGATGAACCAGAGCTGGTAGGGGACGGGGATCAGGATCCATCGGGCAAGCGCTTCGTACCATCGGTAATCGTGCAGCAGCGCCCGCTGGTCATCGATCCTGACGATGTTGGAGGTTTCGACCAGTTGCCGGGTATAGGGAAAAAGCTCGAATAACCAGGTGAGGCCGAAACCCAGTGCGCTCCAGATCAGGTAGGGCAGGAGGAGGGTCCGGAGCCGCTTTTTGGTGCGCTGGCCGTAGGGTCTGTTGTCGTGCAGGGCAAACAGGAACCCCGATATGATGAAGAGCATCGGGATGCGGAAACGAAAGATCCCGTTGGCAAGAAAGTATTCCGTGAAGGTGGTGAAGGTGAGCGCTTCGCCGGGGATGGTCCACGGCTGCATGTACCTGATATGGAGATTGTATCCGTGAACGAATACCAGCAAAAACATGGAAATGAACGACCAGAACCTGAATTTCCGGCTATTGAAGTCCGATACCGTTCGGGGGAGCAGGTTGAGTTCCATATAGCAGTTTTTATGGTGGAAGGGCGACCCAAAGTTAGGTTATATCCATAACAAAGCGGCACGCACTATAATATAATCGGGAAATATATATCTGTTTTTTTTATATCTTTACTTCCTATATGAGACGGGTGATCCTGTTTTGCGTTACACTCCTCGCCGCCAGCCATGCAGTCCGGCCGCAGCAATATTTATTCGTGAACTATCCGATCGAAAAGGGACTATCGCAGAGCGTGGTAAATTGCGTGTTACAGGATTCCAGGGGTTATATCTGGGCCGGGACGCAGAACGGCCTGAACCGGTGCGACGGCTATTCCTTCCGGATCTATTCTTTCAACCCTGCCGACACCACCACCCTCTCAAACGGATGGATTTATGCCATTGACGAGGACAAGCGGGGCAATTTGTGGATCGGAACGAAAAACGGTCTGAACCAGTGGCTCAGCAAGGAAAAGCGTTTCAGGAGAATGAAGTATGCCACCACTTACGGGAACAATCTGCCTGATTACCCCTATGATGTAAAAGTGGCGCGCGACGGATCGGTGATGGTCAACACGCCACCAGTGCTCTCCATCTACCACCCTGAGACAGATACTTTCAGGCATTTTATCAGCACCTTGCCGTATGACGGATCTGTCAAGGATAACCGTATCCCGCTGATGGAGGACCATGACGGGCTGATCTGGATCGGATCAACCCGGGGGCTGGCGACTTTTAACAGGAAATCGAATACTTTCCGGTACTTCATGTTCAGCCGCGAAAATCCCGGCACCATCAGCTCCAATTACATCACAGCGCTTTACCAGGACTGCGACGGGACCATCTGGGTCGGAACTACGGACGGTTTGAACCTGATCGATAAAAGAACCAATACGGTCGTCCGTTATTACATCGGACGGAGGGATGGAGGCGGGGGGGGGGCAACACGATCCGTGCGATCACGGGCGACCTTTACGGGAATATCTGGATCGGGACGGAAGGCGGGGGGCTGAACCGTGTCCGGCATTCGGCCGACGGCAGGATCGTGGTGGAAACATTCACCAACGAAAGCCATGGCGTCGGGCACAATATCGTCCTCGACCTGTTGGTGGACAGATCGGCCAACCTGTGGATCGGCACCCTGCAGGGGCTCAGCAAAACCGACCTGAAACCGCCCAAATTCCGCCTCTACCGAAGGGATGATACACCCTATTCCACGGGGCTGACCGGCAACGTAGTCGCATCGCTGTACAAGGATGAGAAAGGGCTGATATGGGTAGGGACATGGGGCCAGGGCCTGAACATACTCAACAGAAAAAACGGCGATGTCACGCAGTTCACCACTCGGCATACCGGCAGGCAGCATATCCCGAACGACTTTGTGCATGTGATCTTTGCCGACATCTGGAATAACATCTGGATCGGCACCCGCGACGGTATTCAGGTATACGACCGGACCAGCGGCAGTTTTTCCCGGTTAAGGCGCTTTTTCAAAAATCCCGATCTTCCTGATTTTGCAGGGGTGAGGATCAACACGATCATCAGGGCGCGCGATAACACATACTGGATCGGGACGCAGGAGGGGCTTTACCGGATCGGCCTGAACCCTGCCTCAACCGAGGTCTTCCGGGGTGAATCGTTCGGTAATCACCGCCTCAGCGGGAATCTCATCTATTCGGTCATCGAGGACCGCCACGGACTCATCTGGATCGCCACGCTAAGCGGGTTGGATGTGTATGATCCACGCACCGGGACCATGAAGCATTACCTGAAAGAAGACGCCACCAATTCGTTGTGCGATAACTTCGTCATCAGCCTGTGCGAAGACCACCATGGTGATATCTGGATCGGGACCAGCACCTATGTGAACAGGTTTGACAAGCAGACGGGCACATTCACCTACTATTCCCAGGAGAACGGCCTTCCCAATAACCGGATCTTCGAAATACTGGAGGATCACAACCGGAACCTCTGGTTTGCCACCGGGGGCGGATTGTGCCGGTTTGACACGGTTTCAGGGCGTTTCAGGACCTACACGGTCGAAGAGGGCCTCCAGAGTATGGAATTCAACCTCAGGGCCTGCTGCCTGAGTCCCGACGGGGAGGTGTTTTTCGGGGGGATGAACGGGTTCAATTCGTTCTATCCCGATTCACTCGCCGACAATCCCTATGTCCCGGAGATCGTCTTCACATCCTTCCAAAAGACGACCAAAGAAGGAAAAACCATACTGGATGTGGATGACGGCGACCGGATGGAACTGGGTTACAAGGACCAGACCTTTACCATCGAATTCGCTGCCCTGGAGTACACCAATCCCGACAAGAACCAGTATGCCTATAAGCTGGAGGGGGTATCCGACAACTGGATCGAGACCGGGAACCGGCGATTCGTTCCCTTCTCCAATCTCCCACCTGGTGAATATACCTTCCGGGTGAAGGGTTCCAATAACGATGGCATTTGGAACGAAAACGGGCCGAGCCTGAAGATCATCATCCATCCTCCCTGGTGGAGGAGCAACTACGCGTGGATGGCTTATCTTGTCATCATGGCGGGGATGATCCTCATCTTCATCAGGCTCAGGGAGCGGAATCTTGTGCGGGAGCGAAACCTCCTTGAGGAGAAGGTCCGTTTACGCACCGTCCAGATCGAGGAACAGAATGCCCAGATCCTACAGAAAAACGAGGAGCTCAGCAAGCTCAACAGCGCCCTCTCGGCGCTGAATGCCACCAGGGACAAGTTCTATTCCATCATTGCCCACGACCTCAGGAATCCTTTCAACACGATCCTTGGGCTTTCGGATATGACCCTCGGCAGTGATAAAGCTCCTGAACCGGAGAAGGCCCGCAAGACACTGACGGACATACGCGATACGGCCAAGCATGCCTTCGACCTGCTGCAGAACCTCCTTTTCTGGGCCAGGAGCCAGACGGGGACGCTCGACTACCAACCGGCGCCGTTCGATCTGTCGGAGCGGATCCATGAAAACATCGATCTCATCAGAGGACAGGCTGACAAAAAATGCATCGAACTGATCTATAACGGGCAGGATCCGGTCAGGGTCACCGGTGATATGCGAATGGTCGACACCATCCTCCGTAACCTGTTGACCAATGCGATCAAATTTACACCCCAACAGGGTAAGGTGAGGGTTTCGGTGAAGGAAGTTCCCGGATACGTGGAGGTGACGGTTCGCGATACGGGGATCGGGATTGACCCTGAACATCTCAAGCGGATCTTTATGCCCGAAAACCGTTATGTTAGAAAAGGCACCGAAAAGGAACGCGGTTCGGGGCTTGGCCTGATGCTGTGCAGGGAATTCGTCGAAAAGCACGGGGGCGCCATCCGCGCCGAAAGCGAACCCGGGCACGGCAGCGCCTTTATGTTCGCCCTTCCGGCGTGACGCTGTTTTGAGTGCAGAGAGCAATGTTATTTAATCTCATCCTCCCACCGTTGCCCTGATCCCATGTTCCATGAAGATCGCGGCGAGTTCTTCCAGATACGCCTTACCGGGCTCCGGAAATCGTAAAAAATCGTCCGGCCTTTCCAGCTTCGCGTATTTTGCCTGAGCAATGGGATGACAGGGGAGCAGGCTTACCTCCGCGCCATGCTTCAGACCTGCTATGAACAAGGCTGCCTGCCTGAAATTCTCTTCCGTGTCATTCACACCGGTTACCACCGGGATCCGGATATTGATGCGGGCTCCGGTTTCCGAAAGAATCCTGAGGTTGTTCAGGATCAGCTCATTGGATACGCCTGTCCATTGCCTGTGCAGCGTGGGGTCCATCATCTTCAGGTCATACAGGAAAAGGTCCGTGCGGCATGCCACCTCCAGCAGGGTTTCGGTCTTCACATGCCCGGCCGTGTCAACGGCCCGGTGAATGCCCAGGCTGCCGCATTTGTCGAGCAGGGCGAGGAGCATCTCCGGCTGGAGGAGCGGCTCCCCGCCCGAAAAGGTGACTCCTCCGCCCGACTGGTCAAAGAAAACGCGTTCCTTTTCGATGATCTTAATTATCTCAGTGACCGAAATGGATTTTCCCGACATCCCGATGGCTTTCGACGGGCAGGCTTCGGCGCAGGCGCCGCAAAGGGTGCATCGGTCCCGGTCGGTCACTATTCCTTCGGAAGTAAGCGTAATGGCTTTTTCCGCGCAGGCTTCGGCACAGGTACCGCACCGGATGCATCTGGCGGGCGAGAACATCTTTTCCGTCAAAGGTGATATTCCTTCCGGGTTGTGACACCAGGCGCACCGGAGGTTGCATCCCTTGAAGAAGACGACCAGCCGGATGCCGGGGCCGTCGTTGATGGCGTAACGTTTTATGTCGAACACCCGACCCTGACG
>Ga0163209_1000737_pt1 | contig 14293 bp, 17 predicted proteins | sample Kivu_160m_FD_113538 | JGI IMG/M metagenome (GOLD analysis project Ga0163209, IMG submission 113538) | Freshwater microbial communities from Lake Kivu, Western Province, Rwanda to study Microbial Dark Matter (Phase II) - Kivu_160m | ecosystem: Environmental > Aquatic > Freshwater > Lake ...
GTGATTCTGATTGCGGTGGTGTTCGCGCGGCTGAGTCTGCATACCTGGCTTTACCGCTGGCGCTATCTGGGTCTTTGTCTGCCGGTTATCTTTGGGGTTCACATGCTGTTTTCTTCGGCTGGTGATGGAGGGATTATTACGCGTTTGCTGATCGCGTTGCGCTGGACGCTCGGGGTGGCTAATCTGGTGGGCTGGTGCGCGTTTGCAGCGCGCTGGATCGACCCGGCCGCCCTGCCGGATGCCATCCATCAGCTGCTGCGGCCGCTGGCCAAACGCGGGCTGCCAGTCGAGGATGGTTTTCAGGTGCTGTTTATTGCGTTACGTTTCGGGCCGCTTGTATTAGCGGAGTACCAGCGTCTGTCTACCGCCTGGCTGCTGCTGGTTGGTCGACCGGCCAACCGTTTGGTTGACCGTCTCGAACGCCTGCGGGCCAGTGTTCCGGCGTTGATTCTCTTCAGCCTGCATAAATCCGAAACTCTGGCAGCCTCGATGATGGTGCGCGGTTACGGCGTCGTACGGTCGCGAACCTGTTACACTGACCGGCGGTTGAGCCGCGCTGACTGGATCGGTTTGACGGGCGCTTTTGCATTGCTGGCAGGGTGGTGGCTCTGATGACATATCGCTACCAGATTATCATGGAGTATGACGGCGCCGAATTCTGCGGCTGGCAGCGACAGGCACACGGGCGGTCAATCCAAGGGGTACTCGAACAGGCGCTGCAGCCGTTGAACGGCGGACAGCCGCCGACCGTAATAGGGGCCGGACGTACTGACAGCGGCGTCCATGCCCTTGCTCAGGTAGCGCATTTTGATCTGCTTACCGAACGCGATGCACAGGTCGTGCAGCGCGCATTGAATGCTACGACTCCCGATGCGCTTCAGGTTTTACTCTGCCGTCGGGTGCCGCCGACTTTTCACGCCCGTTTTGACGCCCGGCGTCGTTATTATGCCTATGTCATCCGGCGGCAACGTGCGGTCCATCGGCGGCATACCTGCTGGACGCCCGCATTTGATCTCGATCCGCAGCTGCTGGCCGAATGTGCGGCGCTGCTACCCGGTCGACATGATTTCACCTGTTTCTGCAGTCGCCGCGACAGTGCACGCACCAAATTGTGTAACATCGTGCAGGCTGACTGGACACTGGCGCCCGATGAATATCGTTTTCATATCGCCGCCAACCGTTTTCTGCATAGTATGGTGCGCATGCTGGTCGGTACGATGACTGAAGTCGCCCGCGGACGCGGAACACCGGCTCAGTTTAAAAATATGCTTGATAATCAAACTCCTGCGCTGCAAGTTTACACGGCTCCGGCGCGAGGCCTTTTTTTATTAAAAATCGATTATGACGAGGAGGCGACATGAAATTGTTCATTGATACGGCGCGACTCAGTGAAATCCAGACCGCCCAGGGCTGGGGAATCCTCGATGGCGTCACCACCAACCCGACCCTATTGGCGCGCGAGCCGCAACCCTTCCGCGAGTTGCTGCGGGCGATCTGTGAGACGGTCGACGGTCCGGTCAGCGGTGAAGTCATCAGCCTCGACGCCGCAGGGATGATCCGTGAAGGCCGCGAACTGGCCGCGATCCATCCCAATATGGTAATCAAAATTCCGATGACGATGGAAGGTCTGCAGGCCATCCGGACACTGCGCGCGGAACAAATCCGTACCAATACGACACTTATTTTCTCACCGCTGCAGGCTCTGCTGGCCGCCAAAGCCGGTGCCAGTTTCGTCAGTCCGTTTGTTGGCCGGCTGGATGATATTCACACGGTCGGAATGGACCTTATCGAACAGATTCGCACCATCTTCAACAATTACAGTCTGACCACTGAAATCATCGTCGCCAGCATCCGTCATCCGTTGCACATTGTCGAAGCCGCCCTGCTCGGCGCGGATATCTGCACGATACCGTTCGCGGTGATGGAAAAAATGGCCCGTCATCCATTGACGGATCTGGGCATCCAGCGTTTCCGCGAAGACTGGCAAAAGGTGCCCAAATGAACCGTCGTGCAACCTTCGGCGTCATCGTTACCGGACTGTTGTTGCTTCTGTCTGCGGCTGTCGCGCAGAGTAATCTGACGGCCAGCCGTCAGACTGCCATTACGCGTGCGATCCAGGAGATTTCACCGGCTGTGGCCGGCATCAATGTGACCGCCGTACAGCAGTATATGACGCGCTCATTTTTCAACGATCCGCTTTGGAATATGCTTTTTCCCGACCAGACCTATCGTCGCCGGGTAAAAAGCCTCGGCTCAGGGGTCGTAATCAGCCCGGACGGCTATATCGTTACCAACGCCCACGTCGTCGAGGGCGCCGAAGAAATCGTGGTCTCGCTGGCGGGTCGCCAGGAGTTTGACGCGACGATCGTCGGTATCGATCAGGTTTCGGATATCGCGCTGCTGAAAATCAAGGGCGAACAGCTGCCCGCCGCCCGGCTGGGCGATTCCGACCAGATCATCATCGGCGAGTGGGTCATTGCGCTGGGCAATCCTTTCGGATTGTTCAGTCTCAGCCATCAGCCGACCGCGACAGCCGGCATTGTCTCTGCGCTCGACCTCGATTTTGGCCGTCAGGAAAGCGGACGCGTCTATCAGGATATGATTCAGACCGATGCTTCGATCAACACCGGTAACAGCGGCGGGCCGCTGGTTAATGCCAACGGCGAGGTGATCGGCATCAACACCTTTATCTTTACCGGCGGCTATAGCGATGGATCGATCGGTATCGGCTTCGCCATCCCGATCAACCGCGTCAAGGAGATCGTGGCCGAGCTTCAGCAGCATGGCAAGATTGACCGCGGCTTCAAAACCGGTCTGTCGGTGCAGAATATTGATCGCTTTCTGGCTCAGTATCTCAACCTCCCGACAACCCGTGGAGTAATCGTCACAGAGGTCAAGCGCAAGAGCGCCGCCGAACGCGCCGATCTCAAAGTGGGCGATGTGATTACCAAAGTCAACAATATTGAAATCCACAGCGACAGCGACATTCTGCGCGTGATACAGGAAAATTATCTTAAAGCCGGTGACCGGATTACGCTCGAACTCTACCGCGGTAAAAAAGTGATTACCACGACCTTAGATTTGGAATAAAATGATCGAACGCTACACCCGTCCCTGCATGGGAGCGATCTGGTCGGAAGCCCATAAACTGGCTACCTGGTGGCGCGTCGAGCGTGAGGTCTGTCGCGTCCAGGCCGCCCGGGGTCTGATACCGCCCGAAGCTCTCGAGGCCATCGAAATGCGCGCCGCATTCGACCCGGCCCGCATCCGCACCATCGAGTCTGAAGTCAGGCATGACGTCATCGCGTTTCTGACCAATCTGGCGGAAACGATCGGCCCGGAGGCGCGCTATATTCATCAGGGGATGACCTCTTCGGACTTGCTCGATACCGCTCTGGCGTTGCAACTGGCCGAAGCCGGTGAGCTGCTCTGCGCCGGACTGGCAGACCTGATTGAAGTCCTCAACCGACAGGCCTTAGCGCACCGCGACACACTGATGATCGGCCGCACCCATGGGGTGCATGCCGAACCGGTGACCTTCGGTCTCAAATTGCTGATCTGGCGCAACGAGATGCAGCGTCACCAGACCCGGCTCGCACTGGCCCTCGAGCAGGTGCGGGTTGGCAAACTGTCAGGCGCGGTTGGCACCTATCAGCATCTGGACCCCCAGGTTGAAGCGCAGGTCTGCGGCCAGCTGGGGCTGACCGCGGCGCCCGTGAGCAATCAGATCATCCAGCGCGACCGGCACGCCTTTCTGGTCAGTGTGATGGCATTGATTGGCGCCAGCATTGAGAAGATCGCAGTCGAAATCCGACACCTGCAACGCACAGAAGTCCGCGAAGTCGAGGAACCTTTCACCGCCGGTCAGAAAGGCTCGTCAGCCATGCCGCACAAGCGCAATCCGATCCTCTCAGAGCGGCTCTGCGGCCAGGCGCGGCTGATGCGCTCTTACGCACAAGTGGCGCTTGAGGATGTCGCCCTCTGGCACGAGCGTGATATTTCGCACTCTTCAGCCGAACGCGTAATCCTCCCGGATGCCTGCTGTCTGCTCGATTTCATGCTGGCCGATTTGACGTACATCCTGCAGCATCTGGTGGTTTATCCTGAACGCATGCGCGCGAATCTGCAACAGGCGCACGGGGTCATTTTTTCACAGGCTGTGCTGCTGGCGCTGGTGGCGCGCGGCCTGGCGCGTGAAGCAGCCTACGCAATTGTCCAACGCTGTGCAATGACCAGCTGGCAAAGCGGTGCCGATTTCTGCAGCTTGCTGCAAGAGGAAGCCGCCCTGCAGCCCTATATGAACGCCGCCGAAATCGCCGCGCTGTTCTCTTTTGAGCAGATTTTAAACCGAATTAATCGTATATTTGAACGTCAATTTGAACAGGGAAAAAATGTCACAACGCACCCGCTTATATGAAGGCAAAGCCAAAATTCTCTACACTACCGATGATCCTGCGCTCTGTGTCCAGTATTTCAAGGACGATGCGACAGCTTTCGACGGCCTGAAAAAAGGAATAATCGAGGGAAAAGGCATCGCCAATGCCACCATCAGCAGCCGCCTTTTCCGTCTGCTCGAAGAACAGGGACTCAAGACCCATTTTGTCGCCCAGCTCAGCCCCAATGAGATGCTGGTACGCCGGGTTACCATTATCCCTGTCGAAGTGGTTGTACGCAACCTGGCGACCGGCAGTCTCTGCAAGCGTTATACGATCCGCGAAGGACTCGCATTCAGAGACCCGCTGGTGGAGTATTACTATAAGGATGACGCCCTGCATGATCCGCTGATCTATCCCGACCATCTGATCGCTTTTGGTTGGGTAACCGACGCCGAGTTGCAGACCCTGCGCGAGATGGCCTTGCGCGTGAACCGTATCCTGAGCGCTTTTCTGGAGGGACTGGAAATCACACTCGTGGATATCAAACTCGAGTTTGGCCGGCTGGCTGACCAGATTCTGCTGGCCGATGAAATTTCACCCGACACCTGTCGCTTATGGGAAAAAGGGACACAGCGTAAACTCGACAAGGATCGTTTCCGGCAGGATTTGGGAAATGTCGCCGAGACATATCGTGAAATGCTGCAACGCATCAGTGGAGCAGACCAATGATCGCGCGCGACAGTTACCGTTTTATTCTGCCGTTAGCAAGCGCCGCGCTGCTGTTGACTTTGGGGGTAGTCATTTGGCCGTTGTGGGTGCTGCGGCTCTTGCTCTGGCTTGACCTGGCAGGGCTGGCATTCGTCATCTGGTTTTTCCGCGATCCAGCCCGCAGGGTGCCTCCAGGCGCAAACCTGCTGGTCGCTCCGGCTGATGGCCGTGTCATCGCCATACGCGCCCTGCGCGATCCCTTTGTCGGCGCCGCTCAGCAAATCTCGATCTTTATGAATCTCTTCAGTGTGCATGTCAATCGCATGGTCGCGGATGGTGTAGTCGAGACGATTCAGCACCAGCCTGGTCGGTTTCTAACCGCTTTTCAGCACAACGCGCTGACCCAAAACGAACAGACCCGGCTGGAGCTCCGGGAGGGTGATCGGTGTTTTGCGCTGATTCAGATCGCCGGTCTCATCGCGCGCCGGATTGTCTGTTCGGTGCAGGTCGGCGAACATCTTGCCCGTGGGCAGCGGTTTGGCCTGATCCGCTTCGGGTCACGGGTAGAAGTAATTGTACCCGCTGCGGTCTCTTTGCGTGTAAAAGTCGGCGATCGTGTACGGGCGGGTGAAACCATCATCGGGGAGCTGCGATGATCAATCGTAAAATGCTGATTCCGAATATGTTTACGCTGCTCAATATGCTGGCTGGTTTTCTCGCTGTACTGCAAATTCAGAGTGGTCATTACCGCGTCGCGGCGGCCCTGATCCTGGCGGCCGCTGTTTTCGATGGACTCGATGGACTGACCGCCCGTCTGCTGCATCAGCAGTCTGATTTCGGCATCGAGTTTGATTCGCTGGCGGATCTGATTTCTTTCGGCCTGGCACCAGCGACCCTGATTCACGCCATATATGTCCCCGAACTGGGATTGGCCGGCGCGCTGTTAAGTTTTTTCCCGCTGGCCTTCGGCGCTATCCGCCTGGCGCGTTTCAACCTGTCGGCTACGGCCGCTAAAAAGAAGTATTTCAGTGGTCTGCCGATACCAGCATCAGCGCTGACGATCAGTTCGTTTGTCTGGTTTCATGACCGCTTTTTCGGTCATTACGGCGACGCCCGCGTGGCTTTGCCGCTGACCGTGATCCTGAGCTTTCTGATGGTCAGCCGGATTCATTTCAGCGCGAACCTGCCGCTGAAAGTGCAGGGTGCGGCTGTCAAAAACTGGAAAAATCTGCTGGCCTTTGGTCTGCTGGCGGTGCTGTTGCTCTTTCCGAGCGTTGTTCTGTTTCCACTCTGTTGTATCTATATTCTGATTAACCTGTCGCAGTGGCTGGTGGCCGACGATCAGCCCCATCCACGGCTGTTATTCCGCCGAATGGGACCCTGATGTGGATCGCACTAGTCAACGTTACCTACCGGCCCGGGATTCTTGATCCCGAAGCCAAAACGATTCAGCAAGCCCTGGCCGCGCTCGGATTTGCATCCGTCGAGGATCTGAAGACCGGTCGTTTTTTTGAATTACATTATGCGCCCGGTACAGAGCGTGAAACCGCCGAACAGCTGACGCATGCAATTGCTGATCAGTTGCTGGCCAATCCGGTTATCCAAAGTTATCGCTTCGACCTCCAGGAGGCCGCTGAATGAAAATCGGCGTGGTCGTCTTCCCCGGTTCGAACTGTGACCATGACACGTATCATGTGCTAAAGGATGAACTTCAGGCGCATGTCGAATACATCTGGCACAAGGAGACCACCCTGCGCTTTTTCGACGCCATTGTCCTGCCTGGCGGCTTCTCTTACGGCGATTACCTGCGGGCGGGAGCGCTGGCCCGTTTCTCGCCGGTCATGCAGGCCGTGATCGGGCTGGCCAGGCAGGGAGTTCCGGTGCTCGGCATCTGCAATGGTTTTCAGGTGCTACTCGAAGCCGGGCTGTTGCCCGGCGCGTTGCTGGCGAATGATCATTTACGTTTCCGCTGCCAGACCGTCACGCTGCGCGTCAGTGACAGTTCATCCTGTTTCACGCGCGCCTATCAGCCGGGACAACTGCTCCGGATGCCCATCGCTCACTATCACGGCAACTATCATGCTCCGGCCGATACCCTGCACAGACTGCAGGAGGAAGCGCTGATCGCGTTTCAATATTGCGACCGCTCCGGCGAGCTCAGCCCGGCAGCCAATCCGAACGGTTCGGCGCTGAATATTGCCGGTATTTACAATCCGGCGCGCAATGTGCTCGGGATGATGCCGCACCCGGAGCGAGCCTCCTCGGCATTGCTCGGTTCAACTGATGGAATGGGAATTTTCAAATCGTTATTGGGAAATTGATATGGACCACACCAAAAAAACAACCTCGCTGATTTTTGTCATTTGCATGCTCATTATTGGTACGATGTTCGGTTCGCTGGTTGGAGAGCTGATCAAACTGGGCATTCCGGACGGGGTGGTCAAGGAGGTTTTCCTGCGCTCGATCGATCTGATGGTCGGACCGGGAGTGCTCGATCTGCTGATGTTTTCGATCACGCTCGGCTTCACAGTGCGCATCAACCTGATCGGGTTGCTGGGTCTGACGCTCGCTTTTTATCTGTTACGCTACTGGCGGTAATCGAAAGGAGTACATATGTCGCTGGGAATGCCGGAAATATTAATTATTCTGCTGATTTTGTTGCTCCTGTTCGGCGCCAAACGCCTGCCGGAGCTAGCCCGCGGCCTTGGTCGCAGCATCAAGGAATTCAAAAAAGCGGCCTCTGATATTCAGAACGAAATTGATCAGGCTGCAAATCCTGACCACCCGGTCACACACCCTCCGAAATCGTCCGAAGAGCCGAACGGTCGTCCGCCGCAGGCAGGCTGAACATCCCACCTGCCGGTAGCCTCCCGACGGGATGGCTGCGCGGAACCAATTTTAACGCCGTTCATTAGATAGGCATTTGTGACGACGGGATCGAAAATCTGATGATCTATTTTGCGGATTGGTATTACCTGCTTTTGCTGCCCGTGGTAGCGGGTTTGATCGTATGGCAGCGACGCTTTGGCCACCGTCTGGAGAGCACGCTACGTTTTACTGCGGTGCGACGGTTACAGGCATTGACAGGGCGCCGGGTCGGACGGCAGCCATTGCTTATGCGGGCGATTAATCTGGCTGGTCTGACATTACTGATCCTGGCGCTGGCGCGACCACAAGGACAAGACAGCGCCAAAGAGTTTCTGACCGAAGGCATTGACATTGTTCTGCTGATCGATATTTCAAGTTCGATGCGGGCAGTCGATTTTAAACCCAATCGCCTGGAAGCCGCCAAATCGGTTGCGCGCCAGTTTATTGAGGGGCGTAGCGCCGACCGCATCGGATTAATCGTCTTTGCAGCCGAAAGCTTTTTACAGTGTCCTTTAACGATTGATTACGCCGTCCTGAAGGGGTTGCTTGAACAGGTGAACATCATCGAAGAGCGCTATGACGGTACGGCGATCGGTTTGGCGATTGCGAATGCGGTTAACCGCCTGCGCGACAGTTCGGCCCGTTCACGGGTCATGATTCTGCTGTCCGATGGCCGCAACAATGCCGGCGAGCTGGATCCGGCAACCGCAGCGGATATGGCGGCTGCGTTCGGTATCCGCATCTATACCATCGGCGCGGGCAAGCAAGGTCAGGCGCCGTACCCGATAACTTATCCCGGCGGTCGTGTCCAATACCGGATGGTCGATGTTGAAATTGACGAAGAGGTGCTTACAACGGTCGCCCAATTGACCGGCGGCCGTTATTTCCGGGCGACCGATGAAACCAGCCTGGCAATCATTTACGATGAAATCAGCCGTCTCGAAAAAACAATCATCAAAGTCAAAGAATACACCCATTACCGTGAACATTACCCCCTCTTGCTGGCGCCCGCCCTGGGGCTGCTGACGCTGGGCGCCGTTCTGGGATTGACAGTCTGGAGGAAATGTCCCTGATGATTCAGTTTGCCTACCCGCAATGGATGTGGACACTGCTGGTCATCCCGCTGCTGCTTGGTTTGATCGCTGTCGCGCGTCGTCGTCGCCGTCAAATGCTGCAACGCTATTGCGGTGCGCTGCCATCCGCGTCGTTGATGGATGACGATTATCCCGCCGGGAGGCGCTGGAAAGAGGCGCTGCGGATCGCATCGATCAGTCTGATTGCGGTGGCTCTGATCGGGCCGCAGGTAGGGCAGACCCTGACTGAAGTCAAACGACAGGGCGTCGACCTGATCCTGGCCATCGACCTGTCGCTGAGCATGCATGCAGAGGATGTCAGCCCCTCGCGCCTGCGGCGGGCAAAATTCGAAGTTGCCAAATTGCTCGAACGCTTACGGGGTGACCGTTTCGGTATCGTCGCCTTTGCGGGCACGAGTTTTCTGCAGTGTCCGTTGACGCTCGATTACAGCGCTGCGCGGCTGTTTCTTGATACTATCGACGCTGGCATGATCGGCGCCCAGGGGACGGCTTTAGCCGATGCCATCGCAACGGCGCTGGCGGCGTTCCCGAACGATACCGACCACCACCCGGTGCTGATTCTGGTTTCCGATGGCGAGGATCATGAAGGCGATCTGGAGGCCATCATTGCCCGTGCGCGTGAAAGCGGACTGATCATCTATTCAGTCGGCGTGGGAACACTCAGCGGAGCACCGATTCCGCTGCGTTCCGTGGATGGACAGTCGCAGGATTTCAAACGTGACCGGGGCGGTCGGGTCGTTACCACCGCCCTGCAGGAACGTCATCTGCGTCTGCTCGCTGAACAGACCGGCGGCCGCTATTATCACCTTGGCAGCGACGCCGCCGTGTTTGAAAAAATTTACAACGAGATATCGACGCTCGATAAAAAAGAATTTCGTTCGCATACCTACAGTGATTTCCGGCTGCGCTATCAGCTTTTTGTCGGGCTGGCAATCGCGCTGCTGATTGGTCATCTGCTGATGCCCGAAAAACGACCAGCGAGCGTGCTGGCCCGCACCCGTGAGGTGCATCAATGAAGGTCTGCCTGCGACTAACGCTGGGACTATTGGCGGTGATTGCCCTGGCCGCCGGGCGCGACCCTGGCCTGACGCTTTACCAGAATGGTCAGTTTGATGCGGCCATCCGCCACTACGACCGCATCCTGCAGCGTCATCCCGATTGGGAATCGGCTCGTTTCGGGCAGGGAGCGGCGCTTTACCAGAGTGGCCGGATCGAGGAAGCATTACAGGCTTTCGAGCGATCGATTGCCATCAAGAATCCACATCGCCGGGCGGCCGTATTATACAATCTGGGCAACACACTGCTTAAAGCGCAACGGCTCGAAGAAGCGCTGGGAAGCTATAAACGCGCCCTGCAACTCAATCCACGCGACTTTGAAGCCAAACATAATTACGAACTGGTGCGGCAGCTTATGCAGCAACAACAACAGCAGCAGCAGTCCTCTCAGTCTCAATCTCAAACGAACGATCAACAGGATCAATCATCCGATCCTTCCTCAACTCCCCAACCCGATCAGACGGACCGCGAAGGAGAGCAGCCGCCAGAGCAATCCTCTGCCTCTCAATCCGACCCGCCTCCCCGGTCGCAGGCCGATCAGCAGCGCCGTCAGGAAGAGGCATCTCAAATTTTGGATGCCCTCAAAGACCGGCAAAAACAGCTTATGCAGGAGCGTATGCGCGCGCAGTCGTCCGGCATTAAACGCGAAAAGGATTGGTAATGCCGTCGTCAGTCCGCCGTTATCGCCTTTTCTTCGTGAGTCTCAGCCTCGTTCTGTTCGCCGTGGGGAGCCTGGCGGGCCGTGAAATCGAGATCAGCGCGCGGGTGGACCGCGATCAGATTGCCATCGATGAAGTGATTACCTTCACCATCGAACTGCAGGGCGCGACCGATTTTCCGACCATTCCCCCTCCGTCGGGCAACGATTTTGTAGTCGTCGGTGGTCCCTCGCAATCGAGCAATATCCAGATTGTCAACGGCGCCATGACGGCCTCCAAGAGCGTCACATGGCGACTGGCGCCGACGCGCGCCGGTAAACTGCAGATTGAGCCGATCACGCTGCGTGTCGGTCGTCAAACCTATCAGACTCCCGCGCTGACGGTTCAGGTTCAACCCGCCGCCCGTTCGACTCCGTCGCGTTCAATGCCCCAGGCGCCGTCGCGCCAACCCGGACAACCACCGCCGCTGGGCATTTTTCTACGGGCAACGCCCTCCAAAACGACCCTTTACAAAGGCGAAGAACTGGTCATCAACTACGATCTTTATTATCAGAATGTGCGTACCTATGCGCGTCAAAAACTGCCAGCCGCACAGGGCTTCTGGGTTGAGGAATTCCCGGCCGCCAATAACCCCACCGTAACTACCGAAGAGGTGGACGGTGTCGTTTACAAGAAGGCCCGCATTCAGCGATTGGCGCTCTTCCCGACTACCACCGGCGAGTTACAGATCGATCCCATGGTCATCGAGTGTGAAGTGCTTGTTCCGCGTCAGCGCCGACGGTCGCAGTTTGATGATTTTTTCAGCGATCCGTTTTTTAGTGATTCCTTTTTTGGACAATCACGTCAGGAACAGATCGAATCAAACCGCCTGACCATTCAGGTTAAACCACTACCAATAGAAGGACGTCCGCCGTCCTTCAGCGGCTGTGTCGGCCAGTACGGGTTGCGCAGTCGCATCGATACGCTTGTAATTGTCCAGGATCAGGCTCTCACGCTGCGTTATACGCTTAGCGGGAGCGGCAATATTAAGGCCGCTCAGTTGCCCGCGTTTGATTTTCCGGCCGCCTGTGAGGTTTTTGAACCCAAAATCACTCGCTATACGGTGCGCTCGGCCGGATCGATCAGCGGACGCGTCGAATACGAGTATGTGCTCATCCCGCGCCGGACCGGTGAACTGCTCATTCCGGCTTTCCCAGTGGCCTATTTCGACCCGCTTACCCAGCGCTATCGTACACTCACAACCCAACCTTTCCGTGTGACTGTGTTGCCGCCCAAGGAAATGGGTGTTGCAACAACCAGCGCTTGGCGCAAGGAAGAGATCGCCCTGCTCGGTCAGGATATCCGCTTTATCAACCGTCAGGCGGGCGAGTGGCGACGTATCGGGGCGACGGTGTGGCAGGAAATCTGGTTCTGGTTGTTCAACTCCTTTGCGCTGGCGATCATTGCCGCAACGGCCGCCTATCGCTGGTGGAGCGACCGTCTGACTGCTGATCATCTCTGGGCGCGCCGCCTGCGGGCGATGAGTATCGCTCAGAACCGGCTGCGGGCAGCGGCCGCGGCGCGTAGCGAAGCACACTGGGAAGCATTCTGGGGCGCTTTGGATCAAACCCTCGGCGGGTATATCGCCGACCGGTTGGGTTTGCCCATTACAAGCCTCAGCCCGGGCGAGGTTCAGCATCGGTTGAGCGAGCGGCGGATCGCTCCTGCTCTGGTCGCTGAAATCTGCGCTTTACTGCGGCAGATTGAAACCACTCGCTTTACCCCGCAGCCGCTTACCTCTGAACAGAGTCTCGCCAGTGAACTCGCGGTGCGCCAGTTACTACAACGTCTGGGAAGGGTAATCTGAATGCGACGCTGTTTGATTATCCTGCTGTTTGTTTCATGCTGGCTGCCGGCCAGACCGGAACTTGAGGTCCGATTCGAACAGGCTAATCAGGCCTACCTCAATGAAGACTATCCTCAGGCGATTGCGCTGTATGAAGCGATCCTGCACGAGGGTTATACGAGTCCCGGCCTGACCTACAATCTGGGCAACGCCTATTACCGCCGCGGGGAGATTGGTCAGGCGATCTTGTATTACGAGAAAACGCTCAAGTGGCGGCCGCGTGATGCCAATGCGCGCTTCAACCTGGCGCTGGCCAATGCGCGCATCAAGGATCGTATCGAAGTGCCGCCACCTTTCTGGCTGATAGGCGGTTACCAGCGTATCGTCAACCGCTTTTCGGCGACGGGCTGGGCAGCCTGGATAACCGCCTGGCTGATTATCGGGGCGCTGCTGTGGGCGCTCGACCGGATCGCCGATTGGCGCCGCGTGCGTCGTGCAATCCGCGCCGGGTTGATTTTAGCGGGCTTGATCCTGCTGCTGAGCCTACCCCTCTGGACACAGCGCTACCGTGCTGAAAACCGACAGGAGTATGCGATTCTGACCTTTGCCAGCACGCGTTGCCTGGCGGCGCCCCAGGAAGGCAGCACCGAACTGTTCATCATCCACGAAGGGGCCAAACTGCAGCTGCTGGACCGCGAAGGAGAGTGGTTCAAAATTGAACTGCTCGATGGCAAACAGGGTTGGATTGCCGCCGCCGGGGTGGGTCTGATTTGAGCAGCGCGTCAAACAGAGGCTTTTATATCTGCCAATAAAGTATTACATTAACCGGTTGTTGAGAATACCGATGACCAAGACGCTGTTGACCTGGCTCTCCCTGCTGATAATCGTAGGGGCGCAAAGCGCTCTGCCGCGCCAGGATGAAACCTGGCAACCAACAGAACTGATCGAGCCCCCCATGCCGCTCATCGGTGGTAGTCCGATTTATGAAATCATCACGACTATCCAGCCGCCAACAGTAACGCCTCCGGTTGCGGGCGATTCGAGCGGGGTGATCGAAAAAATGGGCTGGAAGGTGCAGATATTTTCATCCAGCGACTATTTTGAGGCCGAGCGTATATATAACCGGGCGGTGAATGAGTTTGCCGACCAGGAGGTCGAGCGGCTCTTTAACGCCCCCTACTATAAAATCCGGGTTGGCAACTGTGCAACCCGCGAAGCAGCCGAGACCCTGCTGGAACGGGCGCTGAACCTGCGCTATCGCACAGCCTGGATCGTGCGCACCATGGTACGGGTGCGTGAAACTGAATTTCTATATTAATGTCAATTCTAATCAACCAAGAGGTATATCATGTCCGGACATTCTAAATGGGCGACCATAAAACGTAAAAAGGGCGCCCTGGATGCCAAGCGAGGTCAGATGTTTACCAAATTGATCCGTGAAATCCAGGTCGCTGCCAAAATCGGCGGCGGTGATGAAAGCGCCAACCCGCGTCTGCGAGCCGCCATCCAGGCCGCCAAGGCACAGAATATGCCGCTCGCCAATGTCGAACGCGCAATTGCCAAAGGCACGGGTGATCTCGACGGGGCAACTTATGAAGAGATCACCTACGAAGGCTACGCGCCGGGCGGTGTCGCGCTGCTGATCGAAGTGCTGACCGACAATAAAAACCGCACGGTCTCCGAAATCCGTCACATTCTCTCCAAACA
>Ga0163209_1000738_pt1 | contig 14289 bp, 15 predicted proteins | sample Kivu_160m_FD_113538 | JGI IMG/M metagenome (GOLD analysis project Ga0163209, IMG submission 113538) | Freshwater microbial communities from Lake Kivu, Western Province, Rwanda to study Microbial Dark Matter (Phase II) - Kivu_160m | ecosystem: Environmental > Aquatic > Freshwater > Lake ...
CACTATGGCTATCGTCCAGGCAACCACCCCTAATACACACAGAGCGAGGCCTGCATAAAACCATGCTGTTCCTAATTGCAGCGGCAGAAAAATAGAGCATATAAAGAGTCCAAAAAATAAAACAGTATGAAAAATATTTACTATATTCTCAGTCTTGTTATAAGCAGTAGTCCCCATTTTTTTAAATATGTCCCCGGTACCCACCGCTTTATCAATTATCATCATAATAAGAGGGTGTAAAAGAAAATACAATGTGAGAATCCAGGCATTCCACACCCCTACTTCAAAAGCCGGCACGAGCGACATCTTACCACACCTCCTTTTCCTCTATCTCCCAAAGGGCATATTTGTATTACAACACTACTCTAACCCTTCTTAGTGTCGTTGTCAATAAGACAATGTATGTAAAACTTCCAGGACAGAGGCATTTCAGGAAATAATAGGGAATCTCATTACACAAGACGCTAAAAAGTGTAATGCTGGCTGCTATTTCAGCTTCTGCTGCAACTCGAAAATGGCGCCGCCGGCTCCACCGCCGTCGAGGTAAGCAAACCTGCCCGGGTCATGGACGAAGAGCTTAGCCCCCTTTGCGACCAGCTTCTTGACCTCCTCGTCCACATCATCGACTTGCCAAGCTATGTGATGTACTCCCTCACCCCAGGTATCCAGGAAACGAGACTGGAATATCCGTCCCTCGATACACTGTATAAGCTCGATCTCCACCCCACCGATGTACGCGAAAGCCATCCTGATTTTCCACGGCCTGCCTTTGGCGTCAAGCCCGCCATTCTCCTGATAAGTCCAGGGGCCAAAGCTATATAGCCTTGACCAGGCTTCGACAGTCTTGTCGATATCCCTCACCGCGTAGCTAATCTGGGCGATTGCCTTAATTTCGAATTGCTCGGTCGCACTACTCAATTATGTCACCTCCTTATTTCAATGTGACCCTACCCACACCCGGCTCCCCTTTCACACCACAGGACTCTTGGAAACAAACACAACCTATTATAACTCACGCTCGGAATTTCCACTATAAATTGAACAAAAGTCAGCAATGTGTTTATGTTTCTGTGAGGTTAGCCCTAAAGATTTGAACGTGATATCATGGGTAATATTATCACCAGCAGTTGAACGTGGGCTACAGAAAACATTTGGGGTGGATGAAGAATTTGAAGCTAAAGAAAGGTAATGATATTACCTTAGTGGTGGGCGGTACTGGACTTGAACCGGTGACCTCTGCGATGTCAACGCAGCGCTCTAACCACTGAGCTAACCGCCCACTATTCTGGCATTTTATCAATGCTTCTATATACAGTCAAGCTCACCCATCTTGAATAAAGCGCTGGTCTCATCTATACTTTCACAAAACAGGAAAACAACAGTCTGAAAATTTTTGCCAACTGGAGGGAAATATAATGGGTAAAAAGGAAGACGATGCCAGGGAATACGTCCTTAAAAGGACAAGAGAGCAAAATATTAAATTCATACGGCTATGGTTCACCGACATTCTGGGCTTTCTGAAAAGCTTTTCCATCACTGCCGAACAACTGGAGGAGGCACTAAAAGATGGCATGGGCTTCGATGGCTCCTCCATCCAGGGCTTTGCCCGCATCGATGAAAGCGATATGATTGCCCTGCCCGACCCCAACACTTACCAGTTGATACCCTGGAGACCCAAAGAGCAAGGTGTAGCTAGAATGTTCTGCGATATATGCTGGCCCGGCGGGCAACCTTTTGAAGGCGACCCACGGTATATATTAAAGAAGAACCTGAAGCGTGCTGCTGACCTGGGATATACCTTCTACGTTGGCCCGGAGCTGGAGTATTTTTATTTCAAGAACTCCGAAAATACAGAATTTCTAGACCTGGGCGGCTATTTCGACCTGACACCACCGGAGGTCGCCACGGATATAAGAAGAGAAACAATCCTATTCCTCGAAGAAATGGGCATCGAGGTCGAGTACAGCCACCACGAAGTCGCCCCCAGCCAGCATGAAATAGACCTCCGTTACACCGACGCCCTGACTATGGCAGACAGTGTAATGACCTATCGCTTAGTGGTAAAGCAGGTAGCCCAACGGCAAGGGGTTTATGCCACCTTCATGCCCAAACCGGTACTCAATGTTAACGGCAGCGGCATGCATGTTCACATGTCGCTGTTCAAAGGCAGCAGGAATGCCTTCTTCGATAAGGATGCCCTCTATAACCTGTCAGAAACAGGCAGAAGCTTCGCCGCTGGATTGCTGAAACACGCCCCGGAAATCACTTCAATCTGCAATCAGTGGATAAACTCCTACAAGCGTATCGTCCCGGGCTATGAAGCCCCCTGTTACATTACCTGGGCTAAAAGAAACAGGGCTGACTTAATCAGGATTCCTCAATATAAACCGGGAAAGGAAACTGCTACCAGGATAGAGCTCAGGTCCCCGGACCCGGCATGCAATCCATACCTCGCCTTCAGCGCCATGCTGGCCGCAGGACTCGAAGGAATTCAAAAGGGATACAAATTGCCACCGCCTGTAGAGGAAAACGTCTTTGAAATGAGCCCGGAAGAACGCGAAAAGAGGAAAATTAAAACGCTGCCCGGCAGCCTGTACGAAGCTATACAGCTTACCGAAAAGAGCCAGCTTGCCAGAGAAGCGCTGGGTGACCATGCCCTGGATAGCTTCATCCAGAATAAGAAGGTAGAGTGGGATAAATACCGGACATACGTGACTGATTACGAACTAAAGAACTATCTGCCAATCCTGTAGATAACTTCAGGAGAAAATCAAGGCAACACAACGAAGCCTACCTTGAGGCGCCTGTTGAGAGCTTCACATGCTCTGGTAGCGCAGCCCACACTGACAATCCTGAATCAGAGAACCCCTTAACTCTTGACGCTGGTCTTTATATTACTTGTCAGCATGATTTGAATAACACTATTGCACTTGGGACAGGTAACCTCAATGGTAACAGGTTGCCTCATTACCCGCTCCACCAAAGCCGTAACCACGGAGTCGATGTTATCCAGCCGCTTGTCTAACATCTCCAGGCGTTTTTTTGTGTGCTCCAGATCCACAGTCATACTTTTCTTCTCAGCTTTTTCAGGCATCCTATCCTCCACTATGAAAATAAAAGAGGAGAGGCATCTGGAAATCCCCCTCCTCAGTATTAACCCGAATTACCGTCATGCCTTTCACAAGCTCTTCTCAGCTACTCCCATAGCGGACAGATAATCTTTATCAGTTTTTATCAGGTTGTCCACCTTGCCACTAACCGTCCCCTCCAGATATTTCCGAAAAGCTTCACGAGCACCCGGAGAGTTCTGGAGTGCCTCCTTAGCTCGCTGCCACTCCTCAGTAGTCAATTCGCCTATCCTGTCTGGGCTCAATGGGAATTCTTCCCCCATAACACGTTCTGCTTTATCAAGAACTCTGCTTGTAACTGCTCGCTTCAGGCGGTCAAAGGAGAGGAATTCTTCGTTTGCGTAAGGCCTCGGTGACCAAGTCTCGTCTTTCATCTCACAACCTCCGGGTCTTTATTAGCAACCTCTTTTTATCGACTATAATATGCCCCCTAAACTGCCATGTCAAGTCCCTGAAATCCACAAACCACTATTTAATATCATAAACCATCTGGACATTGACTATTATTTCCATCTCGCCGGCGCTAATAGGAGTCGGTGCTGAAGCTGCGCTCTCAGCTTTCAAAAAAAGGCCTCTAACCATTGTCTGCGGCACATACGGAGTGCTTTCAGATATATACAGCAGCTTGCCCAGCTTAATATCAGCCGCCTGCGCCATCTGATTAGCCTTGGCTACAGCATCTCCCACTGCCTTAGTCCATGCCTCTTTATAGTAAGGTGCCGGGTCATCAATAGTAAAACCTATGCTATCAATCCTGGTCAAGTTGCCACCAGATTGCGCCACCGCATCAATAACAGGTCCAGCCTTATCTATTTCCCTTATCTTGGCAACCACTATATTTGTCACCCTGTAGCCGGTAATCTCTTCCCTGTTTTCCTTCTCTATCCATCTGCGCACCGGATATATGCTAAATCTCTGCGTCTGAATATCCTTTTCAGCCACACCGTTAGCCTCAAGCACCTTCATGACTCCATTCATAGCCTCAACCGCATCCTTTTGTGCCTGCGCCACAGTCTTCGCCTCAGCTTCTATGCCCAGACTGAGCAAAACAACATCGGGGGTTACTGTTGCCTTGCCTTCACCATTTACCCACAAGCCGACCTGCTGCTGGCCATAAAGTATGCCACCCAGGTCCGGTGCTGCCACATAGGCAGAAATAGCCGGAGGTGATACCTGGGCATTTTCACCAACCACGCAACCACCAGCCCCAATCAAAACCACCACCAGCATCACACTGGATAGAACTAACCAAAATTTCTTCATTTTTACCCTCCTTGAATTCATTGTCTGGTCTTCCCAACCCACTAAACTATCAAAATCGCCTCTTTCATTACAATAGCATGCAGGTACTGGTTGCCACCACATATAACGGCAAACCAGACCACCGAGTTTAGTCCAAAGATGGCACAAAAAGCTGGCATGGATTATAATAACACAAAATTAACTGTAACAAGCCAATGAAATTTTTCCGCGACTTCATTATACCCGTATTTGTCGGACTGGCTGTTTTCGCCCTTTTTCAAGCTACGGTTGGCAGCTTCAAAGTATACGGCTCATCCATGTTGCCTACCATAGAAGAGGGCGACTATATAATGGTCAGCAAAGCTACTTATTTCTTTAATGAGCCGCAACGCGGCGACATAGTCGTGCTTCACTCCCCACAAAACTCTGAAACAGACCTTATCAAGCGGATTATCGCCCTGCCGGGCGACACCATCGAAATCAAGGACAATACAGTATTTATAAACGATACCCCATTAGTTGAACCTTACACCCTGGAGCCACCCCACTACTTTGTGCTGCCCGAGGAAATTCCCATCGGTCACTATTTTGTTCTGGGTGACAATCGCAACAATAGCTCCGATTCACACAGGGGGTGGACGGTACCTCGAAAAAATATCGTCGGCAAGGCATGGATAACCTACTGGCCACCATATAGATGGGGCTCAATAGAACACTATAAGCTCAACGCGGGTACACAAGCCGCCAAATTCAGCGAACTCATCCTGGCAATCAGAACACTATGTCCGACGAGATAATACAAATCTTTAAAGATGCCGGAGCCATACTGAAAGGACATTTTCTGCTGACCTCAGGGTTACACTCACCGGCCTACTGGGAGAAGTTCCGTGTTCTGCAATACCCGCACCACACCCAGAGGCTATGCCAGCTCATCGCCGAGCACTTCAAGAAAGACAATGTCCAGGTGGTCGCCGGCCCGACCACGGGCGGCATTATCCTCGCCTTCGAAGTCGCCAGGCAAATGGGCGTAAAGGGAATGTTCGCCGAGAAAGAAGGTGAGACAAGAGTTTTCCGGCGCGGCTTCACCATCCATCCCGGTGAGCGCGTCCTGATTGTGGACGATATCCTGACTACTGGCAGCTCTATCATGGAAGTAATGGAGGCGGTTAAAAAGCTTCAAGGCGCCATCGTTGGCATCGGCGTGCTGGTTGACCGCTCCGAGCAGAAGAAGGATTTTGGCGTGCCTCTTTTCAGCTGTCTCCGCTCTGCCACCGTGGTTTATTCCCCTGCCGAATGCCCCCTCTGCGCCGCCGGCATACCTCTCGTCAGACCCGGTGGACAGACATAAACCAGTATCCCTACAACATCTGCAAAAATTCAGAAACATATTGGACTCCAAAGCACACCCGCTCATGGTCAGCCAAAAACCCTGCTCATAGTGAGACAAGAACCCCGCTCATGGTCAGCCAGGAACCCAGCTCATGGTGAGCCTGTCGAACCATAGCAGGAATGCTCTTTCACCCTTCTACAAGCTCATGGTCAGCCAGGAACCCAGCTCATGGTGAGGCAAGAACCCCACTCATGGTCAGTCAGAAACCCCGCCCATGGTGAGCCTGTCGAACCATAGCAGGAATGCTCTTTCACCCTTCGACAAGCTCAGGGTCATCCAGGACCCCGCTCATGGTCAGCCAGGAACCCAGCTCATGGTGAGGCAAGGACCCCGCTCATGGTGAGCCTGTCGAACCATAGCAGGAATGCTCTTTCACCCTTCGACAAGCTCAGGGTGAGCGGGAAATGGCATTTTTACGTTAGGTGTCACCTGCCCACAAGTGACCCCCAGTACGACCCCCAAAAAGTCCAATATGTCATGGACACTTACAACATCTTGACACCCGCAGACGAAAAAATCTACAATGTCGCCGCGCCGAGGTAGCTCAGATGGTAGAGCAGCGGACTGAAAATCCGCGTGTCCCCAGTTCGATTCTGGGCCTCGGCACTTTTACTACAGGCTACCAGCCCGACCAATGCTCTACTTTCCACGCCCTTCCTTACGCGCTATCTAGAACGATGCCGCTTCCTTCTGGGCTTCAGGCGGTAGATGTCGCGTCGTCAGCCAGTGAGTAAAACCAGCCAGACAAGGCAATGCCGCACAATAGATTAACAAGGATACAGGCTCCCGGAAAAGCCAGCAAAGCAATATCAAGGGAATAAACAGCGCCACCCCGAACCAGACACTATTACGCGTGATGAAAAGCACCACCAGACCTAAGGCAGCAGCTATTAACATCTCTACAGGCAATAGAACCAGAAGTGCACCTATAACTACCGCCAGCCCCCGACCTCCCCGGAAACGCAAAAACACCGGCCAATTATGCCCCATAACAGCAGCTACACCGGCACCGAACAAAACCAGCTCATGCCCGGAAAGGGCTTTAGCTGCCACTATAGCCAGTGCCCCCTTTCCCACATCCGCCACCAGAGTAGCTATACCGGCAAACAACCCGGCATGGCGGAATACATTGAACGTTCCAACATTGCGGTCTCCAACTTTTCGAATGTCAAGACCTCCTATCTTACCGATAATATAAGCGGAAGGAATGGATCCCAGGAGATACGCAATTACTATGCTCAATACAACATTCATATCTGTGAATGAAAAGCCTCGCTATACTAGGTTATTCTAGCACATGGGACTAAGTACAACCATGCCGTTGAACAGAGGACATCCTAAAACAGCATGCCTGTACAGGGTTAACGCCCAAACAGCCTGTTGGGAGTTCGACCCACTCTTCCATCCCAAGGCGCCATTCGCATAACAGCTATGACCTTTTACTTATTGACAAAGAAGATAGAATTCTCTATCATTACAATCGCCACTGACCATAAGGCAGTGAGCCTTTATTGAAAGTAAATAAAAGTGACCGCTTGGATCAGCGATGACCGAGACGGGAAATAGGGGCAATGTTTATTAAGCCTTCTCGGCAACGCTGAGAAGGCTTAATTTTTTGACGACGATGTACAACGCTATAACCGATGTTCCGGGAATAAAAGTGGGACACTATACCGACAAGGATGCAGCTACCGGCTGCACCGTAATCCTATGTGAGACCGGTGCTGTAGCCGGTGTTGATGTCAGGGGCTCGGCGCCAGGGACCAGAGAAACAGACCTGCTGCGACCGATGAATCTGGTGGAAAGAGTTCAAGCTATTCTCCTGAGCGGCGGCAGCGCTTTCGGGCTTGACGCCGCCGGAGGAGTAATGCGATATCTCGAAGAACGAGGACTGGGTCAAGAAACCATGGTTGCCAGGGTACCCATCGTTCCCGCAGCCGTTCTTTTCGACCTGGATACAGGCAGTTGTAAAATCAGACCCGGCATTGAGGAAGGCTACAAGGCTTGCCTGGCTGCCACCGACAAAGAGGTGGCTGAAGGCTGCGTTGGCGCCGGCACTGGCGCTACGATAGGGAAATTTTTGGGCATGGAACGAGCCACCAAGAGCGGCCTGGGCACAGCTAGCTGCAAGATATGTGGCGACATCATCGTTGCTGCAATTGTCGCCGTAAATGCAGCCGGGGACGTGATTGACCCCAAAACGGGGAATATATTGGCTGGTCCTCGGAATGAAAAGAACAATGGTTTCCTCAGCACCATCGAACTGCTAACCGGGGGAGTTAATAGTGATATAAAAAACCTGCTACCCACCAACACTACGCTGGGCGTGGTGGCAACCAACGCTTGTCTGAACAAAGAGCAGATAAATAAACTGGCACAAATGGCACAGGACGGCCTGGCTAGAGCCATTAACCCGAGCCATACTATGTTTGACGGCGATACTGTATTCGCTTTGTCTCTGGGTGACAAGGTAGGCGACCTCACCACACTGGGAACGGCAGCCGCCGAGATGGTAGCCGATGCCATAGTCAGGGCAGTTAAGCAGGCGGAAACGCTAGCCGGTATACCGGCACTAAAGGACATGAGATGAAGAGAAAGGATACTCCGACTGTAGGCTTCATAGGTGCCGGGACGACAGGTACGGCGCTGGCTGTAAGGCTGGCGCAGCAAGCATACCTGATAATCGCTGTATCCAGTCGGAGCCTGACATCAGCAGAAAAGCTGGCTGCAAAGATAAACGGCTGCCAGGTTTACAAAACAGCCCGGGAAGTAGCCGATGTCGCTCAGCTTATTTTTATTACCACCCCGGACGACACCATTTCGAGGGTAGCTGCTGAGGTTCAGTGGCACAAAGGACAAAGTGCGGTTCACTGCAGTGGCGCCCACTCCATTGACATTCTGGAACCTGCGAAACGTCAAGGCGCCAGCACAGGTTGTTTCCATCCCCTCCAGACTTTCGCCAGCGTTGACCAGGCAATAGACAATATACCCGGTTCCACCTTCGCTATTGAAGCCGAAGAACCGTTATCGTCCATACTCAAGGAGATGGCTACCGCTTTAGAAGGAGAATGGGTAATACTTAAAGCCGGTGATAAAGTTCTATACCATGCCGCAGCCGTCTTCGCCTGCAACTATCTGGTGACGCTGGTCAAGCTAGCCACAGACTTATGGCAGACCTTTGATGTGCCGCCGGCACAGGCAACCAGAGCTCTAATGCCCCTGCTACAGGGCACGTTAAGCAATATCGAAAACGTCGGTTTACCAAACTGCCTCACCGGCCCCATCGCCAGAGGTGACCTGGGCACCATAAGCAGACATCTGGAATCATTACAAAAGCAAGCGCCATCACTGCTTGGCATCTACAAAGAGTTGGGACAGCGAACCATACCGATTGCACTGGCAAAAGGCAAAATAAACTCGCAAAGAGCAGAAGAGTTAAACGCCTTAATGAGATAAAACAATAACGAGGAGACGAGAATGAGAACAATGCTCAAAAGCAAAATACACCGGGCTCGGGTGACCCAATGCAACGTCGGCTACGAGGGCAGCATAACCATCGACAAGGATTTGATGGAGGCAGCCGACATGCTCACCTACGAAAAAGTTGATGTATTGAACATCAATAACAGCGCCAGATTTCATACCTACGTGATTGAAGGGGAGAGAGGCTCGGGAGAAATCTGCCTCAACGGTGCTGCCGCCAGGCTCGTGGCTAAGGGTGATATCGTGATTATCCTGTCTTACCATACGGTCACTGAGGACGAAGTTGCCACAGCTACTCCGAGGCTGGTATATGTGAATTCAGAAAACCGAATAGTCGACGTTAAAGGCACGAGGGACTGGACGAAAGATTTATTATCAACATTGTAAAGAGAATGGCTATTTACAGATGGTAAGGAGGAGTGAGAAATGCGGGTCAGTATCAACGAAATAAAGGAAATGAAATCGAAGAATGAAAAGATAGTCATGCTCACCGCTTATGACTATTCCACTGCCAGGCTGGTAGATGAATCTGGCATACCATTGATTTTAGTTGGTGACAGCCTGGGCATGGTTATGCTGGGCTACGAATCAACCATTCCGGTAACTATGGACGAGATGATACATCACACCAAAGCCGTGGTCAGAGGCACCAAGCAAGCTCTGGTAATAGGCGACATGCCGTTTATGACTTATCACACGAATACTGCCGACGCCCTGCGTAATGCGGCAAGGTTCATTCAAGAAGGAGGAGCGCAGGCGGTTAAGCTGGAAGGCGGTGTAACCGTCGCCGATACGGTAAAACGGATCGTCGAATGCGGAATCCCTGTCATGGGCCACATCGGCTTAACACCACAATCCGTACATCAACTGGGCGGCCACAGGGTACAGGGCAAAACTCCTGAAGCCGCCGAGAGATTATTGCAGGACGCTCGAGCTCTAGAACAAGCTGGCGCCTTTGCTGTCGTACTCGAACTTGTGCCAGCACCGCTATCCAAACTAATTACACAGAAGATAGGCATCCCCACCATCGGCATCGGCGCCGGTCCTGACTGCGATGGTCAGGTGCAGGTAATCAGCGACCTGCTGGGACTGTTCTCCGACTTTGTGCCCAAGCATGCCAAGCAGTTTGCCAAACTGGCAGGCGAAATAAAGATTGCCCTTGCAGATTATGTCAACGAAGTCAAAGCAGGTAAATTCCCTGCCGCCGAACATAGCTCGACTATAGATGAAAGTTTGCTCGAAGAACTAGCCCGTGCCTGAACAGCCATGCGAATAGCCCGAACCATCGCTGAAATGAAAGCCCTCAGGATGAAAAGCCTCGGCTCCGTAGGCTTTGTCCCCACCATGGGCTATCTTCACGATGGACATTTGGCTCTGGTCAAGCAAGCCCGAGTTGAAAACTCAATTGTCGTAGCCAGCATCTTTGTCAATCCCACCCAGTTCGGTCCCACCGAGGACTTTAAAGCTTATCCCCGCGACACAGAGCGTGACCTGGCCATGCTAAGAAAAGAGAAGACAGACATCGTCTTCATACCCACGGCTGAGGAGATGTACCCTGAAGGATTTAATAGCTGGGTTGAGGTGGAAAAGGTTACAGACCGGCTCGAAGGGGCATGCCGTCCGGGGCACTTCAAGGGGGTGACTGCAGTAGTCGCCAAGCTCTTTAATATCGTCGAGCCCACCCGAGCCTACTTCGGTCAGAAAGATGCCCAGCAGGCACTGGTCATCAAGAAGATGGTGGCTGACCTCAATATGAATCTGGAAGTGATAGTTGCGCCTACGGTTCGAGAGAGCGACGGACTGGCAATGAGCAGCCGCAACGTTTACCTCAATCCTCAGGAGCGCCAGGCAGCTACCGTCTTGTTTAAAGCTCTTACCTTAGCCCGAAATCTACAGGAAAAAGGCGAGAAGAACGCTGACACCATACGTCAAAAGATGACCGCCCTTATCAACAAAGAGCCGCTAGCCAAAATCGAGTACGTCAGCATTGCCGATGCCGAAACTCTGGAAGAATTGGCAGAAATAGACAAACTAGCACTCGCCTCCCTGGCAGTTAGATTCGGCAAGACCAGGCTCATAGACAATATTCTGCTGGAATGAAATCACTCGCGGACCAGAGCCAGCAATCCAATCATCGCCAGGAACGCCAGACCGGCTCCGAAATAGAAGGGCGCCGCCGGACTGACTGACTGCCACAGCCAGCCTGCAATTATACTAGCCGGCAAAAGAGTAATGCCGACTACACCGTGGAAAAGACCATAGGCTGTGCCACACCTGTCCTCAGGCACTAAATCAGCCACAAAAGCTCGAGCCACACCCTCGGCAAGCCCATAGTAGACTCCATAGAGGGCAAAAAGCAGCCATATCTGCCACGACGCAGATGCCACGGCAAAACCAAGATAAGCGAGAGCGTATACCAGCCAACCCAGAACTATGATTCGTCGCCTGCCCAGCCTGTCTGACAATATCCCGGAAGGTATCGAAACGGTTGCGTAGACCACATTAAACAGTATGAGCATCAATAGTATATAGAGGACAGGATTGCCCAGGTTCTGCGCCCGCAGAATGAGGAAGGCATCGCTTGAATTACCTAAAGTAAATAAAAACACTATGCCTAGAAAAATCTTGAAGCGCTTGTCAAAGCCAGTGTTAGCATCCTGAGAGCTTTTTGGCAAACACTCAGATTGGCTCTGCAGATCTGAACTTCTACTGGCTTCGCGGATAAAGAAGAACACAAACAGCGACAGCACCGCCGGGATAATGCCAATCAGCACCAGCCACTGGTAAGTGCCTTGAATCAACTCCAGCGTACCGCTCTGCAGAAAGAAGACAACAATGGCGGCAGCAACAAGCCCCAATGCAGCACCAGAGGTATCCATAGCCCGGTGAAATCCAAAGGCTTTGCCCCGCTGCCCGGCCGACACAGAGTCGGCTACCAGTGCGTCCCGTGGTGCCGTGCGTAGCCCCTTGCCAAATCTGTCGGCAAATCTCACCCCCAGCACCAACCCCCATGTCGTGGCTATATACATAAATGGCTTGGCTAACGTAGACAATCCATAGCCGATAAAGGCTAAGGATTTACGCTTACCCAGCCTGTCGCTGAGCCAGCCGCTGAAAAATTTGAGCAAAGAGGCTGTGCTTTCGGCGACTCCTTCAATGAAACCAATGATGACAGCAGCCGCTCCCAGAACATTGACCAGAAAAAGGGGGAGGAGGGTGAAAATCATCTCGCTGCTGACATCGGTGAGAAAACTCACCAGCCCCAGAAAGAATACGTTGGGGTTAAGGCCGAAGATGCGTTTTCGCTCTGCCACCTATAGTCGCCTTTCTGCAAAGCTGTAGGCGTTCAGTATAGCACTTTTGCCAGATGCTCTGCCTATAGCTGACACCTTGCAGGATGCACCCTCACCTTAGTCCTCTCCCATCAAGGGAGAAGAAATGAAACAAAATAAATGTCCCCTCTCCCCCTGAGGGAGAGAGTTAGAGTGAGGGCGAATCAACAAACTTTTGCCTTCACCTGGAGGAAACCACCATGTTTCTGCGCGGAGTTTATCCTGAGCTACATGAGATTCTTCTCTGCGCTCGGAATGGCAGTGGTAGAAGTCTTGGCAAACCACATATTATGGTCTATAATTTGCGCCAAGAGCCATTAAGGATACTGACACTTAATTGTGAGTTGAAATGGGGAATCCAGACTTAAACTCCAAGGAGGTGGGACTATGCCGTTCTGCAGGAAATGCGGACATGAAGTAGACAGTGACGACCAGTTCTGTTATCGCTGTGGAGCCCCAGTCGGACCAACAATCGGACCAACAGCCAGAGGAGGCAAGTCCACTCCGAAAAAGCCCGCCCCACAAGAAATCACGCCAGAGCCTCTTGCAACAAAGAGAGAGGATGTGCCAGCCCCCAAGGAACCATTAGCCAAAGCACCGAAAGAATCTGGCAAACGCAAAATCGTGCCGCCGGTGATGAAGCCCCAGCCAATAACCCCGACTGGAACCGCGACCGCAGAGGAGATACCAACCGAGGCACCGAAAAAAGCTGGCAAATTTAGACTTAGATGGCTAGTTATACCAGTGGCAGCAGTGCTGGTTGTCGGCTTGGGAGTTGCTACCTGGTGGTTCGCCTTTTCCACACCGGGAAAGCTGGTATTTAAGGATAACTTTAGCAGCTCCGACAGTGGGTGGAATGTGAGTTCAGCCGACTCAGGGAGCGTGGCATACTCGAATGGTGAGTTGAAGATGCAGAGGAAAACTGATGGCTGGTCATCTACAACGACAACAAATTACAAGGTGGGCCGACTAATCGATTTCGTCGCTGAAGTTGACGCCAGGAAGATACCCGAAGGAGAAGACGGCACCGATCGCAGCATACTCTTCCGGTATAAGGACAACAATAACTTCTACGGCTTCTACGTGGCAGCAAATGGCAAGTACTCCGTGTGGAAGCTGGTGGAAAACAAATGGAACAAATTGATTGACTGGACTGAATCAGACTATATTAAAGCCGGTACTGCTACAAATAAGCTAAAGGTGGTCTGTCAGGGACAAAAGATGGATTTCTACGTCAATGGTCATAAGGTCGACACCGTCAATGACAACACCTTTACCGAAGGCGAAATCGCCATTTCGGTGACCAGCGTAGAGTCAACACCCACTACGGAGTACCATTTCGACAATTTCAAGCTATACAAGATAGGATCAGCCACAATTGACAATTATCCCAATGTCATTTCCTTCTCTGTTCCTTCCACTTCGATCAAGCAAGGTGAAACTCTCACTTTCTCCTATAGCATCTCAGATGATATTGGCTTAAAGCAGGTGGAGTTATGGCGAGAGGATAGTACTGCTGGGGTGTCTTTCAGACCGATGAAGACGACCTCTGTCTCCGGTAAGAGTTATACTGGCTCCTTCTCCGATGCTCCATCTGCACCAGGCGCCTATTGGTATGGTCTACATGCGGTAGATACTAATAATGAGTGGAACTGCGAGAGAAATTCACGAACCGGTTTCTCACCAGGTGTCTATGGCCCGATATATGTGGTAG
>Ga0163209_1000743_pt1 | contig 14265 bp, 6 predicted proteins | sample Kivu_160m_FD_113538 | JGI IMG/M metagenome (GOLD analysis project Ga0163209, IMG submission 113538) | Freshwater microbial communities from Lake Kivu, Western Province, Rwanda to study Microbial Dark Matter (Phase II) - Kivu_160m | ecosystem: Environmental > Aquatic > Freshwater > Lake ...
ATCATGGCCGGATTCCCGTTGCAGCCAAGAAGATTGGTTGCTTTTGACATTTATCATGATTCGGTTTTTTTCAGTCCGCCCTCAGGCTCACTTTTGCAGATCGTGGATGTTTTCGACCTGGACCGGGACGGATATCCTGAGATCTTTTGCGATTCGAAGGCAACGAACAATTATCCTGATACATCAGCGATCCATTATCACGACCGCAGCGCCTGGCTGATGGTTTTTGACCACGATCTCCGTTACCTTTTCCCACCGGTGGAATTCAAAGGATTTACCTCCGATATTTATGCGATACCATTCGCCTGCAACGGGAAGCCGCGCGTAGCATGCCTTCTTCAATCCCGTTCGGCCGAAGCCTCCCGGCCCAGGCTGCTGCTGTATGATACCGATCCAGTCACGCTGATGGCAGATGTTCCGGTCGTTGAAAATCCGGGAATTGAATTCGATATCATCAGTGCAGGCAGCGACCGGTCGGAACTGTACATGCTGACTACCGGCGGATACGCCAGACTCCTGGATGACCAGGGTCAAACCGTAAAAAAGATTAGCATCAGTAATTTAAAGTCATCGAAGCCGCTGTTGCTGGACATCGACCAGGATCAGGCCGATGAATTGGTGTTTTTCTCTCCGGACATGAATCAGCTAATGGTGTTGCGGAATGATTTCTCCGACCCGGCAGAACTGGGAATCCCGGTAAATAAACAGGATTTCTATGAAGTTTCTGTTAAAAGAAATGGAACGGATCCCCCGGAATTGTTCATTCAGTGCGGCGACCGGTATTATCTGTGCGCCTATTTTCTGAATCCGCTGTTTCTCTTCAAATATCCCGCTTACCTGGTTATTTACCTCCTCGCGCTCCTTTTTATTCTGGCGGTAGGTAAGATCCAGCGGATCGTGCTCCGGCAGCGGTACAACGACCGGAAGAGGATCGCCGAGCTCCAGCTGGTCGTGCTGAAAAACCAGATAGATCCCCATTTCACTTTCAATGTGCTCACTTCGGTAAGCTCTATGGTTGCACAGGAAAAGCCGGATGAAGCGAACAGGAAGATCGCACTGCTGTCGAAGCTGATCCGTGAGTGTGTCGAAACATCCGATATAATATACAGGACCCTCGGGGAAGAGATTACGTTTGTGAGAAATTACCTTGAGCTCGAGAGGTCCCGCAAACTGGGACTGTTTGAATTCACCATTGATGTCCGGGACGATGTGGACACTTCCCGGCCGGTCCCGAAGATGATCGTCCAGCTCCTGGCCGAAAACTCCCTGAAGCATGGTATCAGGCCGAAAGGGCAGGGTGGAATAATCGGCATCTTTGTGAGCCGCGATGACAGGAATCTGTTGATCACGGTGCGGGATAACGGTATCGGGCGGAAAGCAGCAAGAACACTGGCCACAGACTCGACAGGACGGGGGCTGAAGGTTATAGACCAGATCTTTGCACTACTGAACCAGTATAATCATGAAAAGCTTGATTATGAAATAACCGATTTGGCCGATGGATCAGGCGCGCCCTGTGGCACCGAAGTAAAGATGACCATCCCGCTCAACCTGAAATATGTCTTCTATGAATGATGAAAAAATAACTGCTGTCATCGTTGAAGATGATGACGAAGCTTCCTTCCTCCTCGGGAAATACCTTCTGGAAATTACGGGGATTGAATTGCTCTCTTCTCACTCCACCTCGGAATCGGCGCTGCCGGCCATCCTGAAAAGCAAGCCCGGTATTGTTTTTCTAGACGTCGAACTGCCCGGTAAAAGCGGAATAGACCTGCTGGAAGACCTTGGCAAGGCAGGAGTCCGCCCCTGTGTTATTTTCACGACGGCCCACAACCAGTATGCGATCAGGGCTATCAGGCATGCCGCGTTCGATTACCTGCTGAAGCCCATCGACCGCGACGATCTGCTGGTCGCCGTGACCCGGTTCAGAAACGACCGGCGGCAGCAAGGCTTTGAGCAAAAGGTGGAGCGGATGTTCTCCCGCCTCGACAGGTGGAAGAAGATCAGCTTAAACACCCAGGCCGGGCTGATCCTGCTGGATCCGGCGGAGATCGTTTACTGCATGGCCGACTGGAACTACACCCATATTTTCCTGCTGAATGACCGAAAAGAAACGGTAACAATGAACATTGGCAAGCTGGTAGAGGTCCTTCCTCCTTGGCGCTTCATCCGCATCAGCCGTTCCATCGTCATCAACATTGCCTTTCTCGACCGAATCGACAAGCGCTCGAAAAAATGCATCCTCGTCGCCGGGAACAAACGCTACGAGTTGCCGGTGCCGGCGGGGAATGTCGGGAAGATTGAGAAGGAAATCGAAGGGCTATGTAAAAATTTATGACCATTTAGAAGAAGATCACTTCCTTTTGAATATTATATTCTTCCTTTAGGGAAACTGGAAGCAGAGTAAAAAAAACAGGTCAGTACCCATGATACTAGGCTAAAGTTGCTAATATTGATTCTGAACCGGGGATTATTCCCGGTTTGTTGAGGCAAGAATATCCAGTCGTTCCGGCGGGTAATGGTAAAATGTATGTACATACTGTAATTCTCATTTCTTCAATATGAAAAGAATAGCGACAAGTCGGGTTATCCAGTTTTTGGCCTTAATGATATATGCAATTTCATCAGAGGCAGGCAATGTTGATAGCACCTATGCTAAACTAATCGCAAAAAACTACTTCTTTGTGAGCAATTCAAATTTAGATTATGACCAGATAGAACCACATGTTGTTTTTTCAAAGAGTCAACATGACACTGTTCTTTATTATGTTGTTGAATTTGCAAACAAAGAAGGGTATGTGTTTATCTCTGCTGATAATCACGCAAAGCCCATTATTGGCTATTGCCCTAAAGGAAGTTTTAATGCATTAAAGTTACCGTCGCAATTGAATTTTTTGTTAAAAAATGTTGAAAATCAACTTCTCTATTTGAAACGTACAATTGAATTAAATCGTGATAATCAACTGGATTTGTGGAAAACATATGAAAATAAAGAGAATCTCTTATTGTCACACACCTCAATGGTACAGCCATTATTAGGCGACATTTCATGGGATCAAAATTGTGGCTTTAACAATGATTGTCCAATTGATTATCAAACAGAGCTGTGCACTGATAATCATAGAGTTCCTGTGGGGTGTGTTGCAGTAGCAATGGGGGAAATAATGAAATATTATGAATTTCCCCATCACGGGCAGGGCAGTAAAATCTGGAATAATCCAAACTATGGCCCACTCTCAGCTGATTTCGGAAGTACGGTCTATGATTGGGCTAATATGGTCACGTATGTCCCCCCTTTAGGCGGTGGAGGTTCAAACCATACCTCTTTACTCCTTTACCATTTAGGAGTCAGTGTTGAAATGAATTATGGCCCAGAAGACAGCGGGATACCTGATAATGCAAGGGTTGTAAATGCACTTAAATCGTATTTTTTTTATGACCCATCCTCAATTCAATTAGTGTTCAGAAACTCAAATTACACTGCTCCGCAATGGCTGGCGTTGTTAGAATTAGAATTAGAGGCCCATCGACCAATATATTATGCGGGTACTGATCCATGGGGAGGGATTCTGCCCCTTGATCATGCATGGGTAATTGATGGTTATCAGGAAATTGGTAATACAACTCAGTTTCATTGTGTTTGGGGTCATTTTGGAACCCCCGGGGAAGAAGGTTGGTATGAAATAGATAATTTGATATGGACAACTCAAAACCATCAATATAATTTTACTTCTCAACATCAAGCAATTATTGGTATTAGACCTGAAACCTCACCGCCCTCCTTTGTTCAAATCACAAATCCCACAAACGCTCAAATTATTAGTGGTAATATTAATATAACTGTACTTGCAAATGATTTACAAAGTGGGATAGACAGTGTTCAGATTTTAATTGACAATGTCCCGTTTTTTACGGACCACGCTTTCCCTTACAGTGAATCCTGGAATACCGCCTCAATTCCCAATGGAAATCATTTAATCAAAGCAATAGCGTATGACTATGCAAATAATTCCGCCGAAACTATAATTACTGTCAATGTTCAAAATATCCAGCAATTGCACGATTTCACCGTTGCGAACATGCAGCTTAACCCGACGAATCCCAATGAAAACGATAATGTAACCATCAATGCAAGTATTGTAAACCAGGGAACGTATTCCGAATCCTCTGGTCAATATGTAAGGTTCTATGTTGATGGGATAATGAAAAACTATGCATTATCCCCGGAATTGAACCCCGGTCAGTCTTTTCCTGTCACGTTCAATTGGACAGCACAAACAGGCTCTCACAACCTCAGGATCCAGGCCTTCCTTGCGGGGGATCAAAATCCGGTAAACGACTTTCAGGAAATTCCAGTTAACATTAGTGTCCCGGGTAATTTACTGATAAACGGCTCGACATCTCCTCAATGCTCATATACCTTCACGACAACTGGGGGCACAGGAAATTACTCCCTGGAGCTTCAGAATATCGGTACATTGCAGATTAACGGTACAGTTGACAAATCTGGCGCTGCGTCCAACTGGATTAGCCTAACCGGTGGAACTTTTTTCAGCATCGGCGGTTTGCAGACACAAACCTATTCATTCGCCATCACATTACCATCGGGTGTCGCTCCGGGCACCTATTCTTCGGCTATACAATTTTCCTATGGAAGTCAATCTGTTATTGCAGCCATCAATGTGATGGTAGTGAATGGCAGCGGCGGGGAAATATTTGAGCAAACCCTGCAGGCCGGCCAGGTGTTGATTGACGGAAGGAATAATTACGATCTTAATACAGAATTGAATAACTTTTACCTGGATAATTACCCTGGAACGACAGATCCCACATCCAGGATAATGGAGCTCAACATCAGTACAGCAGAGTTAGATAAAGCGAACTATGCTGTGTGGACAATCAATGCCACAGAAACGACCAATAACTGGACTTCTGATTTGTTGATTCAAAATTTAAGCAAAGGCGCCGGAGTGGTTATACCGTCCACAATCGATAATACTTATTATTTCATTGATAAATACATTAGTGGTACAAACCAACTGCAAACCAGGATTACCAATTGTTTAATCAACGGTAACGATGCCAGATGGCTGGTCACGGAATCCTTTTTCTCGGTAAATATTTCAAAAGCAGCTTGGGCGGGAGATCTTTCTATTTCTCAAAGTCTGTTAAACCTCTGGGCAGCAGGATACGATTATATCAGGCTTTATTTTACTGTCGACCAAGTTTTAGATAATGGTAAAATTTTTTTATATAATAACAATGAACTAATAGGCAATTATTTGGTTACAGGAACAGGCCAAAATTACTTTACACTTGACTTGTCAGACATTTCAACAAACAACCACTTTGCGATCAAAGGAAATTATGATGCATCTCCTACCCAGGTCAAATTAAGCAACATTAAATTCAAGGTTGTTCCTTTTGTCGGCGATCCCAATATCATTGCGATAAAGAGCCTGAGCAACAACCTTATCAATGTCAATCAAAATGTGACAGTAAATCTGTCCTTTTTTAACACTGGAACAAATGGCGCTTATGACCTTGCATATAATGATGCACCGTTGCTATCGGGAATAAACTTGATTTCGGGAAATCTTTCAGAGGACCAAATTGACATTGATCCCAATGAAATTGATGAGTTTTCATATGTAATCCAGCCAATCCAGCCAGGCTTATATGGTTTCGGCGCTACGACGGTTACCTATCAGAATCCACTCGGTTCTAATTTCCAGACTACCTTTAATGCAATATCCCTGGAAGTGAATGGAGGATCATTAATTGTTTCTGCTAATGTTTCTCCAGTCCAGATCCCATTGCAAGGAAATGTGGCGATTGGGGCAACAGTTATTGGTAGCGTTTTAAACAACAATGTGACAGATGCTCAGGTGTGGTGCTCGATTACGAAACCTGATAATTCTGTATACCAATTTTATCTGATCTATAATCCAACCGAACAGAAATATCTTGGGAATTTTTCTCAGACCAATCTTGGTGGCAATTACCAGGTTAACGTTTCGGCAACCCGGCAATTTTACAACCAAGGCACTTTGAACCCGCCGATTACTTTCACGGTTGTCGATCCCAATGCATATCTGGTGGCTGAATTTCAATCAAATCCGACAAATGGCAGCCCTCCGCTTAATGTCCAATTTACCGATTTGTCGATTGCAAACAATATGGTGATCAACAGCTGGTCCTGGGATTTTGGCGACGGGATATCAAGCAATTTGCAGAACCCGCAACACACTTATCAAAATCCCGGAGAATATGATGTTTCATTGACGATTTCCAGTGGATCACTTACAAACAACATTCTTAAACAGGATTATATAAACGTCATTTTTCTACCTGTGGCTCAGGCAGGACCAATATCCGGAAATACGATTGTTTGCAAAGGGGCACAGGGAGTTACTTATTCTGTAACAACAATCCCCAATGCGACATCGTATATTTGGACACTGCCGGCTGGTGTGACCTTCGCTACCGGAGCGGGAACCAGTTCGATAACTGTCAATTTCGAAGGACCTGTTAATTCAGGAACAATTTCCGTGTGTGGAACGAATGCCTTGGGTCCGGGAATTGAATCTTGCCTTTCTTTTGTAGTTCGGGAACTGCCTGAAGGACTTATCGCATACTATCCGTTTAGAAACGGAAGTACCAAAGATGAAAGCTGCCATCAGCATGATGGCGTAAATAATGGAGGCCTTGCAGGGCCTGATGTTACAAACTTGCCTGACAATGCTATGAGGTTTGACGGAACCGATGATTATATCTGGCTTGGTGGCGAACCGGCATTTCAGTTGTCACAATTTACAATTGCTGGTTGGTTCAGAACAAACATTGCGACAACAGTCCAAAAAATTTATCGCTGGGGACCTGCCGGGGTTTATTTGGCCGTTGACATGGGAATTTTGAAAGCGGTTGTCAATTCTCAAAACAATTCCTTCGCTTGTTCGGCAACATCAGGTGTAGCAGACAACATGTGGCACTTTACAGCAATGTCATATGACGGGGCCAAGCTCAGATTGTTTTTAGATGGCATTAAAAAGGATAGCATCAACGTGACGGAGGCGATAAGTTACGGGGCAGGAGGTGCCTCTGTGTGCAGGGATGGGGTTCTCAGCAGCGATTTTTTCAATGGCAGCATTGATGAAATACAGATATATAACCGGGCATTGGCTGCATTTGAAATTAATTCCATTACCATCGAAACCGCCCCATCCCAACCAAGGGTATGGTTGGGTAGTACAGGTGCTACCTGGAGCAATCCATCAAACTGGAATCCAGGGGGTATCCCGAAATCACCTGACAATATCTTTGTCCCGGGTTCGGCGCCAAACATGCCGACAGTCAATGCCAATAGTTTAAGTTGTAACGATCTGACCCTTGCAAAGAATGCAACGCTATCAGTCCCAATCGGAATAAATTTTATTGTTAACGGATCCTTGACGTTGAGTGCAGAATGCACGCCATTTATCGATTCAAGGGACAACCGGGTTTACAATACAATAAAAATCGGCACTCAATGCTGGATGAAGGAGAACCTGAACATGGGCACAAAGATCGATGGCACTCAAAATCAGGTGAATAACGGGACGATCGAAAAATATTGCTACAACAATCTTGAAGCCAACTGCGATATATATGGGGCATTGTATCAGTGGGATGAAATGATGCAATATGGCAATGCTCCCGAATCCCAGGGCATCTGTCCTTCTGGCTGGCATGTGCCATCGGACCAGGAATGGAGCACTCTTACAACTTTCCTTGGCGGGGAAAGCATTGCAGGGGGGAAGATGAAGGAGATTGAATTCCTCCATTGGCAGTCCCCGAACACCGGCGCCACCAATTCAAGCGGTTTCACTGCTTTGGCCGGAGGATTCCGAAGCCAATGGGGCGATTTTGGAAATCAATCGATCCATGCTGACTTCTGGTCGTCTACAGGATTTTCGGGAACTGAGGCGTGGGGGAGGACGCTGTTTCATGATTATGCAGGAGTAAGCCATTACAGTTCGGGGATAAAAATTGAAGGATTTGCCGTCAGATGTTTAAAGAATTGCGCTCCGTCTGTCCCCGCATCCGGGACGCACTCCTCCTCTACAACGCAAATAACCTGGAGATGGATTGGATCAGAAGATGCGACCGGGTACAAATGGAGTACCACGAATGATTATGCTTCGTCAATTGACCTGGGAGCCGCCACGAGTTATATTGAAACTGAATTGATATGCAGTATGCCATATACACGGTTTATCTGGGCCTACAATTCCTGCGGATATTCGACGGCCAGAACATTATCCCAATCAACCCTGGGAACAAACACAGTCGGGGTGACCATCGAAGCATCCCCAAACCCGGTATGCTGGGAAACCCCGGTCATGTTTACAGCCATCCCGGTCAATGGCGGCACGGCCCCTCATTACCAGTGGAAGGTGAATGGTAATAACGCCGGTCCCGACAGCCCGGAATTCTCGTATGTTCCCGGTTCCGGAGATGCCGTTGCCTGCGTGATGACCTCCAATATAGAGTGTCCCACCAATAATCCGGTGGCATCCAATGTGGTGACCATGACCGTTCACGTAACCCCTGTGACACCTTTACCCGGCACCCCAATAGCGTCACAGACCGAAATAACCTGGAACTGGAATCCCGTTCAAGATGCGACAGGCTACAGGTGGAATACCTCCAACAACTTTGCAACGGCCCTTGAAATGGGGACATCCACAACATTGACTGAACCCGGGCTGATCTGCGACACCTCCTATACCCGGTATGTCTGGGCCTATAATTCCTGCGGCAGTTCTGTTCCTGGGATCCTTTCCCAGGCAACCTCTGCCTGTGGACCGGGGCCCTGTCCTGGAACACCCTCCTTTATATATGGAGGACAGACCTACAATACTGTTATGATTGGAACGCAATGCTGGATGAAGGAAAATCTGAATATCGGCACGTGGATAGAAGGATCCAAAACACAGAAACAAAATGACACGATAGAGAAATACTGTTACGACAATAATGAAGATAGCTGTTCGGTTTTCGGTGGTTTATACGTTTGGGGAGAGATGATGAACTATGCTGCACCCAGTAATGGCAATCCAAGCGGGCGACAGGGCATATGCCCTTCCGGCTGGCATATCCCGTCCGATGCCGAATGGACCCAGCTATCCGATTTTCTTGGCGGCTCCGGGGTTGCCGGTAGTAAAATGAAAATTGCAGGTTTCAGATACTGGAATGATCCCAACACGGGGGCGGATAACGCATCTGGTTTTACCGGTCTGGGTGGGGGACAGAATGTGATTTGGAATTGGGGCCTCACCACCTATTTCTGGTCTTGTTCAAAACCTTCCGAGAATGACGCATGGGCCCGTCAATTGCATTACGACAGCGGAGCACTTACTACCGATGAAGGAGGAAATGGTGCGAGTCAAAACTTTTATGTCCGCTGTGTACGTGATTGACGGAGTGATTTACCAATATCTCGCACCGCTGGCACAGTAATGATTCCGCTCCCATCCCGCATCCCCGTCACAGGGTGATCTGCAGCAGTTCATTCGCCAGCCGGTGAAGGCCTGCTTCAATCTTTTTCGACTGCGCTTTCCGGGGATGCTTCAGCCCCATGGCATACTGGCTGAGCAGGCTTTCATGGATCCCGGTTATGCGCGAGAGCGCCCGCCGGGTGAAAAAGCGGTTATAATGCGAAAGAAAGGTCTCTATGTCAAATGAAAACAACAGTGTATAATCATCCGCAAAATCCGGGGGTACTACCAATAGGTCTTTTTTCATCCCTTCAATGTGAAATGCGATGGCTTCGGCCATGTTTCCCCTGATTTCGTCGAGGGATGTGCCGGTCGAAATGCACCCGGGTAAGGAAGGGACGTACGCGGCATAACCGGTTCCCGATTTTTCTATGATGATATTGATTTTCTGCATGATAGCTTATTTTAATCCGGCCTGCCGCAATACCGATCCGGCCGTTCCTTTAGGCAGATCATCATTCAGTCGTCCCGGAATGGTCACCCGCCCCGGCTTGACGGAATGCTTGTACTGCCTGTGACTCCCCCGCTGTGCCACCAGATACCAGCCATCGAGCTCAATGATCCTGATCATCTCCCTGACTTTCACTTCACGATCAGATAGCAAAGGTAATACAATTATTACCTTTATATGAAATTTGATTGTTGGTCGTGTTGGTTTAATCAGCCGAAATACAAAAGGTAATCCGATTGTTCATAATTCCATGCCTCAGGTTAAAAACATCCATGAACATCTGCCGGGCTGCCAATATCTCGCGCCGCTGGCGCAGTAATTACTCCGCTCTCATCCCGCACCCTCTTGTGAAATAATTAACAATCCCCGGCGCATTCCATTCCGAAAAATGGTACTTTTGCTCCCCTAAACGCGTGCTGCAATGTATAAGATCACGAAGCACCCCATCCTCGAGATCGGGGAACACGAAAAATGGACGTTTTTATTTGAAGGAAAAGAGGTTACGGGTGACAAGGGATTCACAATCGCCGCGGCGCTCCACCAGGCGGGACACCCCGTGCACAGCCACAGCCTCAGCAACCGCGAGCGGAGCCTCGAATGCGGCATCGGCAAATGCGGCGCCTGCGAAATGCTGGTCGACGGACAGATCCGCCGCATCTGCATCACCCGCATCGACGGGGTGAAAGAGGTGCGCGAGATCCCGCACGACCATGCGCCCTATGTGGTGCCGGTAAACAAGGAAAATCCCATCCGGGTCTTCCGCACCACCGTGGCCATCATCGGAGCGGGACCGGCAGGACTCGCCGCACGGGAAGAACTGATGAAGCACCGGGTCGAGTGCATCGTCATCGACAACAACGACAGCATCGGCGGACAGTTCCTGATGCAGACCCACCAGTTCTTCTTCTTCGAGAAGGAGCAGAAGTTCGGCGGGATGCGCGGGTTCGACATCGCAAAGACCCTCGCCGGCGAAAACCATGAAGGGATCTTCCTGAATTCCACGGTATGGGACATCTTCGAAGGGGGGCGCATCGCCGTCAAGAACATCCGCACGGAAGAGATTTATTATGTAGACGCCTCCTGCCTGATCGTCGCCACCGGCGCCGTGCCCTTCATGCCGGCCTTCGAGAACGATGACCTCCCCGGCGTCTTCACCGCCGCGGTGGTTCAAAAAATGATGAACCTCGAATTCACCCTGCTGGGGAAGAACATCCTCACGGTCGGCGCCGGCAACATCGGCTACCTCACCTCCTACCAGCTTATGCAGGCGGGAGCAAACGTAAAGGCTATCCTCGAGGCAATGCCCTATGAAGGCGGATTCCCCGTCCAGGCCAACCGCGTAAGACGGCTGGGCATCCCCATCCTCACCTCCCATATCCTCGTGAAGGCCATCCCCAATGCCCGCCATGACGGCATCACCGGCGCGGTGGTGGCGCAGTGCAAAGATTTCAAGCCGATCCCCGGGACGGAAAAGGTCATCGAAGGGATCGACGCCATCAACATCTGCACCGGGCTGGTGCAGGACGACCAGCTCCTGATCAAGGGCAACGAGATCTTCGGCCGCCGCTGCTTCGGCGCCGGCGATGCCATCCGGATCGGCGAGGGCACCAGCGCCGTGCTTCGCGGCAGGCAGGCAGCCTTCGACGTGCTGGCCGAGATGGGCGAACGGTTCAACTACGACGAATTCCTTTCCCTCTCCAAGGAATACATCGATTCGCAGCAGCATCCCGTCAGGATCATCGAAGAGCCATACAGGCCGACGCCGGAGCGAATGCAGGAACGGGGCTTTGTGCTGATCGACTGCATCTACGGATTCGCGTGCAACCCGTGCGCCTTTGCATGCAAGCACGGAGCCATCACCAAGTCGTCGACCAGCGCGGTGCCGGAGATCGATTTCGAAAAGTGTACCGGATGCATGGACTGTGTCTTCCAGTGCCCGGGGCTGGCCATCTTCGGGTATAACCTGAAAAAAGACTGGCTGTTCCTCCCCATCGAATATGATGTCGCCGAAAAATCAGAATGTTACCTGGTTGACAATTACGGGAAGAAGCTGGGCGATGGGATCGTGGAGAAGATCCTCAGGAAACCCAACAAAACCAACATCGCGCGGGTGCTGTCCCTCACGCTGCATGGCGAAGAGCTCAGCAAGGTAAGGGGCTTCATCGTAAAGGATAACTACCCCGCCCCGGTGGAGTTCAGCCCTTATGCAATGGAACCGAAGGAGACCACCTACGTTTGCCATTGCGACGACGTGACCCTCGGGGAGGTGCTCGGCGCCATCGGTGACCGGAAATTCATCTCAGTCGATGAGATCAAGCATACCACCCGCCTCGGCATGGGCGCCTGCCGGGGGAAGCGATGCATCCGCCGGCTCAAGACCACCCTTTACGGTTCAGGGATCTCGGTCGTAGGAGAGCCCACTCCCCGCGGACCGCTGTCGAACCAGGTGGCCATGGGCGAACTCTACCCGAGAGCGGTCCACGAAAAGCTCATCATCGGAGGGAACGGCAAGCCCGAAAAGAAAAAGGTCAGGGCTCTCGTTGCCGGCGGCGGCATCGGCGGTTCGGCGCTCTTTCGTTACCTGGCGGAGTCAGGCATGGAGCCGGTGCTGCTCAACTACGGCCGCGGAGCCTCCTGGCGCAACATCGCAGGCGGGCGACCGAACTTCTCCCTGCCGGAACTGTCGGATATCGCCGCCCGTAACCACGAGATCTTCAAAGAGCTGCAGGCGATACGCAACATTGATTACCGACCGATCCTGTATGTGACTTTCTCCCACGACGAGGCGATGTACAACGCCCTCGTCGAATCAATGGCGTGGTCAGACGCGCACATGGTCGAGCCGAAAGACTTCGCCAAGCAAATCTCACCGCACATCAACCCCGACATGACCAACTACCGGTCGGCGCTTATCACCCGCAACTGCTGGCAGGCCACTCCCGGCCGCGTTATTGACCTGATCCGCCGGATTGGCCTCGAGAAGGGCGGTTTGGTGGAAGAGGACTGCAGGCTGATCGACGTGAACAGGGTCAACGGCCACTACTTCGTGACCGTGCAGGATCACCGGCGCCGGTATGTCGAATACGAAACGGAGATCTTCATCAATGCCCTCGGGCCGGAAGGGGAGAAGTTCGCCCGGCAGCTCGGCATCGAAACGGGACTCTTCCCCGTGAAGCACCAGGCCTTCATCACGCGGCGGCTGCCGATGCTGGGCGTTGACGGCAATCCCCTGCCGATGCTCATCGACCGCAGACGTTACAAGGGGTTCACGGCGGTTTACGGGCAGCAGCTCGCCGAAACCGGCCAGATCATCGGCTGCGCCTCACCCGCTATTGATCCGATGGAGGCCGACAAGAACATCAAAGTCAATTCGCAGGAATTCGTGGAGATCGCCTCGGAGATCTTCACCAACTGGATCCCGTCGCTCTCCTCGGTGGGGTTCCAGGCCGTCTGGGCCGGCTATTACGTCGAGCCGCGTATGTTCATTGACCCGGAGCTGGGGCTCTTCCTTGGCTTGCGCGGACAGGGATTCATGCTCGGGCAGTACCTCGCCAAGCTTTATGTGGATAAGCTGCTCGGGAAAAAAACTCCGACCTATTTTGACCGATTAAAGCTGATAGGGGATGGACTTCTTGAAAAAGCCTTTAAATAATGTGCTAATGTGCTAATGTGCTAATGTGCTGATGTGCTGATGTGCTGATGTGCTGATGTGCTGATGTGCTGATGTGCTGATGTGCTAATTCGTTAATGTGTCAATAAGATATTGTACAGATGGCTGGAGAAAATGTTATTTTGCAATTGTCCTTTAGTTTCGCTTTGGAAATAATTGAATATTGTGAAATCCTCGAGGCAAGGAAGAGGTTTGTTATCTCACAGCAGTTGCTGAAATCCGGAACTTCGGTCGGGGCAAATATCAGGGAAGCTCAAAATGCCGAGAGCAAATTGGATTTCATTCATAAAATGAAAATCGCTGCAAAAGAAGCAGATGAAACGGAGTATTGGCTCTTACTCTGTAAACATTCAAAATCCTATCCTTCTCCGGATATTCTTCTTGAAAAGATTCTATCGTTGAAAAAATTGCTGTCTAAAATCATATCAACCTCAAAAAATTCGATATAATGCAACATCTCTCTGAAAGCTCTTACCTTTAAACATTAACAAATCAGCACATCAGCACATCAGCACATCAGCACATCAGCACATCAGCACATCAGCACATCAGCACATCAGCACATCAGCACATCAGCACATCAGCACATCAGCACATCAGCACAT
>Ga0163209_1000745_pt1 | contig 14253 bp, 6 predicted proteins | sample Kivu_160m_FD_113538 | JGI IMG/M metagenome (GOLD analysis project Ga0163209, IMG submission 113538) | Freshwater microbial communities from Lake Kivu, Western Province, Rwanda to study Microbial Dark Matter (Phase II) - Kivu_160m | ecosystem: Environmental > Aquatic > Freshwater > Lake ...
GCCCGTAGCTGAAATGCAATACGGCCGCATTTCCGAGCTGGTAGGAAAGCCCGATGCGTGGACTAATCTGGGTCTTGGGTTTGGCGTAGATATAATCCGACATTTTTTCGGGATTATCGGGAAAACGAATCTGGTTTCCCGGATTTCGCCACTGTGTCGGATACCGCTTGTCGGTATCATAATAATCGTAACGCACACCGATGTTGATGACCATGTCGTCAAATTCCATCTTATCCTGAAGATAAAAGGAATATTCAACCGGCTTCACATAAATCGTATCGGTATAAATGGTTGTATCATGTAACGTCGTGGCGGCATAATAGGGAAACGTGACCTTGATTTTACCGTCAACCAGGCGGAACTGATAAATCCCCTCTTCTTCGGTGTCTGCGTATCTATTACGGATCTGGCGTTCCTTGCTGTCAATGATATGACCGGAATAGTGCAGACCGGTTTTGAAGCTGTGATATTTATTCAGCTGCCAGGTCAGGTCGAACCGGGCATTTTTGTCGATCATCGTGCGCATGGTATGGTGCTTCTGCTGTCCGCCGGTAAAGAATCCCGGGCCATCGCTTTGGCTGTACACATCGTGCACATAGAACGAATCGAGCGGATTACGGTAAACATAATCACCGTAATAATTATCCACATAAGAGAATTTCAATTCATAAAAGAGTGACTGAGTCAGCATGTGATTCAGGTTCAGAGCGACCATTTTGGAAAGTCGGCGCGGAGTGGCCAAGCCATCGGGATTATATTTATACTGATGATTGTACTGTCCCCAACGGTTTTTATTCAGGGTCGTCAGCAGCGACACTTTGATGTTCTTCCTTAACTGGGTCGATAATTTACCCATGAAGGATGATTCGACGTTGCGGTTCATGGGCACATACGCGCTGTCGCCGTTGAATTCATAATACCAGAGCGCCGGATTATCTTCGCCATAATAGCTGAAATCATCGACATTGAACAGGCGGTATCCGTTAAGATGGTTCTTGTTGTCCTGATACCGGTAGTTGAGCAGAAAAAAGAGCCGGTCTTTCAGCACCGGCCCGCTCAGATTGATTTTGTAATCCTGATTACGGGTGATCTCTTCGGTCCTGAGCCCGATAAATATATTGTGATGGGCCGTGAAGTAGTTACCCAGCGCTCCGGAAAATGACCCGTTGATGGTGTTGCTGCCAATTTTGGTGACCGCATTGACGATACCGCTCATCGCCTGACCGTATTCGGCATTAAAGGTGCCGGTTATGACTTCCAAATCCTCGATGGATTCAGGCTCGATATCCACGGCACGACCTTCTCCGCCGAAACCTTCATCCACCGGGATGCCATCAATCATATAGGAAACCTCATTCGGACGCCCGCCCCGGAAATGGCCTTTGACAATGCCGGCCTGCATGGAAACCACGTCACTGATGCTTTCGACGGGCAATACGCCGATTTCATCGGATGACACATTCTTGACGGTGCTCGTCTGGTCTTTACGAACCGCTATCCGCTGGGCGGTGATGACCACCGCTTCGCCCTCGATAACCGTCGCTTCCATTCCCACTTCAAGATATTCGGTCCGGTTCACCGAAATGCGCACTTCCTGGATTTCCACCGGTTTATAACCGATCATCAGAATCCGGACGGTATATTCTTTCGGACTCAGATTGATGATATAAAAATCACCATTTTGATCCGCGGCAGCGCCAAAAGGGGTCCCGGCCAGAATGACATTCGCTCCGGGAAGGGGGTCGCCTGTCTGTTGGTCTAAAATGCGACCCGCTATTTTGCCCGTCGTCTGTCCCATGGCTGAACCCATCACCAGTAAAGACAGTAACCAAACCCGGCGCGCCTTCTTGCCAATATTGAAACGTTTCCCCATACCTATCCCCTCTGAACGGTTCGTGTTGCTTTCGCGGGTCTTTAAGAACAGCATCGTTTTGCCGTACAGTTGAATTTCTGACTGCTAACGGATGAATCCAAGAATCAAATCGGGGTGCAACCTCATGACGATTGCACCCCGATTATGATCAGCCGATTATTTGATTAAAAGCATCTTTTTGGTCTGGCGAAAGGCGCCGGACTGAATTTCATAGAAATACACACCGGAGGGCGCCTCGGCGGCATTCCAGCTGACCTGATATATGCCGCTGGTTTGATAGGTATCGACCAGACTCGCCACTTTCTGCCCCAACACATTAAAAACGCTGACTGAAACGTGCCCGGCCAGCGGCAAAGCATATTTTATCTGCGTCGTGGCATTGAACGGATTCGGGTAATTCTGATTCAGACGATAGGATGTCAGGGTATGACCATTATGCTCATCGGTCACTCCGCTGACCACATGCGTGGTATCGCCGATCCAGGTATGAACCCACTCGGTCGGCGATTGCCAGGCGTGATCGGTATTAAATGGCGACCAGGCCAGATTGCCCTCCCAGGCGCCATCGTTGTCGTGGAAGTAAAGCTCGATCGGAATCCGCATGCCGCGTTTGGGATGGAACCGCACATCATTTGGACCGGCGATCGAATCCAGCGGTATCTTGGTCTCAATCACATAATCCGAGCCTCCAAAATCTTCCAGATGAAACAGCGGATCATCGACCGTCCAGATGGTCCGGCCGATATATTCATTCACGAGTCCATTGGCATGCATCTGCAGTTTGTAATCCGGTTCAGCGCCGCGCTTGTTGGAGGTATGTTTGGCACCGCGGGAATCATAGAGACCAATGTAAAATTCAAAGGCGTCCTGATTCCACCATTCACCCGCCCCGAAATTATAGACATTATCAATCACATCCACGGCGACATACAGATAATCGTCATCAATTGCCAGGAATATCGTCGCCGACAGGTCCGCTTCATTGGTAATCGTTCCCGCCGCCACGTTATCCGTTTCCGGTTTGAGCACCCAGGGCATAATGCCACTGTCATACCATTCGGCCAAATCGCCATCCACCGCAAAGTTAGTCGGCACATCGAGCGAAATGGTCGGGATGCCTTTGGCCGTGTTGGTAATCGCACCCGAGACACCGGCAGGACCGTCATTACCGAAAGCATCGAGGCAGACTACGGCATAATAGTAAGTCACTTCATGGTTCTGCAACGGGTAATAGAGATAATGAATCGCGTTCTGTGTCCCTTCATATACACCGACTGCCACCGTTTCCACATTCGGCGCGGTGATATCGGTAATCGGTTCTTCAGAGGCGTAGACATTGTACGTCTCACCGTTTTCGCCCACATTGTCCTGCCAGATGATCAGGTTGTAGAAATCCGTGGACGGAACCGCGTCAACCCCCTGAACTTCCTCTGTTCCGGTAATATCAATGATCGGATTACCGGTCCAGATATAATCAAACATAATCGTGCGTCCGGCGACAGAGTTCCCCTCCGACATCATCTGGAACACGCCGATGCTGGTAGAATCGAAGTTGCTCCCTTCGGCATACACAAAATCGGTCAGCTTAAAGGCATAGGTATGCCACTCTCCATCGCCCGCCGGTACAAAGGTCTGGGCGCGCTTGGCCGGACCAGATTCAAACTGCAGCCGGATGGCGGGTGTCCCGGCGTCTGCTTTAACGGCGCACTTAAATGAGTCCACACCCCACGACATCGTCATGTCCTGGGGAGGGATGATATTGAAACCGGCGCCGCTCCAGCCGTTTCCCCATTCGTCACCCTGAACCCATTTGAGCACATTGGAACCGTTGATGCCGGTGCCTTCTTCGACTTCCAGAGTCGATTGACCCCAGGTAAATTGCGACAGTTTAACATTGAGAGCCTGGCCGGTAAAAATCACGAATGGCGCAGCCACCGCACCGGTTAGTTTCAGATCATCCAGAACGAACACGCCGTTAACCCGTTCACCGCTTCCGCCGCCGTTAATTGAAATCTCGACCGAAAAACCTTTGATTTTGTGCAGGTCAAGCGTCGCATTGCCGGTGATTCCCGACCAACCCGTCAGATTGAACCCGTTGCCATCCCAGGAGTCATTGCTTAACAACGGCAACTGAATGGTTTGCCAACCGGGCGCTGCATCCATAATGTAGTGAAAGGAGTAATAGTACTCACACTCCGCAACATCATAGGTCTTGTTGCCGTTTACGGAATTGCTGACATCATGCAGGTTCAATCGCAGATGCACGCGTCCATTCGCCGAGGGTGGGGTTGCATTGTAATACTTGAAGGAAATGGAATCGTAACCGGTAAAATCGTAGGTTGCATTGGAATCGGGATTCCAGTGTTCCAGTTTGACAAAACCACCCCAAGCCTCACTGTTCTGGGCGCTGTACACCACTTGCATAGCGCTGTCGCCAACCGCCACCGGATTTCCCACTATGCTATATTCGATATAGGATGAATCTGCAAGCGCATTGTCACCCATATAAATATACCAATAGTTGGTGTCCGGCGTAGCCTCAAATCCGTTGATCACTTTCTGCCCGTAGGAAATACCGACAGCCAGTATTAACACCACCAAAATTAACAACTGCTTCTTCACAATCTCCTCCTAACTTTTAATTGATTGATTTTAAGAAGACCATTTCGAGTTTATGCTCCAGGCAATCTCCTGAATCCATCCGTTTAAATATAATTCCAGGTGTTGAGCCATCATGGACCTTTTTCTCAAAAATCGCGCCAATGTGTATTTTTTCGCACCCGACCATCCTTTTCGTTGGTTCAACAGCCAATCTGATCAATGGTGAATCCGGTAAATTATCAGATTAATAACCATCATCTTATCCGATTAATAATCCAACGGATCCATCGAGGCTGCGGGGATGCTGTGAACGACATCCTAATCCGCCACCAGCTGAAACTCGCCGGAACAGCCGCCGATTTCTAAGGTAAAAACGCCCGGTTCGGTGATTCGTTTATTTTCCCGGCCGATAAAAGAGAGATCATCAGCGGTTAAAACAAACATCACGGTCTGGGCTGCGCCGGGTTCCAGGGTAATTTTCTGGAATCGCTTCAGCCGCTTGACCGGCGGCGTCACGGAAGCCACCTGATCGCGCAGATAGAGCTGCACAACCTCCCGGCCTTGGTGATCGCCCTGGTTTGTAACCGTTACGGTCACCCGGATTTCATCACTGCTCCGGTAAACGGTCCGATCCAGGATCAGATCGGAGTATTCAAAGGTGGTATAGCTCAGCCCAAAACCAAAAGGCCATTGGGCATCATAATCGTTCACATCCGCCTCTTCGCTGGGTTTATGATCATAGGTCATCAGCGAATTGGGGTAACGCGGGTAGGAGATGGGCAATTTACCGCTGGGATTCACATCTCCGAACAGAACATCCGCAATCGCCGGACCGCCTTCGAGGCCCGGCAGGTAAGCCATGACGATCGCATCCGCCAGGGCAACAATCTCGTTGATAATCCGCGGCCGGCCCTCAGCCAGGACCAGCACAACCGGTTTCCCGGTTTTAGCGATGGCTTTGACCAAATCAAGCTGCGGTTTGGTAATGGTCAGATCATCCACATTGCCGGGAGTTTCACAATAGGCCGGTTCCCCGATACATACAACAGCGACATCCGCATCCGCGGCCATCCGGACAGCCCGCGGGATATCGATCTCGACATTAAAAGTGACTCCCGGAGCGTAGCGGGTCTTCTCGGCCCCGATTTCCGCCCGGATAGCTTCGAGAATAGTCAGTTTTTCAACCGGATAGAGCGTCTCCTCATTGCCCTGCCAGACGATGGTCCACCCTCCATTGAGTACCGAGAGCGCATCCGCGGTCGGACCGGTGACGAACACGCGCTGATCCTTCGACAGGGGTAAGCGGTTATTGGTGTTTTTCAGCAGGGTGATCGCTTCAGCCGCTGCCTGATGGTTCAGCAGTTCAGCTTCCCGGGTGCCTATCCGGCTCAGACACGACGGGTCGGGATAGGGATTATCGAACAGGCCCAACTCAAACTTGACTTTCAGAATGCGACTGACCGCTTCATCGATCCGCGCCACCGGAACACTGCCTTCCTTTACCAGTTCCAGCAATAATTCATAAAAGCTGAAATCGTAAGGCACCATGCTCATGTCGATCCCGGCCATAACCGCCATTTTAACGGCCTCTTTCTGATCGGCGGCTACTTTCTCGCGCAGATAGAGATTGTTGATATCATTCCAGTCGGAAACGACCAGCCCTTCAAATCCCAATTCGCCGCGTAACAGATCGGTGAGCAGGAAACGGCTGGAGTGCACCGGAATTCCGTTGATTTCACTGCTGTTCGCCATTATCGTCGCCACTCCGGCTTCGACAGCAGCCTGATAAGGAGGCACAAATAATTCCCGCAGCGTCCGTTCCGGAATCCAGGCCGGCGTCCGGTCTTTGCCGGAAAACGGAAAACTATCCCCCAGATAATGTTTGGCGCAGGCGGCGACCTTGCCGGAAGCCGCAAGATTTTCGCCTTGCAACCCTCTGATATACTGGACTCCCATCACACTCGCCAGATAGACATCTTCTCCGAAGGTCTCAAAGAGTCGCGGCCATAATGGTTGCCGGCCGAGACCCATGACGGGATTGAAATTCCACGGAATCCCGCATGCGCGAGTTTCCAGGGCGGTTATTTCGGCGTTTTTACGCACCAGATCCGGATTCCAGGTGGCCGCCATGGCAATATTTTGCGGGAAAATGGTGGCTCCAAGCGTATAATTGGCGCCGTGAATTGCATCGATACCATAGATCAGCGGGATTTTCAGACGGGTTTGTTTAAGTGCAATATCCTGAATCCGAATGATCAGCTGTTGCCAGTATTCCGCGCTGTGGGCGACATCCCAGACATTCAACAGTGAACCGATATGATAATGAACAATCGCCTCTTCGAGTTTCTGCGGATCAATCTCGTGAAGCTGACCGACGGTTCCACGGGTTTTAGAGACGGTCTGGAGGGTCACCTGGGTCATCTGGCCGATCTTCTCCTCCAGCGTCATTTGAGCCAGCAAGCGGCTGACTTTTTGGTCAATCGGCCGAACGGGCCGCCGCTGACAACCCAGCCATCCAGTCAGGCCTAACAAGACAATAGCGGTAATGATCCGGTGCGCTTTCATAGTATTTCCTTTGTTAAAAAAAGACTCCCCAGAGACTTAAAACGGTTATAACCAGCACTACTGAAAAGATAATATTCAGGCGATCCCAGATTTTATCGGACGACCCGGTCTTTTCAATGGCCGGCACCCGGTGTGCATTTCCGTTGCGGAGCACTTGTTTTAATTGCTCACCGCTGGGCGGTTCACCAAAGCGACTCATTATCAGCATGATCAGGGCCGACACCATGAACAGAAAAACGGCAAAATGCAGATAATTCATATCGGCGAACCATTGCAACGATCCCAGGATGAACAAACCTTTCTTGCTGAGAATCTCGAAAATCAACCGCAGGGCGCCCAACAAACCGCCCCCCACCAGAGCCCAGGTAGCCGCGCGGCCATTCACACGGGTCGAAAACAGACCCAGAATGAAAACGGCTGCAATCGGCGGGCTGATATACGCCTGAACGCTCTGCAGGTAAATGAACAACTGATTGCTGATGCTGCGGATCAGCGGCACCCACAGAATCCCCAGAATGACCAACGCAGTCGTGGCCAGCCGTCCGATAAGCACAATTTCACGCCCGTTGGCGTTGGGCCTGAAGTGCCGGTAGACATCCATCGTGATGAGGGTCGAACTGCTGTTGAACGTACTGGCCAGCGAAGACATCAGCGCGGCCAGTAAGCTGGCGATGACAATGCCGCGGGTTCCGACGGGTAGTAAATGACTGATAATCAGAGCCAGATAGGCATCATCGCCTTTGATGCCCGGAAACAGCGCCAGTGCGATCATACCGGGCAGGATCAGAATAAACACCGGCAGAATTTTCAAAAATCCGGCCAGGATCGAGCCGCTGCGGGCATGCCGGATATTTCTGGCGCTCAGCACCCGTTGCACGATGACCTGATCGGTGCACCAGTACCAGACCGCCAGAATCGGCGCGCCAAAAACAATCCCCGTCCAGGGAAAATCAGGATGACCGGACGACTTGAACATATGGAAGAAGTCCGGCGGCAGGGTTTTCATCAGACCGCCGATTCCGCCGACCTCGCCCAGTCCCAGCACGGTCAGAACGATTGCGCCACCGATCAAGACAACGGTTTGGATCAGTTCGGTGTAAATTACTGCGCTCAGTCCGCCTCCGATGGTATAGATGCCGGTAATAATCACCATCACAATCGCCGATGTGATCATATTCCAGCCCAGAATCTGGTGTAACAGCAATCCACCGGCGAAGAGCGTTACCGAAATTTTAGTCAGAATATAGGCGATAATTGAGATCGTCGTTAAATAGATGCGACTCGATTTATTGAACCGCCGTTCGAGAAATTCAGGCATTGTAAAAACGCCCGATCGCAGATAGAACGGCACAAAAATCCACCCCAAAACCAGCACGATAAAACAGGCCAGCCATTCGAAATGCCCGACCGCCAGGCCGCTGCTGGCCCCCGAACCGGCCAGCCCGATAAAGTGCTCACTGGAGATATTGGTAGCGAACAGCGACGATCCCACCGCAATCCAGCCGACATTGCGGCCCGCCAGAAAATACTCGGTGGGTGTTTTTTCGCGGTTGGAATAATACAACCCGATACCCATGACGACCGCAAAATAGAGCAACAGCAACGCGATATCGATATTTTCGAGATACTGCATCGGATTACTTCAGGAAGGTGGAATACTCATCAGTGGTTATTAGGTCAAAAAGTACGCCAGACCTAAAACCAGCTGCCCGACCAGCAAAACTCGTCGGCACTACGAAGCAGGCCCGCGGGTCAGGTTATTAATTTGATAAGAATCGCCTTATCAAATGCTAAAGGTGCCGGAAAATTTACTTCAGCCCCAATTCTTTGGTTATCCGGAAGTAGTTCGGAGGCGCCAAATCCAGTTTCTGGGCGGCTTCGGCATCCGTATTGCATAGTTTGCGCACAAACCGGATATATTCCTTGCGGAATTGCCGTTCGATTTCCTTGAGCGGTTGAATGTTTCCAGGATCAAACTGATAGGGCGGGGTGCGATCCTGGAAGCCAGAGCGCGCGCCCAGCGCATAGCTGACGATATCGCGCGAGATGTTGTCTTTGCTCAGGAACAGCATCCGTTGGGTCACATTTTGGAGCTGGCGAACATTGCCGGGCCACTGATAATCCAGCAGTATATCGAGCGCTCCCGTTTCAAGAACCGGAAGGGTGCGCCCCATTTCCCGGCAATAGATGGCCAGATAGTGATCGATCAGAACCGGAATATCCGCCTTGCGCTCTTCCAGTGACGGCACGTAAATTTGCAGCACATTGAGGCGATAGAAAAGGTCTTCCCGGAATTCTTTGTCGCGCACCATTTTTTCCAGATCCTTATTGGTCGCCGAAATCACGCGCACATCGACTTCATAGCTTTTCTTGCGGCCGATTTTATCAATCTGCCCATCCTGCAGCACGCGCAGCAATTTGGACTGGGCGTCCAGTGGAAACTCCGAGATTTCATCGAAAAAGATGGTGCCGCCGTTAGCCCTCTCAAACAAACCAGCCCGGTTTTCGCGGGCGCCGGTGAATGAACCTTTCTCAAAACCGAACAATTCGCTCTCGATCAGTTCACGTGGAATGCTGCCGCAATTGATCGGCACGAAGTTTTCCAGATTCCGGCGGCTGAGATAGTGGATATTGGTCGCCACCAGTTCCTTGCCCGTACCGGATTTACCGTATATCAGGACGCTGGCGTTGGTGTCGGCATACTGTTGGATTTGCTCCTTGAGCGTCCGGATGGCCGGTGAATTGCCGATAATCCGCTTTTTTTCGAGAATATCCTGAACATTCCGGTTGAGTTTTTGGCGCGTTGACAAATGATCGGAGGCCAGCTGTTTTTTCTCAAAAGCGTTGACGATGCTCAGAACAAAATCCGTCGGCTGGTAAATATAGGTCTCAATGTCGCCGGGATATTTGGTGCAGAACCAGAACGCGCCGGCTTTGATCAAGCGGTTGGCAAAATTGAAATCGGTCTGGTGGATCGTCATCTTGGTAACGACAATGATCTGCGTCAGCGGGCTCAGTTTTTTGATTTCCGTGACCAGTTCTTCGCCCTGAATTCCGCCGGCAATCTGAAAATCCATGATGACCACATCGTAGTCGTTCGGTTTTTCAGCGATCAGGCGCAGCGCGTCGGTTCCGGCCGAGACAATGTCCGAAATGACAATTTTATCGAACGGTTTGACGGTGTTGCGAATCCGGCGCACATCGAATTCTTCGTCCTCGATGATCATTATTTTGATCGGATTGCTTATCATTGAATGGTCAGACTCCCTGATTTGATTGGGATTGAAAGAATCATGGCGCAACCGCCACCATCGAGATTGACGGCGTCCAGTGTCCAGCCGCAGCGTTTGGCGCTCAATTCGTAGGCGATATAGCAGCCGTAACCCGAGTTGCTGATATTGTCGCGGGTAGAGGTATATTCGAGGAATATCTTTCTGATCCCGTCCTCATTTCTCTCGAGCAAGTCCGGGATAATGCCGCGACCGTTATCGATCAGCCGGATTTCGGCGCGATTTTCGTCCACCAGGCAGCGCGTGCGGATCGTAATAGTGATTTGCTGGCCGCGGTTGTGATCGATGCAGTTTTGAATCAACGGTTCCAGAATCTCCCAGACGACGTATTCATTCACCTGAACGGTAGGGAAAGCCGGATCCAGTTGCAGTTCAAACCGATAGGCGCTGGCTGCGGCGAAAACCCGCTTAAAAACATATTCCACCAGAAATTCGATGACCTTATTGACGTCGGTGGCAAAAATCGGATTGCGGGTAGCGTGCAGCGGCGGCTCGTACCATTTCATATCGTAAATGACCCGCGAAATAAAATTGGAATAGCGGGTTACGACATATTTAAAGCGGTCGATATTATCGGCGGTGAGCGTTCCGATTTCACTCTTGATAAAGCCCATGATCTTTTCGGCTTTGTGGTGCGCGTGGTAAATCCGTTTGGTGAATAACACCTCTTTCTGATGGGCAATATCGATTTTAAGCTGTTTTTCGCGTTCCCGGTATAACTGCTGCTGCGCCAAATCCCGTTCCTTGACGGTATAGGAGGTGATATAAAACATCGCCAGCAAACCAAACAGGATCAGCGCCGTGAAAATGATTCCGGTTTCATCATAGACCGTGGAAATTTCATGTGTGATGTTGCTGACATCCGGGGTGATTTTCATATAAACCACACCCTCATATTCGCCTTTGGGCACAAAGGGGACCAGGACATGGAACGACTGAATATAATCCCAGTCGCAAAAAATCTGTTCCGCGGTTTCGATGTCCCGGGAGATCATTTGATAACGGCGCAGGGCGTCCGCATACTTTGCGATATTGCTCGTCTGGGGAACGACGTTGTCGAAGATGAAATGATAGAGTGCCGCGCCGTCATCGATGATGTGCATCTGATTGTTGAGTGGAAAAAGGATGCACATCTGATCCACATTCTGTTGCAGGGTCTGCTGATTCAGGATAATATCAAAGGCCTGAATAGTGCTTCGTTGCGATTCGCGGGTCATGTGGGGATTGATCAGACTCTGTTCGAGAATCAATTCCAGCGAGGTCGTTACCAGATTCGCCAGCCGGATGGCTGAATCTTTGCGATAGAGATCCATTGTCTGATCGATGATGTTTTTACTTGAAACTTTATAGAGGTAGGACAAAAACACCTGAAACGCCGCCAGGATGACAAACAGGATAATAAAATGCCGGATTTCGAACCGATACTCTTTGAAGCGGGAGAGAATACTCATCGGGTTGGCGGGTTACTTCAGGAAAATGTTGCGGGTTTGAATGGCGTTATCGATCAGTTTAAGGGCTTCTTCCGCGCTAATCTGGTTTTTCAGGAGCTGATTCAGATAGAAGGATAAAATATCCGATATTTTGGTATAGTTGATCAGCATGGGGCGATGGATGCCCGCGTTCATTAGCTGTTTGACATACGTGATATACGGATTTCTGGCAATGATCTGCGGATCGTCGTAAAGTGTTTTTAAAATCGGCAGATATCCCGATGTTTCAAAAAGGGTGCGCTGCACCTCTTCCGATAAAATATATTCCAGAAATTTATAGGCCTCGGCCTTGTGGGTCGAATAGCGTGAAATCATGAGGTTCCAGCCACCGAAAACGGTGACCGGAGGATGATCGCCAAAACGGGGTAGATAAGCCATCTCCAGCTGGCGCACTTTGACTGAATCGCGGGTCATTATCGGCATATCTTTCAGAAAGCTCGACCAACCGCGAAAAAACAAGGCGTCCCGGGTGAGGGCGTGATAATAGGACTCCCGCTCATTATAGGAGCTTACTTCGGGCGGCGCCAAATGATAGCGATGGATCAAATCCGACATAAATTGGGCGCTCTTGCGTCCCAATTCGGTGTTTATCGCCAGTTCCCCGTCCTGATAAATCCGGCCGCCCATGGCTCCCAGTATTTCCAGGTAATTGCAGACCAGACCCTCGTAACCGTCACCCTGAAACAGATAAAAAGGCCGCCGTTCCGGGTGAGTCAATCCGTAATCCACCAATTCTTCCCAGGAAATCGAGGCTTTCAGTTTGCGGATCAACAGGCTGTCGCGGGTCGGCTCGATCAGATCCTTGCGGTAATACATGACGCCCAGGTCGATATACAACGGAATACCGACCAGGGAATTGTCATAATAACAGGTTGCCAGGGCGGGCGGCAAGATTTTCGACAGATTGGTCTGCATGAAATATTTGGCCAGCGGTTCACCCCATTTCGCGAACCGTGGCACCCAAATCTGATCGACGGCAAAGATATCAATCCGGCTGCTGCGACTACGCAGAGACCGGGCAATCAATTCCTTGCGCTCATTGGTAGAAAATTTGGAAAATGGCAGGTCAATCGGAATGACTTCGATTCTTCCGGCATACAGCCGGTTAAACTGTACGATAATCTGCAGGTGAGCCGCTGAAATATTATCCGCAAAATAGAGCCGGACAACATCCGATTTCTGAAAGCGTTCCTTATTCAAATTCACCAGATTGACGATCAGCGCCAAGATGATCGCGACGATGAAAACAGTAAACGCCAGACTGTATCGTTTCTGATGATCGCTGCTAAACACGGATTGAAGAAGTCGCTGGGTTTGAGTTTAAGATCATATTTTGAATTTAGCGCCGGGAACCCATGGAAACAATATGAACTCCGTCAGCTGAATATGATTTGTAAACGGCTCGTGGCTCAGCGGACACAGCATCAATTTGGGTCGTATTGCACCGCGGACGGTCACCTGAAATCGGATCGATGAGCATCGCTCAATTGCATGAAGGGCTCATCAGGGCACCCAGGCGGTACACTTTTCACGACCCTTGACCGCATAACGCAATCTTCCAAACGCTAGCTGTCGCCGGATATGGGTTTAGGACTATCCGCGTTAAAACAACAGGCTCTGGATATAATCCGATAGGTTCCGGCCTAAACTCAGGCACCTTAACGTTTCAGAATCCGGGTAGCCCCTGACTCCGCGCCCGATTATCCCAACACCCGCTCCGGGGTGGTAGCTCATGATTACCATGCGTTATCACTGACCACCCAATGTTAATCCAATTCTTCCACGATGCCCCGAAATTGTTCCAGAGCCGCCGCCAGATTATCGGCGATTTCAGCCGCCAATACATCGGGCCCGGGCAGATTATCCAGATCTTCCAGGCTTTCATCTTTCAGCCAGAAAATATCCAGACTGACTTTGTCCCGCTGGATCAGTTCATTATAGGTAAAGGATTTAAACCGTTCAGATTCCTGTCGGATATGCCGGTTTTCCGGATGGTAGCATTTGATAAAATCCTGAAGATCATTAGAAGTCAACGGATTGGTTTTAAGCGTAAAATGTTTGTTGGTTCTTAAATCAAATATCCAGAGTCTTTCCGTCCAAACCTTTTCACTGGCCGGTTTACGGTCAAAGAAAAGCACATTCGCTTTAACGCCCTGGGCATAGAAAACGCCTGTTGGTAAGCGTAAAAGGGTATGCACGTCGTATCCCTGAAGTAGCTTGCGACGAATCGTCTCCCCGGCACCACCCTCAAATAGTACATTGTCCGGAACGACAACGGCCGCCCGCCCATTGATTTTCAACAGGGACTTGATATGCTGGACAAAATTTAATTGTTTATTGGAAGTCGTTGCCCAGAAGTCCTGGCGTTCGTATGAAATGGCTTCGCGGGACGCTTTGCCATCGCCGTTAACAATGGTGACACTGCTCTTTTTCC
>Ga0163209_1000747_pt1 | contig 14244 bp, 13 predicted proteins | sample Kivu_160m_FD_113538 | JGI IMG/M metagenome (GOLD analysis project Ga0163209, IMG submission 113538) | Freshwater microbial communities from Lake Kivu, Western Province, Rwanda to study Microbial Dark Matter (Phase II) - Kivu_160m | ecosystem: Environmental > Aquatic > Freshwater > Lake ...
ACTCAAGGCGAACGGTGACCATTGGGTTGACCTTTTCAGCACAGAAGGAAATGATCGCAATTCGGCAGGGAAAACTGGCGCTGGTCGCATTGATCCTGATGATGTTGCCGCAGACCGGCAACGCCCAAAGCGCCGGAATCTGGGTTGAGATCGACACCACCAAACTATTCCCGGCAACGGTATCACCGGCTGATGCGCACACCCAAACCGTTGCGTTTGCACGTCAGTGTGCGCTACGCAAAGCGGTGCCCGAGGAGGTCTATACGACTTCAGTGCTGACTGATTTCAGCGGCGAGGACAAGCGGGGCTATCAGGAGCAGACCGCCTACAGCATTTTCGCGCTTTCATCGGTGGCTGGACTGATCACCGAAGAAAAAATCGTTCAAACCGGCGTCTCCCAGTTTAAAGGCGATGTCTACACCTACCGCGTGCATCTGAAAGCGCGCATCGAACAGACCACCGGCAAACGCGACCCGTCGCTCGATCTGAAAATCGAGCTGGTCAACAATCTGTTACACGAAGGCGATGAACTGCAGCTGCAGATAACATCGAACCGGGACGGCTATCTGTACCTGTTTGATTTTTTGGCCGACAATTCCGTTCTGCTGATGTATCCCAACCCGATCTCAAAACAGAATGTTATCAAGGGCAACCAGGTTTTCCGGATTCCGACGGAGCATGAAAAACGCAGCGGCGTCCGCTACCGCGTCACCCTGCCCCCCGGTGTGACCATGAGCAGTGAAACGATTCTGGCGGTTTTCTCAGTGCGCCCGATTGCCGGAATCGATCAGTTTCAGGCGATTCAGAAAAGCTTCGCCACTTTCTCAGCCGGTGATGAGAGTTTTTCCAGGTTTCAACGCTGGCTGGCCAATGTACCGCTTTCCGAACGCATCGAAAAAGCCGCCCCGGTTCAAATCATGAAGAGGGGCAACTGATTGATCACATAGCTGCTCTGATGCGGATCAAAGCATCAGAATTGCAAGCCCAATCGCGACGAGCAGCGCCGGTAGCATATTGATGACCCGGATGGTTTGAATCTCGAGTATATTCAGGCCCAGGCCGATCAGTAACAAACCGCCGACGGCGGTCATCTCGTTGATTACCGGCACCGTCAGCACCTCTCCGAGCAGGCGCGCTAGCAGCGTTAATCCACCCTGAAAGAGAATCAAGGGCACAACGGCAAAAAGGACGCCGACTCCTAGCCCGGCGGCTAGCGCCAGTGAGGAGAAGCCGTCCAAAACCGCTTTGGCCAGCAACAGATTGGGTTTCCCGCCCAATCCTTCCTCGAAAGCCCCCAATATGGTCATTGAACCCATACAAAACAGCAAAAAGGCGGTAACAAGTCCCTCGCTGAAGCGAATTTCTCCGGATTTGAGGCGGTTTTTCAGGATTTCGCCTAAACGGTTCAAGCCGTCTTCGAGCGCCAGCAACTCACCGCTGACCGAACCGATCAGGACGCTGAAAATCAGGATCAGAATCTGGCTGGTTTTAATGGCCATGGTGAAACCCAGGAGCAGTGTAAAGAGACCGATGGCCTGAAAAACCGTGCGGGTCAGGCGTTGGGGCAGGCGGGCATGCAGTCCCAACCCGATCAGACTTCCCGTGATGACTGTTGCCGCGTTGATCAGCGTGCCCCACATATTCATTCTCCTGAACCCGGATTGAGGAATTTTTGATAGATACGGTAGGTCTTGTAATGCCTGCCGCCCAGCTTTTCGGCATCGCGCCGCATGACCAGATTGTCAGCCGAAATGTCCGACGCTTCGCCGTGAGTGTAGCCTTTGTGATAGGCGTTGTTGAAAGCGGTCAAATAAATACCCTGGGCGACACCTTTGCGGCGATAGGCCGGTACGACGAAAATGAAAAAGGAGCGCGCGCATTGAATCTGGTTGCGTCTGAAAACCAGTCTGAAACGGCCGCGTAGTCCGAGGCGGCCGCTGAGACCATTTAAAAGTTGATTATAATCCGGCAGAGCGATGAGGAAGCCGATCGGTTCGCCGGCTTGATCCCGGGCAAAGATGATCAAATCACGATCTGCGTAATCCTTGATCCGGCGGGCGATACCCAGTATATCGGTGTTTGAAAACGGAAAAGCGGTGCGTTCCCCCGCCAGCGCCTGACCCAGCATTGCCTGGACTTCATGAGCGACCAGCCGGTAATCTTTATGGTGCAGATGGTCGATTGAGAAACCGTAGCGTTTCATAGCATAATGAACCGCGCGCATCCGGCTGACAAAATCGATTTTGGCCAGGTCGTAGCGATAGGCCATCAGGTCGGTGAATGGCATAAACCCGCAATGACTCAGATATTCCGGGTAATACGAGGCATTATAGCTGTCCATGAAGAGGGGTCGGTGCGTAAATCCTTCAACCAGCAGACCCCGGTAATCATATCCCAGCGTGGGTGAAACCGGTCCCCGCAGGAGGGTTGCGCTCCTTTCGCAAGCCCAATTTTCAGCCGCGGTTAACATTGTGCGGAAGACATCGAAATTCTTAATACTTTCCAGCCAGGTAAAAAACGCCGTACCGGCCTGACGCTGCAGAGTGACACAAATCCGGGCAACCGTGAGGTTGTCCACACGGGCCAGCAAAAAGGTGTGCGGATTGGTACGCAAGAGGGGTGTCCGCCGCTGAAAAATCAGTCGCCGCTGATCCCGACGCAACGGCGCGACCCAGTTGGGATCGTCCCGATAAAGGCGATAGGGAAAACGGAGAAATTCCCGCAATTGCCGCCGGTTCAATGCTTCGAGGACTTCAATATGCATATTGTATCCTCTGCGAATTCAGTAGCATCGTGATTAGCCAACCTCCTCTATCTGTAATCTATCCGCTTTGGAGGTCAATATCAATTCTAAAAACCGGTTGTTTTCTTCGATCGCCGGTTTAAAGTGCGCTTTCTGACCCATGTTGGCAGCAGCTGCAGTAATTCCGGTTAAGATGCAGAACAGGGTCATTCTCGCCGGAATCGATGACGCTAAGGCACTGAAACAGCAAAGGCGGCTTATCCGGCCGCCTTTGTGAAAATTCTGATAGGTATCGATCAGTTACTGCGCAGCTTGAAGATCACCGGAATTGAAATATAGACTCCCACCGCCCGATCACGCTGCTTGGCGGGGCGGAATTTGGTTTTTTTGATCGCGGCGATGGCGGCTTCATCGAGTCCGGTGTTTGGAACCCCTTTGAGCACGATGCATTCCGTCACGATTCCCGATTTATTGACGAAAGCCTGAACGACGACGGTACCCTCAATGCCGGCTTCCTGGGCGATCTCAGGATAGATGACATTTCTCTGGATGGCGGCAAAACCGCCGATGGGTTCGGGTGGTTCGTCGTAAGGTATGAATTTAAACCGCGGCCCATCGTCTTCTTCGGGCGGCGGAGGCGGAGCGTCAAAGGCGACATAGTCGTCAAAATTGGGCATTTCCCATTCGATCTCCTGGGTAAAATCAATGTCTTCTGATTCGATTGGTATCGAAGGGCGGGACGGCGGCGCGGCGCGTTCGATTTTTTGTTCGGTCTGGGGAACATCCTGAGTGGTGATTTCAATCCGGACTTCCTGTTTGATCACCCCCCGTTCAGACATTTTGGGGAACATGACCATCACTCCGATAAATCCCAGCAAGGTGATAACCAACGATACCCGCATGACGAGCGGGTATCGCAATTTTAAACTGGCTGCGGGGTATTGGTTGGTAAGCATAAGGCCACCCCTTTAACCAGCCGTTCGGCTGGAATAATTGATTTTAAGTGCATCGGCCAGACGCAACTCTTTGTGAATCTTACCCATGAGTTCCATGTTGACATTCTGATCAGCGCGGATGGAAATGGTGAGTTGCGGATTTTCGACACGTTTGGAATACATGATGGTCCGCAGTTCGTCCGGTTTCAGCAATTTACCGTCCACAGAAATTTCTTCCGCACGGGATACCCAGAGATAGGTCACATGCCGTTTGGTGCCTAGCTGTTCAATTTTTTTGGCGCTGGGCAGAATGACGTTGAGACCTTCATACTCTTTAAGTACCGACGAGACCATGAAAAACAGCAACAGCATGAAGATGATATCAGGCATCGAGGCGGTGGGGATTTCCAGTTTGGTTTTAGTCTTTTTCTTGAGTTTCATGGAATGTCCCTTTTATTCGGCGATCGAAATATTGGTGGCATTGGCCTGTTTCAACTGGTCAATCACCGAAATATAGGTTTGATATTTGGTCTTTTCATGGGTTTTGACTGAGAAGATCATCTTGGGTTTGTTTGCCAGCACGGTTTCTACCTTGTAGCGAATCTGGTACAATTCGACTTTTTCATCATCCAGCAGAATCTGACCCTGAGCATCAACCAGAATATTGGTCAACATTTCTTTATTGACCTCAAATTTTTGTTCGCCGCTTGGAGGCAGAATCAGTCCAATCCCTTTGTCCATGTCGATGGTCGTGGACACCATGAAAAAAATCAAAATCAGGAAGGCAATATCCGCCATGGATGATGACGGTATCTCGGGATCCTTTTTGGGTTTGAATTTAAAATGTGCCATAAGCTTTTTACTTATTCTTTTTGAGTATGTTTCATCACCAGGGTGTCGATCAGATTCACCGTGTTTTCTTCCATATCGATGATGATTTTATCGACGCGTGAAGAGAAGAAGTTATAGAGAATCTGGATGGACATAGCGACGATCAGACCAAACAGGGTGGTCAGCAGGGCTTCAGAAATACCGCCTGCGACGACCGATGGAGAAATGTCGTTGAGTCGGGCGATATCCTGAAAGGCGCGCACCATACCGGATACGGTTCCGGTAAATCCGAGCATCGGCGCCAATGTGATAACGGTCGCGAGCCAGATCATACCGCGCTCGAGAAAAGCCATTTCAACGGAAGCCGCCGCTTCAATTGCTTTCTCGACGGCTTCAATACCGCGATCGAGACGCGCCAGACCGGCGTGAAAAATGGCCGGAATCGGACCCGCTGTTTTTTTACACAGTTCAACCGCTGCATCGACGCCGCTCTCGTCGAGGGCTTTATGAAGTTTGCGGATAAAACTTTTCGTTACAAATGAAGCCTTGGTCAATGTATAAACACGCTCCAAAGAGATCATAAAACCCAGAACCCACAGCACGAGAATCGGCCACATGAAGAGTCCGCCGTCTAAAAAAAGCTTTACCATTGTTTATCCTCCGTAATTTTGTTTCACGATCAATAATTTCGGAGACTATTTTAAGTACCTGATAAACAAAAGTCAACACTAATGTCCCGCTGGGTTTTAAGTTTATACTGAACCGGAAAGCGGAGGGTGCTGCCGGTAATCCGAAAGTTAATTCTGAATCCGTCTTACTAAAAACAGGCTCCGCTACCGGGCGAAAATATGATTTTCGTTGAAATATTATCCCGAAAGCATTATTTTGCAGCGCTTTTTCAATCAACGTCAATGTACCGCTATGAACGACACTAAGGGCCATTCTATTCTGTCTGCTTACGATGCACGGTTTCGCCGTCAGCTTGGGCTGGGGCGCTATCACGAAGCCCTCTGGATCGCCGAAGAAGGCTATCATTTCGCCGTGGAGACGTACGGCCCTGATCATCCTGAAACCGCCAGGGTAGCCAATAATCTGGGATGGATTCATGATCTGTTGGGCAACCGCGTCAAGGCAGAATATTTCTACCGGCGGGCGCTGGCCACTAAACAGTCCGGATATGCGTCGGATTCACTCGAATTATTGCCGACGCTCGAAAATCTGTCGTCTCTTCTGGTAGTCAGTCAACGTTTCGGTGAAGCGCTTGATCTGCTGCAGACAATGTGTCAGATAGTCGAGGAGAAACCTCCCCAGTGGCGTATCCGTAAAGGTGTTTACCTGTGCCGGATGGGTGAAATATATGAACAGACCGGCAGCTCTGAAACCGCTGAAAGTTACTACCTGCGTGCTCTGTCGTTTATCGAGAGCGACTTTGATCCGCAACACCTCAATCTGGGCAATATCATGGCCCGGCTCGGTCGGCTCTATCAGTCGGTCAGAGATTTTCCGAAAGCCGAATACTATCTGCTGCGGGCGCTCAAACTACTCAATAAAAAACTCCCGCACCGTCATCCGGATGTCCAATATCTGCGGCAGTGCCTCCAGACACTCTATCATGAGATGCAAATTGAAACCCGCCTGCCCTGAAGCAACCCGACCGGTAATTTTGATTTGACTGGAATTTCGATGTACCTGCTATATTTCGTCGCCGGATTTATTCTTTTGTCTTATGGCGCTGATTACTTAGTCCGTGGCAGCTCTTCAATGGCTGTGTCATTCGGCGTGAAAAAAATCGTTGTTGGGCTGACTCTGGTCGCCTTCGGGACATCGATGCCTGAATTTGTGGTTAGTTTTTTTGCTGCGCTGAACCGGATCGACAATATCAGCGTCGGCAATATCGTCGGCAGTAACCTGGCTAATCTGTTGCTGATACTGGGATTAAGCGCCCTGATTCGTCCGTTTGCCATCCGCAAACGCTTGCTGGTGCTGGAAATACCGGTCTTGTTGCTGATTACGCTGCTGTTTATTCTTTTTGCCCATGATGGCAGTCTGCGAGCGGTTGAAGGTCTGGTAATGCTTGTGTTGTTTGGTATTTATCTGATTTATGTGATCATCAACCGCAGGATACATAATTTGACGGAAGTCGAATTGATTGAATTTGATGTTACCCATCGTCTGAAAAATCTGCTCTTTTCAATTCTGGGAGTGATCGGCTTAATCATTGGCGGCCAACTCACGGTCAAGGGCGCGGTCGGTCTGGCGCGGGCCCTGGGAATATCGGATTTGATCATCGGTTTGACCATCGTCGCCGTTGGCACCTCCCTGCCGGAGCTGTTCACAAGCGTGGTTGCGGTGATAAAAAAAGAGGATGAAATCTCGATCGGTAATATCATCGGCAGCAATCTGTTCAATACCGCTTTCGTGCTGGGCCTGATCCCGATTTTTTACCCGTTGAGAATTGACGCCCAGGTTATTCATTTCGATAATTTTTTTATGCTGTCGGTAACCTGTTTGCTAGCGTTGATCGTCTTTATTAGCAAGAAATTGACGCGCTTCAACGGAATAATGCTGATTAGCCTCTACTGTTTCTATATCCTTAACCTCATTTTTCATTTCATCTGAAAGCGGTCGCAGGCACGGTAAACCATCGCTTGCGGCGAAAATCATTCCGATTGTGCCCTTTTTCCGCTACGCTGAACCGGGTTGCGGTGTGATTGTCCTACCGCTGCTGATCGTCAGCCGGATGTTTGTAAAAAATCAGCAGCAGCGATGGCAACAGAAACAATGCGCCCAACAATGCTCCGGTAAAGGCCAGCGAACTCAGGCTGCCGAAATAGCGTGTTGCCGTGAAATTGGAAAAGTATAGGATGCTGAAACCGGCAACCAGAATCAGGGTCGTGGAGACCATGGCGCGGGTTGTCTGGAACAGGGTTTCACGCACGCAGGTGACCGTATCCGAACAGGATGCGAATACCGCGCGCAGGCGGGCCAGGAAATGAAGCGTATCATCAACTGAGATACCCAGCGCGATGGTGAAGATAATCGCAGTCGATGGTTTCAGCCGGATGGAAGTCCAGCCCATGAATCCGGCGACAAACACCAGCGGTAACACATTGGGAATGATCGCAATCAGGGCCAGCCGGAAAGAACGGAACATGATCAGCATCGTCGCGAAGATAACGATGAAAGCGATCGAAAAACTCGACATCAGGTTTTTTACCAGATACCGGTGGGTGGTATTATTGACAACCACGGTCCCGGTGGCCGTAATGCTCAGATCGGGGCTCTGTTCATGACGGATGAATTCGTTAAGCGCGGCCAGGATCGTTTCCAGGCGCGCCGATCCGCAATCAGTGATCCGGGCCGAGATACGGGCTGAAGTGTAGTCGTAGGATACCAGTCCCTCCATTGGATCGTCAACCTCGAATGAATAGAGCAGCAAATACTGGGCGGCCAGTTCACGGGTTGCAGGGAGCGCCGCAAAGGCGGGATCGTTGTCGTGCATCGCCAGATTCAGGGCAATGAAATAATCGGCTGGTGAGCGCACGGATCCAATTTCGGGGAATTGCTTCAGAAAAAGGCCAAGCCGTTCGATTTTTGCCAACATCGCGGGAGTTTTAAAGGTATCCGGGGCGGTCGATCGCAGCCAGATTTCGAGCGGTAAAATGCCGCCCAGTTGGCGCTCGAGCTGCATATTGTCGTCATATACCCGGACGCCCTCTTCCACGTCGTCGAACATGCGGCGATCGGAACTGAGCCGGCTGATTCCAACGCCTGAAATTGCGACCACCAGGCCGACCAGTAGCAGAATAAGATATTTCCCGTGCAGACTCGCCCTGAAAATAATCTGTGACAGGCGGTCCCAGCCACGATGTTCGTGCAGCTCGTCGGAGCGTCCGGTGAGCCGAACCGGAAAAACCATCAGAATGGCCGGTTGAAACAGAAAGACGATTCCGTAGGTCAGCAGGGCTCCCAGCGCAACGATCAAACCGAAACGGCGGATCGAGGTCAGATTGGAGGTCAGCAGAGCCAGAAAAGCGACCGCCGTAGTAAAACTGGCCAGAAAGGTGGGCAGGCGGGTATGCCGGACGGCCAGGTAAACGGATTGCCGGTAATCCGTGGCAGCCAGATTTTCGATTCTGAAGCGGGTCAGGAAATACAACGAATAGGCGGTTCCCATGATGGTAATCAGAATCGGCGTAATGTAGGTGATGATGTTGATTTCCCAGTTCAGCAGCGGCATCACCGCCATGGTAAACAGCGCGCCGATGATGATGGTAATAAACGGCAAAACAATCAATTGCCAGCGCCGAAAGAACACCAGAAGAATCAGCAACGAAAGACCAACCGCGGTCGGGTAAAACCAGCGCACATCGTTGAGCATATAAACGACGTAGCTCCAGCGTACCAGAGGAACGCCGCCAAAGGCCAGCTTCAGGCCGGATTCACGTTCGATAGTCAGGAGGTGTTCCATGAGTAACTTGCGACCCTGGTTGTTTTGCCACGCCCTGGCCATTTCGAGCACTATGACGGTGAAGTCGCCGCCGGGTGAAATGAGATTATGACGCAACAGCCGGTCGCTCAGAATCTCCCCGCGCAGGCTGTCGAGAACCGTTGGATCATCCGGAATAATTTCGAACGGAGTGCTGACGTCAAGCGCATCGTCGCGACCGCGGATAATTGAAACATTGGTCAGGCTGGTCACTTTGGCCAGCTGCGGAAGGGTTTCGAAGCGTTTGGTCAGGGTGGCAATTTGGCTCAGAACCGACGGTGTAAAAATATCCGGAGCCGAAAGACCGACAATCACGATGTGATCATCGGGGCCGAATTCCGATTTAAAGGCGCGGAAGCGTTCAAGTGCCGGATCATTTAAGGGAAAGAGATTTTCAATATCAAAATCGAGATGTATGTTGCGCAACGGCCAGAAAGCTATCGCGGCCAGCACCAATAAGATAATCAAAATCAAACGGGGATAGCGGTAGAGATCACATGACTTCATCGTGAGACAATTTAGCTGGCCGGATGAAACCGTCAAAACGTTTTTCTTTGACTTTCGGACAGGAATTTCTATAATTGCTCCGTGCGTATCGGTATCTTTCAGTCCAGTCCGCAAAAGGGTCAGGTCGGGATCAATCTTGACCGGATCGCGACTGTCCTTTGCCTGTATCCCGGTGTAGACCTGTGGGTAATGCCGGAACTGGCGACGACGGGTTATCTGTTTCATGATGAGACTGAGGTGCGCCGACTGGCGGAACCCGTTCCGGGCGGCGCGACGACGGGACGACTGCGGGAATTAACCGCGCAACTGGACACTGCGCTGGTTATCGGAGTAGCCGAACGGGCGGAAGATGGTTGTTTTAACAGCGCCCTGGTTTTCGAGCGCGGCACCCTCAGCGCATGTTACCGGAAAATCCACCTGTTCTGGGATGAGAAACGCTGGTTCCGGCCCGGACAACACCCTCCGCCGGTTGTTAAAATCGGGGACGCTACAGTCGGCGTGATGATTTGTTTTGACTGGATTTTTCCGGAAACCGCCCGGTCGCTGGCCTTGCAGGGCGCACAGCTGATTGTTCACCCGAGCAATCTGGTCTTGCCCTACTGCCAGGACGCGATGCTCACACGCAGTCTGGAAAACCGTGTCTTTACCGTCACAGCCAACCGGATCGGCAGCGAGTCGCTGGCAGGCGGCAAACAATTGACTTTTACCGGTCGAAGCCAGCTGACAACGCCTGATGGAGAACGCCTGCTACGCTTGTCAGCCGACCGCGAGGAGGTGGCGATTGTGAACATCGATCCGGCGCGGGCTGACAACAAATGGCTGACTCCCGCCAATCACCTGTTTGAGGATCGCCGGGAATTACTGGATCATTTTTAAGACAACGATCAAATGGCAGCCGTTTAAACGAGGCCATCTAACCAAAGGAGAAACGATGAAAAAGGTCACTGTGTTGGGTTCAGGCCGGGTTGGACACGCGATTGCAGCGGATTTGGCGAATCAGCATGCCGTCACGGTCGTTGATCAGGAGCCTTCGCGTCTGATGGCGCTGGAACAATTCGGGCATGGGTCGAAGCTGATCCAGACGGATTTAAGCGCGACGGACCGTCTGGCGCCGATCGTAAGAGAGACGGATCTGGTCATTAATGCGCTGCCCGGATATCTGGGATACCGGATACTCGAAACCCTGATCGGCCTGGGACGGGATATAGTGGACATCTCCTTTTTACCGGAAAATCCGTTAGACCTCGATGAAAAAGCCCGCCGCGCCGGTGTAACAGCCGTAATTGACGCCGGGGTCGCACCCGGTTTGAGCAACCTGATTGCGGGCTATCATGCCGTTCGGATGCAGGTTGAAAACTTTGTTTGTTACGTCGGGGGACTTCCGTTTAAACGCACGTATCCCTATCAATATAAGGCGCCCTTTTCACCGGTTGACGTGATTGAAGAATACACGCGACCGGCGCGGTTGGTCGAAAACGGCCGGGTTGTCACTCGTCCGGCGCTCTCTGAACCGGAGCTGATCGATTTTGAACCCATCGGTACCCTGGAGGCTTTCAATACCGACGGCCTGCGCTCCCTGCTGCAAACGCTGAAAATCCCCAACATGAAGGAAAAGACCCTGCGTTATCCGGGTCATATCGATTTGATGCGGGTTCTGCGCGAAACCGGCTTTTTCAGCACTCAGCCGGTCGAAATCGGCGGCAGCTGGATTCGTCCGATTGATATGACTACCCGTGTCATATTTCCGCACTGGCAAACGGTTCCAGGCGACGATGAATTCACCCTTATGCAGATCAATGTGGAAGGTTTTGAAGCGGGTTGTAAGGTGCGCTATGAATACCGTCTATTTGACCGGTTCGATTCGGCGACAGGTACTAGTTCAATGGCCCGCACGACCGGCTATACCTGTACGGCGATTGCCAACCTGTTGTTGAATCAGGATTTTCATCAAGCGGGTGTCATTCCGCCTGAGAGGCTTGGTGAATCGCAACCCTGCTTTGAGAAAATCCTCGCCTATCTGCGCGAGCGCAGAGTCGCGGTAACCGTCAACCGGGTTGAAAATAGCGGCGCTTAGGATGACTGGTCAGCGATCACGGATTTCACCGCAAAGCATAGCGGAAGAACAACGCCGGATGCGCTGGTTGCGGCGCTACTCGGATCAGGTGGGCGCTTATTTGGCGACCGCGGCGCTTGATGAGGCCACAGCCGTGATTTTTCTTGAGCAGATCAAACGCCGTATTCTGAACCGATTTCCTGGTAAGGAAACCGTTTATGCCATGATTTACGAGAGGCGCTTCAGACGGATACTGCTGAACCGGGGGCTGGCGCTGCCTTTCCCGACCGAATCGGATGAACTGAATTGAGCAAGGAGAAACTATGAACCGCACCGAAGCCTGGGAATTGTTGTGCCGGTACACCCACAGCGACAGTTTGCGTAAACACGCGCTGGCGGTTGAAGCCGGCATGCTCGCCTATGCGCGTCATTTCAATGAAGATCAGGAGGCTTGGCGAATTGTCGGATTGCTGCATGATTTCGATTACGAGCAATATCCCGACGAAGCCAATCATCCTGCCCGGGGCAATGAAATTCTGGCCCAACATGGAATTCCTGAACCCTGGCGGCGCGCAATCATGGGACATGCTTCCTATACCGGCGTCCCGCGCGACACATTGCTGGCCAGAACGCTGTTCGCGGTCGATGAACTGGCTGGTTTTGTCATCGCGGTCGCTCTGGTCCGGCCGGGTCGCAGCTTGGCGGATGTGACACCTGACGCAGTACGTAAAAAACTCAAACAGAAGGCTTTCGCCGCCAAAGTCAATCGGGCTGAAATCAGCCAGGGGATTGAAGAACTCGGGGTCGCTGAGGAAGAACACTTCCGACGGGTCATCGAAGCGTTGCGCGGAATCGCTCCGGAGCTGGGTTTAGGGAGTTGATTAACCGTTTATTTTTCGTTAATATATACGGGGTTTGCAAAGCCCTGTTTGACAGTCGAATCAGGTTTCCGGTTACGCCGTAAACGACGGAAGCCATTGCATAGATTCAGATCATTTGAAAGTTCACATTGCTGGAATCCCACGTCCTCCGTCGGCTTGAGACCGACCTGTTAGCGATCGCTAAACCGGGCCGCTACGCCGGTAACGAAATCAACATCCGCCTGAAATCCGATACGGCTGTGACTGCCCGGATCGGACTGGCATTTCCGGACCTCTACGATGTCGGCATGTCCTATTACGGGTTTCAGATTCTCTATCATATCCTTAATCGTGAACCCCAGATCGCCGCAGAGCGGATCTATGCCCCCTGGCCGGATTTTGAGACCGTGCTGCGACGCCGCGCCATTCCGCTTTACACGCTTGAAACTAAAACACCACTGCGGGAATTGGATGTTCTGGGATTTCATTGCGGGTATGAGCTCTCCTTTACCAATTTGCTCAACATGCTCGATCTGGCAGCGATTCCGTTGCTGAGCGCTCAGCGTACGGAAGCAGATCCGGTGGTTATCGCGGGGGGCAGCTGCGGCTATAACCCGGAGCCCCTTGCGCCGATTATCGATCTGTTTATCATCGGTGATGCAGAGGAGATGATTGTACCGCTCGTGACCCGGATTGCCGCCCTGCGCCGTCAGCGAATTCCCCGGTCGGATTTATTCCGGAATCTTGCCGCTGAATTCTGCGGTGTATATGTCCCCTCGCTGTACGAATCTGTTGTTTCGGGTGACGATCCGATGGCGCCGCCCCACCCGATTGACCCCGGTCTGCCCTTTCCCGTGAGAGCCAACCGGATCGTGGCTCTAAAAAGCGACGACTTCCCGACCCGACCGCTGGTACCTCTGATTGAGATCACCCATCACCGGCTGGCGGCCGAGATCATGCGCGGATGCACTCAGGGTTGCCGTTTTTGCCAGGCGGGCATGATCTATCGCCCGGTCAGGGAGCGGCCTTGGGGCGAGCTGATCCACCAAATCAATCACGCCCTCTCTGTCAGCGGTTATGACGAGCTCTCATTGCTGTCCCTGTCTTCATCGGACTACTCGGGATTGCAGCCGCTCGTAATGGCTTTGCGCGACCGGTTGGAAAATGGTTGTATTTCTCTGGCGCTGCCATCGCTGAGAGTTGATCGTTTTAGCGACGAATTGCTGCAGGTCTTAAGTCAGACGCGCAAATCCGGTCTGACTTTTGCCCCCGAAGCCGGATCTGAACGATTGCGCCGGGTAATCAATAAAAATATTGCGCGTGACGATTTGCTGGCGGTTGTTGAACAGGCGGTCAGACAGGGCTGGTCGCTGGTAAAATTGTATTTCATGCTTGGTCTGCCGACTGAAACCGACGCCGATCTGGAAGCCATCACGCAACTGGTTGGAGAGGTGTTGCGGATTTCGGGTAAGCTGAAGCTAAACCTGACATTGTCGACCTTTATACCCAAGCCGTTTACCCCGTTTCAATGGGAGACCCAGCAGGCGCCCGATGAAATTCAGCGGCGGCTGGATTGGCTTAAGCCATCCCTGCGGGCGCTCCGTCGGGTGAAAATCATGGCCCGTGATCCGTTTGTTTCGCAACTCGAAGGGCTGCTGGCACGCGGCGACCGGCGGATGGCGCCAACCATTCTGATGGCCTGGCGGTTGGGAGCCCGATTCGATGCCTGGAATGAACATTTCAAGCCGGTTGTCTGGCAGCAAGCGATCTTAGAAACGTTGCCTTTTGCTGACCGGTATCGGGCGAACCGCGCGACGGACCGACCG
>Ga0163209_1000748_pt1 | contig 14189 bp, 10 predicted proteins | sample Kivu_160m_FD_113538 | JGI IMG/M metagenome (GOLD analysis project Ga0163209, IMG submission 113538) | Freshwater microbial communities from Lake Kivu, Western Province, Rwanda to study Microbial Dark Matter (Phase II) - Kivu_160m | ecosystem: Environmental > Aquatic > Freshwater > Lake ...
ATCTTCTTGAGGGCGGCCAGCCCGTCGTAATCATGCCAGTCCAGCGGCTCCTCCAGCCACTCGATTTTATTATCTGCGCAGGCTTTAGCGAAATCGGTAGCGCGCTTCAGGTCCCAGGCGGGTACGCGGTCGACGATGGAGACCAGCCAGCCCTGGTTGGCATCCACGCCGATGACCGGATCAGGACCTACTCCCTTGCGAACCTCCTCAATCAGCCGTACATCGTCCTTGAACTCCTTAGCTTTGACGCGCAGCTTGAAGGCCTTAAAGCCCTTCTCTTTCAAGGCCAGCAGTTCCTGTATGCGCGGGCCCGGCTCGTGCAGTTCGCCAAAGGAGTTATAGACTTCGATCGGCCTGGCGGCGCCGCCCAGAAGCTCGTAAACAGGTTTGCCCTTGGACTTGCCTAATATATCCCAGCAGGCCGGCTCGATCCAGTAGTTCAGCCAGCCCAGGAAGCCCGCCTGCTTGAGCAGGCTCTGGATGCGGTCGATGTCGGTCGGGTCTGACCCCAGCAGGTAGCCGCCCAAAAGATCGCCCAGGCCCTGCCGCTCCTCGTTCATGGCCGTGCCGGCCGACCAGCCCTCGATGCCGTCCTCGGTCAGCAGCTTGATCAGCGTAAACCGGTTGTGCGTTTGAGGGTAGCCGGGTATCCACGTGGGCCAGAAAGTGTGCCTGAGCGGAATGTGGACGTGGAAAAGTTCGATCTCAGCGATTTTCATGGCAGACCTCCTCAATTACATATATTGTTACTGCTTTATTTGCTGTGACCTAATCGCTCGATTTCCTTGTTGAGAAAATAGCTGATCACCGTCCTGATGGCAACAATGGCTACCAGCACCGCCACTTCCTCCAGGCTGGGCTTAACGATGGTGCGGATGATATCGGCAGCGATAAGGAACTCAAGTCCCAACAGCAGGTAGCGGCCCAGGTCGATGCGTATCTTTTCCAGGGGCAATAATTTCCTTTGCCTTCCCAGATGAGTAAATTGAGCGCGGATAAATTCAACCAGACCGACAACTACTCCCCACAGCACGATGAATATGCCGACTATCCCGATGCCGAGGGAGATATATTCGAGGATTTCTACGAGCTCTGCCATATAGCGCCACCTGGGAGATTGCCCGTATTTTAAGCCAATGAGGGCTCGATAACAAGAGAAAGCTGCCGGTAATATTGACATCCGGCTGGGATTATATAATCAGTGTACTCATGATTATTTTGCTCAGCACCGCGTCAAAGGTGGTATTATAGAGGGCAGATATGGCAGGAGTAAAACAGGAAGTCTTCGCGGTCACATCAGCGTATGTAAATGCATATGTCGTACGCAGTGAGCGGGTGATTATCATTGACACCGGCGTTCCGGGCTTCGGCGGCAGGATATTGAAAACGATGAGCCGTCACGAAATCAGGCCGGAGGACGTCTCCCTTATCGTTATTACGCATGGGCATCACGACCACACCGGCAGCGCAGCTTACCTGAGGGAGAAGACAGGCGCGCCTGTGGCGATACATAGGGGAGACCTCGAGGCGCTGAGGACGGGAATAAATCCTCCCCTTTGCGGGGTGGGAGGCAGGGGCAGGTTCATGGTGACACTATCTAAGATGATAAAGATGCCGCGCGTGCAGGGGATGGATCCCCAGATATTGCTGGATAAAGAGATGGACCTTGCCGATTACGGCATCGAGGGTAAGATAATTCCCACGCCGGGGCACACTGCGGGCTCGGTCTCGGTCCTGCTGGACGGGGGATGCGCACTGGTGGGTGACATGATATTTGGCGGGCTTGTACGGAAGCATTCACCGAACTTTCCCTATTTTTGCCAGGATGCTGAGGCGGCATCCAAAAGCATCAATGATATCTTAGCAATGAGGCCAAAGATATTCTATGTCGGGCACGGCGGACCGTTTACCGGCGGACAGGTCTGGCGGAAGTTCTTCGTTAAGCCCTGACCCCTCTATTTAAGCTGCTCGCGGGTGAAACCCAGCACCCTGCGTGCCACGATGAGGGTATTGATCTGTCCTGTTCCCTCGAATATATCGTTGATCTTGGCATCCCGCATGAACTTCTCAAAGAGGTACTCGCGCGAGTAGCCAAGGGGCCCCATCAATTCAACCGCCCTCTGCGTGATGAGCGTTGCAGCGCGGCCGGCCTTGGCCTTGGCCATGGATGATTCCAGGGCGTTGGGCAGGCCGTTCTGCATCATCCATACTGCCCGTATGGTAAGCAGCCGGGCTGCCTTATAGTTTGCCTCCATCTCCATGAAATCATGCTCGAGCGCCGTTTGCCTGTTGCGCGGCGCATTGTACCTGATCTTAATGCCCTCTTTATCAATCACATCCCTCAGCATGTCCAGCGCTGCGCGCATGACGCCCAGCGCCATGGCGGCTACGATGGGACGCGTGGCATCGAAGGTGGCCATCGCGCCCTTGAAGCCCTCGGTCTTGGCCTTGACCTCGGCCTTGCCCAGTATATTGCCGAACGGGATGCGGCAGTTCTCGAATACCACTGTGGCAGTATCGCTGGCACGTATGCCCAGCTTCTTCTCCAGCTTCTCCACCCTGCAGCCCGGCGTGCCGGCCTCGACCACGAAAGATTTCATGCCGGCGCGCCCCGCCGATTTGTCCACCGAAGCCCAGACAACCACGATGCCTTCGGACAGGTCAAGCGCCCTGTGGCCGAAGGTGACGAAGATCTTTTCGCCGTTGAGTATCCAGTCATCACCGTCGCGCACAGCCGTAGCGGTGATGGCGGCCGTGTCTGAGCCGCAGCCCGGCTCGGTCATGGCCATGGCGCCCCACTTGGGCTTTCCTTCATTGAAACGGGCCAGGAATTTGCCCCACTGCTCCTTGGTGCCGGCGGCAAATACGGCCGCGCCGCCCAGGCCGGGACCGGGCATGGCCAGCGCCAGGCCGGCATCGCCCCAGCATAGCTCCTCGGTGCGCAAGGCGCCGTCTATGCCCAGGCCCATCAGTCCTCCCTCGCCCCGCTTGGACCACATCAGGTCGATTAACTCCTGGGGCTCCTGGTGCTCCTGTTCGTCGTAGTAACGGCTAATAGGCCGGAAATGCTTCTCGGCTATTTCGTGCGCCTTTTCAACGGATGCTTTTTCCTGCTCTGTAAGCTCAAAATCAATCATCTGTGCATTCCTCCTTTATACTATGGCCATGCCGTTGAAGGCAGTAAACCCGCGCCCGTTGCGGAACCAGAGCTCGACCGGGTTATCGCGGACATACCCGTGGCCGCCCATTACCTGCACGGCATAATCGGTGCACATCATGACCATACTGTCGGCGTAAGCCTTGGCCAGGCCGGCCTCCCGCGTGGCGTCCTCTTTGCGGTCCAGCTTCCAGGCCGCTTCCCAGTTCATCAGTCGTGCGGCGTCTATCTCAATGGCCATGTCGGCCAGCATGAAGGCTATGGCCTGGCGGGAGCCGATGGGCTCGCCGAATGTGTGGCGATCGCGGGCATAATCACGCGAGAACTCCAGCGCTCCCCGGGCCACGCCCACGGCCATGGCGGCCAGCGCCACGCGTGAGAGGTTATCCAGCCGGGCGAAGTCGCAGCCCTTATCCCCGCCCAGTTTATTGTCGGCAGGCACCTTGCAGTCCTTTAGCTCGATCCCATAGGTGGCCAGGGCACGCACGCCCATGTTCTTCTCCTTCCCGCCGACTGCCAGGCCCCCGGCACCCTTATCCACGATAAAGCACTGATTTACTTTGCCCTCTCTTGCGTAAACCAGTGTGAAAGAGGCGCCATCGGCCAGGGGCACCAGGCACTTGCTGCCGGTCAATACGTAGCCGCCGTTTTTCCTGGCTGTGGTCTCCAGGGCGCCGGGGTCAAAATTATAGCGGGGTTCTGCCAGTGCGGCTGTAGCCGCCGCAAAGCCGCCCCCGCAAAGCGGCGGGAGGTATTTCTTTTTTTGCGCTTCGCTGCCCATCTCCACGATGGGGAGGATGGCCAGCCAAGGAGTAAGTATGTGCAATGCCATTGCCAGGTCTCCCCAGGCCAATTCCTCCGCCAGCAGCGCCCCCGTGACCGCCGAATGCTCCCAGCCGGCGCCGCCGTGCTCCTCGGGAATGCAGCTGACCACCAGCCCCAGCTCCCAGGCGGTATCGATGATCTCCGCCGGTATCGCCCCGGACTCATCGCACTCACGGTATTGCTTACGCATCACGTCCGTGGCGAACTGCTTGACGGTATTGACGACCATCTGTTGTTCTTCGGAAGGGCTGAACGATATCATGACAAACCCCCTTATCAATGCGCTTTGTCTATCGGCAGACGACGGGAACTAATTTATCATCTGCGAATCGATACGTCAATCGAGAAAGTAGCAGGCACGGACATTCACTCGGCGCACTATATATCGGGCCTGAAATGTGAGGGCGATAATAGTTTGGGGACCTGGTTGACCAGCACGCCGCTGAACATGGTCCTGGCACGCTGATTGATCTTGTGCCTGGGTGTTTCCCCTGCTGCCATCTGCACCAGTTCAAGCAGGTGGTAGATATGCTGTGCGCCCGGGTAAAACAGAGAACCCGAGCCGAGCATCTGCATGCAGCCTGCACAATAGACGCAAAGTATGTCAGCGCCCGTTCTTTTAGCTTCATGCAGCCTTTTCAGCGTAGAGCTCGTCAGGTCGATGGTGTTGTAGCAGCTCTCAATGCTGAAACCACCTCCGATGCCGCAGCAGACCATCCTATCCCGGCTGCGCGGCATCTCCACGACTTCAACGCCGATATGCTGGAGGATTTTACGCGGCAGCTCAATATAGTCCGGCTCCAGGAACTTGGAATAGCATGAGTCCTGAACGGTTGCCCGCAAATTTAGCTTGCGCTCGATCTTAATGTGGCCGCTTTCAAGCTCCTCCCACAGGTAACGCACCAGCGGCTTGAATTTGGCATCGAATTTAATGCCCAGGCGCTGGGGCATGACCTGGGAGAAAAGGAAAGTGCCGGCGGTACACATCATAAGGATGTTTTTCGCCCCCATTTCGGCAAAGCGGGCTTGCATACGCCTGCCCTGGGCTTCTGCCAGGTCATAACAGCCGGTACGAAAGTAGGTTTCAGCGCAGCACCAGGAAAGGCCGCCGCGGATCGGTATGTTTGGCAGCAGGGCCGTATCAGTCAGATAAGGCACCGTACAGACATTGCAGCCCGGGTAGATGAATTCCGCACAGGGTGAGCTGTCATCCCAGCTTGCCAGCCTGGCCTTTTCATCGGCGGGAAGCCGCTCAGTAACATAGCTGCGGAAGTTCTGCGGCTCCAGCGGCTGAAAGTAGCGCGCCCGCTCCGGCAAACCGCGGCTGCGGTAGGCTTCATACCAGTAATGCACAATGGTTTCACAGGGATTGGCCTGGTTGGGACAGTAAAAGTCGCAATTGAAGCAGCCGGTGCAGTCCCGCGATACATGCCGGCTCATCTTCCCTTGGTTAATTTTCAGCTTCTCTTGCTTGGCAACCTCAAGCGGAAGGTTGAGCTCGGGACAGCGCGACAGGCACTCACCGCACAACATGCATCTGTCCACTCCATCAAACTTGTATTTCTGCGTTTCTATCACTGCCTAACCTCCTTCTAACATTTATGATCAGCCTGACGGTAAAATGAAGCATACTTAGAACTACAGGATTTTGAATGACGGGGCTACCGTATACTGTGTTGAAAAATTTGACCAGGCGCCCGGGTTGCAGATCTATCTCATCTGATTGCAGCGCATATTCAAACCGGCTGATATCGACGTGGAAACGCCGGCGGGCATCGCCTTGGAAAAGCATGCGCAGTATATTGGCCGAGATGATGGCGATAATCTGGAAGGCGCGCCGGCGCGTGCGGTGTAACGGCCGGCCGCCACCGGCCATCTCAACCAGCTCGATAATGTGATACAGCTCCAGCCTGCTTCCGTAAAGCTCCCGCACCACCGAAAAAATAAAATAGCATGCCGGGCAATATACCACCAGGCAATCGGCGCCGGATCGCTCGGCTTCCTTCAGCCGCCTAGAACCATGCTCGATCAGGTCTAAAAGGCTGAATTTCCCGGCGGCGGCGCCGAAACCACAGCAGAGAGCGTCGCGCCGATTGTGTGGCATTTCCACTATATCGGCACCGCAGGCTGAAGCGATGTCCCTGGCCGCCTGCCATAGAGTATCACCTTCGCTCTTAGAGAAGCAGTTATCATGTATGGTAATACGCCGATTGAGGGGCATTGTCAGGTGTAAGCTTCCAGCCTGCAATCGTTCAAGCAGCCATTGCTCGAGAGTGATCACATCCATGCTGGTATCAATGCCGAAACGTTGCGGTAAAATGCTCGTCAGCATGGCGTGTTCCGCTGCCATCATGGTCACGATGCGCCGTGGCTGTAATTCCTCCAGGATTGTTTTAACCCTCAAACCTGCCTGCTCCACAATATCCAGCAACCCGAGCTGGTAGATATGGCCACCGCTGCACCAGAGACGCTCATCGCCATAAACCTCCAGATCGCTTAACACGGGTGTTGCAGCCAGGTAGGGAGAAAAGGATGTAAAGCAGCCGGTCAGCAGGATATCCTTGCCCCGCTTCCCAGCCCTTTTTCTCCAGGTTTTAACCTGCCATATCTCATCTTCGGGCAGCAGCGGATAAAGCTGGCTCCAGATCGATGATTTATCCTCCGGTATAACCATGCGGGCGATGGCCGGCAGGCCGTATCGCTGGTAGCGTTCATACCAGCGATACAAGATCAATTCGTAAGGGTGGCAGCTGTTGGGGCAGTAAAAATCACAGGAAAAGCACGTGGTGCACCTGTCCAGTACCGGGCTGTCCAGGGCGCGGTTAAGCCGGTCTTTGGCGACGCGCGCCTGTTCCTGGCTGTAATGCAGTACGGGACAGCGGGACAGGCAGTTACCGCAAAGCCGGCAGCAGCTCGAATCGAAAAAATCCTTCTTGACCACCGGAGCCTCGACAGAGATTATAGCTTAAACGAGGTAACACAAACAGGCAGTACAGCATACACAGGGATCTCAGGCACTGTTCCGGTTCAGGATTCAGTCTACAGCGCAGGACTAAATTCGGATGAAGGCGCGGAGCAGGCGATTGTTTGTAACGGAAACGCTGCCAAATAATTTGTTAATAATCTCGATGTATTCTGAATATAACTGAGGGGAAAAAGAATCCCTCAGCAATTCCAAGCAAAAGGAGGATTCATATGTGGAAAAAAGTCTTAGGGCTGGCTGCCGGGATGCTCGCTGTGGTTCTGCTGATAACCGGCGTTATGACTGCCGTAAATGCCGATAGCGCAAATAGCGGAGCAGCCGCACCGGATGGATCTCGTTTAGGTCCGCCTCCGGGCCGTGGTTTTGGCCCCGCAATGGGCGGAGAAATGCTCGAGAAAGTAGCGGCCAAGCTAAATATCGACAAGGCCACGCTGGCAGATGCCTTCAAGCAGGTGATGCTTGAGGAGCAACAAGCCCGCCAGGATGATATGTTTGCCAAATTGGTTGCTGACGGCAAACTAACCCAAGAGCAGGCAGATGCGTATAAGGCCTGGATCGATGCAAAACCGGCTGACCTGCCCGCGTTCGCATTCTTCGGAGCGGCCAGGTCGACCACTATGCTGGATAAGTTGCTTCTGGACGGCAAGGTAACCCAGTCACAGTACGACGCTTACAAGGCATGGGTAGCCCAGAAGCCGGCGGTCGAATTGCCCAAACCGGAAAGGCCGGCGATTCAAAAGCTTTGCCCGCAGCGCGGCAACGTTAAGTAACATAGCAGCAGTCACAGAAGCAGAGTAAAAAGAGGCGGCGGGTGAAGACTCGCCGCCTCTTCTATTTCGCATCGCTATTAAGCAGAGGGGAAGATCTCCTCCAGCGCTTCGGGCACGTATTTCATAACCATGCCGGTGGTCAGTGCATTGGCCTTTGCAATCTCCGAGTAAAATGCCGCTGAGGGTCTGGGTTTCCTCTCCTGCGTCACCGGGTCCACGGCCACCAGGCCGAATTTCATAGCGTAACCCCAGGCCCATTCGAAATTATCCACCAGCGACCAGTGGTGATAGCCCAGGATCTTGTACCCCTGCTCGATGAGGCCATGCATGGTCTTGACCGCTGTGGCAATCACCCACGGCCGCAGCTTATCGTCCCTGTCGGGCACGCCGTTTTCCAGTATGAAAAAGGGCTTGCCGTATTTTGCCAGACGCTCAACCACGATTTGTATACCCTGCGGGTAGATCTCGCCGAACATCGGCGTGCCGTTGGGATGCGGGTCGCCTGTACGCCCCCTGGGTGGGGCGATCCGGTTGACGAAAGCGGTTTTCGGCTTGGTTATATCAAAAAAAACATCCACGCCGCCGTAGATATTCGCGCCCACGTAGTCCCAGGTGTCTTTTATTTCGTCAAGCCGCTTGTCGATGCCGCTAAAAAGCGGGGCCCGCCTTCCGGTGACCATATTGATGAATATGTTGTTAAAAGAGTCTCTGGCCACGCGCGCAGCAAGGCTGTCGAAAAATTGTGTTTTGACGGCGGTGAATATCAGAAAATGATTGGCAAAGCTGACGCTGGCATGGCGTTGCAGATTGTGGATGATGTGATAGGCCGAGCCATGGCATAGCCCCATGTTGCCCAGTACCTTGAAATACCTGATCACGTGATCGTGCTCTGCCGGGGGGTGGCCTCCGTCCACATAGCCCTCGATGCCGTAAATATTGGGCTCGTTGAAGGTCAGCCAGTCATTGCAGTGGTCGCTTAGCTCAGATACGGTAAACTTAACAAAGCGCGAGAAATCCGCTACGCAATCCCCGGATAGGAAAGCCCCTTTTTTTTCGAACCACACGGGGTGGGTGAAATGGTGCAGGCAGACTATCGGGCGAATTCCCCTTCCGATCAGCGCAGCCAGCATCCGGCGGTAACGTTCGATGGCTTGGGAATCGAAGATGCCTTCCTCGGGCTCGATCCTGGCCCAGCTTATCGACAGCCGCAGGGAATTCAACCCCATTGATTGCGCGATGTCGAAATCCCTTTCCGCGTCACACCACCAGTTGCAGGCCCTGCCGCTGGCTTCCCCCGTCCTGATACCCCCGGCCTTTTCAAATTCATGCCACTGGGTGTTGCCGTTATTGCCCTCCATCTGGAAAGCCGATGTAGCAACACCCCACAGGAACCCCCTGGGGAACTTCAGTTCCTGCGAGGGTTGATCTGCACTCACCTTATTCTTTCAATGGCAGCCAGACTGCCGAGGAATTTTTTAACGCCGTGGTCATCGAAAACTACTATAACATGAAAATCCCCTGCCTGCTTGATCACACGTGTAACCCGGCCTTCGCCAAAGCTGCGATGCCTGACCACGTCACCTGGCTTGAACGCCACACATGGCCCCGGCGCCGGCGCTGAAACCGGGAAAGGATACTGAGGGGGAACGGGATTTGCTGCCACCGGGCCGGCCATATTCCGGCTGCTGATCAGCGAGGCCGGCAGCTCCCGTAAAAACCGTGAGGGCAGCCGGTAACTGAATTCGCCGTAGGTCAGGCGTTTTTCAGTGTAGGTGAGGTAAAGACTATCTATAGCTCTGGATATGCCCACGTAACATAGCCTGCGCTCCTCCTCCAGCTTTGATTGTTCCTCCGTTGACCTGCTGTGTGGCAGCAGGCCCTCCTCGACGCCGGCTATGAAAACTACACGAAACTCTGAGCCCTTGGAGCCATGCAGCGTGTTAAATATAACTGCGTCTTCTGAACCCTGCGCCTCGACCGCCTCGGAAGCCTGGCTGATCCTGCCAAGCAATGAACTAACGGCGGTCAGGGGGTTTAAATGATCATAGGCTGTGGCCAGCGATATAAGCTCCAGCACGTTCTCCCAGCGCTCCTCGGCATTTTCCTCGCCATTGAGGTGATCCCGGTAGGCCGTTTTCTCTACGATGAGGTTGAGCAAGGCTGTTAAGTTGACATGCCTGCTACGTGCGTGCAAGTCCTGCAATAAAGCGTTGAAATGGCCGGCAGCACTCTGAGCGCGTTGGCTCAGCGAAGGCAGCCCGCCCGCGGCTGCCTGCTCGAGCGCCCGGTAAACGTGAACTTTTGTTTTTCCCGCCAGCTCCTGCATAAGGGCCAATGTCTGTGCGCCTATACCTTTGCCGGTTAGTTTAATCACCCGCAGCAAAGCAGCGTCATCGGCCGGGTTGCGTATTACCCGAAGCCAGGCGGCCAGGTCCATGATCTCCCTGCGCTTATAGAAGGGCGTGCCGGTAGCCAGCTTGTAGGGTGTCTTTTCAAGGTTGAAGGCGTCCTCCAGCGCGCGTGACTGCGCATTGATGCGGTAAAGGACGGCAAAATCGCTCAATTTCAGCTTGGATTCCGCCGCCAGGACTTTGATGCGGGCGGCGATAAAATGGGCTTCTTCTGTGCCGTCCTTGAGCCGTATCACCGATATGGGGCCTCCGGCCTCGCGCGATGTAGAGAGTCTTCTGCCCCTGCGCGTGCTGTTGCGCGCTATCAGCGCGTTGGCCGCCTGCACGATGGTCAGCGTCGAGCGGTAATTTTCCTCCAGGTCGATAATCCTGGTGCCGGGGAAATCCCTGCGGAATATATCTGCATTGCGTACCTCGGCCTGCCGCCACGAGTAGATTGTCTGGTCCGGATCGCCCACGACGCACACATTTCCATGTGCTGCCCCCAGCATCCGGATTATCTGGTATTGCAGGCTGCTTGTATCCTGAAATTCATCGACCAGTATATATCTAAAAAGCTGCTGGTATCGCCGCAACACGTCCCCACTTTCCTTTAACAGCAGGCTGGTGAAAATCAACATATCGTCGTAATCCAGGGCACGGCTTTTTTTAAGAGCGGCCTGGTAAAGGCGGTAAATTGTAGCTGATGCATCATCAAAGCGCTCTCCCCTGCCCGGACCTGATGCGTCAGGATCAATACCGTTCACTTTAGCGTGGCTGATCAATCCCTTAATGCGGCGCAGGTTGCTTTCCTCGATGCTCAGCCCGGCTTTAACGATACATCCCCTGATAATCTTAGTAGTCTCTTCCTCGTCATACACTGTGAAGCCGGTGCCCATGCCCGGTACACCTTCCCTGCCCAGTATGCGCAGGCAGGCCGCATGTATCGTGCTGACCGTCACCGCCGGTGGCTGATCGAACATTTCTCCCAGGCGCTTCTTCATCTCCGCGGCGGCCCTGCGTGAGAAAGTTACGGCAAATATGTGGCGCGGCTCGATTTTGGCTGTGGACACCATATAGGCAATGCGGTGGACGATAACCCGCGTCTTGCCGCTGCCCGGGCCGGCGTACACCAGCAACGGGCCATCGATTGCCTCCACAGCCTTTTTCTGAGCGGGATTGAGGCCTTCTAATGGATCCATTGTGGCCAGTGTAAATATATAAGTTCGCCCGTATTAATCAGATTTTCTCAAGAGGCGCCATGCTTAGCAAGAGCTTCTTGACGCCGGTTTCCTCGAAAGCCACGATGACCTCGCGGTCCTGCCTGGTGGGCCTTATACCAATCACCTGCCCGTCACCGAATTTGGCATGGCGCACGCGGTCTCCGGGGTTAATCGCCAAAAGCGCCGCGGCCGGTTGCTGAAGCGGGCTCTTTTTTGCCAGGAGGTCAGCGATGTTGATGCCTTCATCTTCGTCGCGCCAGAGCTTTGCCCGTTCCCGGGCGCTTCTGCCCGGTTGCCCCTCACCCTGAGTAATGCCTTTCCGTTCTACCAGATGCTGCGGCAGGTCGTCCAGGAACCTGGACGGTGTGCTCTCCGAGCTCATGCCAAAGATGGCGCGCCGCACGGTATGCATGAGGTATACGTGCTGCTCGGCACGCGTCACCCCGACGTAGCAGAGGCGGCGCTCCTCCTCCAGTTCGTCCCCGCCCTCTTCCATGGAGCGCCTGTGCGGCAGCAGCCCTTCCTCCATCCCCACGATGAAAACGACGGGGAACTCCAGGCCCTTGGCCTGGTGCAGGGTTATAAACGTGACGGTGTCCTCCCTGTTTTCAATCTCGTCCGTATCCGCTACCAGGCTGACTTTCTCGAGGAACGGTGCCAGACCTTCACCTGGCGGGAGGTCGTCATAGTCGGCGGCAACCGTGCGCAGCTCCTGAATATTCTCCCAGCGCTCCTCTCCGTCTTCCTCACCCCTGATCGTATCGCGGTATCCCGACCTCTCCAGCATGGTGTCCATCAGCTTGACCAGGCTGAGTTGCTGCCCCTCCACGGCCAGGTCGTTGAGCATGCGGTAGAAGCCTGCCAGGGCGGTGTTGATTTTTGTGCCGAACCCTGGTCCTCCGCCCTCGCTGACCGCCTTTATGGCGGCGAACAGAGACAGGTTGTTTTCCCTGGCCCAGTTGGTCAGGTCGGAGAGTGTTTTCGCCCCAATGCCACGGCCGGGTATCCTTATAATGCGGGAAAGGCTGATATTATCGAAAGGATTCTGTATCACGCGCAGGTAGGCAACGGAGTCCTTTATCTCGCGGCGCTGGTAGAAACGTGTACCGCCCACCAGCTTGTACTTGAGGCCATAGCGCATAAAAGCCTCTTCCACAGCGCGTGATTGGGCATTGGTTCGGTACATGACCACGCAGTCGCCCGGCTTGATGCCGTTGCTGCCGCTTAATGTTAGGATTTCGTTGACTACAAATTGGGCCTCTTCCTGCTCGTTGTAGGTCTGAACCAGAAAGACCGGCGTTCCCTCCGTGTTGTCCGTCCAGAGGTCTTTTTGCTTGCGCTTCTTATTGGCCGATATGATGGCCGATGCTGCCCCCAGAATGTTCTTGGTGGAGCGGTAGTTCTGCTCCAGTACGATGACCCTGGCGTCGGGGAAGTCTTTTTCAAAGCTCAGTATATTGCGGATATCGGCGAATCGCCATGAGTAAATGGACTGGTCGGGGTCGCCGACTACGCAGACGTTTCGATGTTTTCCGCCCAGCAGACGCACCAGTTTATACTGTATGAGGTTGGTATCCTGGAATTCATCCACCATAAGGTGCAGGTAGCGGTGGCGGTATTTCTCTAAAACACCGGGTTGCTTTTCAAAAAGCTGAACAACCTTCATCAGCAGGTCGTCGAAATCGGCTGCGTTGCTCTGGCCGAGCTGCTCCTGGTAGCGCTCATATACGCGGCAAACCGTATCCTCCCATTGGCTTCTGGCCTTCGCGGCCAGGCCGTCATGTGTAAGTTGCTGGCTCTTGGCCTGGCTGATGGCATTGCGTATCTTCTGGGGATTATACTGCCTCGGGTCCAGGTCGAGGTCGACCAGGCACTGCTTCACCAGGCTCTGCTGGTCCTCCTCGTCGTAGATAACGAAGTTTGTATCGAGTCCCAGCGATTTGCCGTCCTGTCGCAGGATACGCGCGCAGATGGCGTGGAAGGTGCCGGCCGATACCTGTTCCGCCAGGCTGCCGAGCAGCTTATGCAGCCGCTCCTGCATCTCGCGGGCAGCCTTGTTGGTGAAGGTAACGGCCAGTATGCTGCGGGGACTGACGCCGGTGGTTTTAACCAGGTAGGCTATGCGGTGGGTGATAACCCGTGTCTTGCCGCTGCCAGGGCCGGCTAATATCAGCAGAGGCCCTTTAATATACTGAACTGCCTCCCGCTGGGACGTGTTCAATCCTGCCAGTATATCCATAGAATTATTTTACGGTCACCTTAGTGGTGGTTACAGGCTCCATTTGAAAGTACCTCTCATGTATCAAGGATAGCTGCAGTGGGATCACGGCTGATGAAGGACGTTCATGCGGCTGCCGCTTAATTATAGCATCGTATTGGAAACTGCTTCAAAATGTGAGCATCAGCAAATAACGAGCAGGGCGGAAATCGAGGATATCCTGGCGCTGATTTAATGAATGGGGGGTGTATGTTGTGCAGGATAGATTATCAGATCAAAGACAGGTTGTTTATCAACGCAATCCTGAGATGTACCAGCACCTTTCGCCTGGGATTTTGTTAAAAAATCGCTCATGGCATTATGCCGATAAACTATAGCTATACTGACGGGCGCATGTATATCCACCCTGCCAAAGAGGGCAGGTAAATGTATATTCTGAGCCGCAATAATTTTATCGGGTACAGCTTGATGTGGGGTGGAACCAGCACCTGGATTATAGGCATTCGGCTGCGCTGCCGGGGTGAACAATAAATTGTCCACCTGGCACCTGTTCCTGCCTTCCTCTTTGCAACGGTACATAAAACCGTCAGTCCTGGCCAGTATGCTTTTATCCATGTCATCGG
>Ga0163209_1000749_pt1 | contig 14176 bp, 13 predicted proteins | sample Kivu_160m_FD_113538 | JGI IMG/M metagenome (GOLD analysis project Ga0163209, IMG submission 113538) | Freshwater microbial communities from Lake Kivu, Western Province, Rwanda to study Microbial Dark Matter (Phase II) - Kivu_160m | ecosystem: Environmental > Aquatic > Freshwater > Lake ...
CACCCTCCCCCCTCTCCCCTCGGAGGATAGGGTAGAGGTGAGGGGAACTATCTTTCTATCCCTTCTCTGGCTGGCACCCCCTTATCGTAATAGTGTTTTCTATCTACCATTTCCGTTATTAAATCAGCCCTTTCTAAAATTTGGCGCTTCACATTTCGACCGGTGAGAATGAGTTCTATTTCCTCCGGTTTGGATTCGATCAGTTGTAGAATTTCAGCAACGGGGATGAGGCCATAATCAACAGCCAGATTGATCTCATCCAAAATCACAATATCGTATTCTTTGTTTTGGATTGCTTTTTTCGCAATTCCAAATCCCTGTTGAGCTAACTCCAAGTCCTTTGGATCCAGATTCGATTTTGAGATAAATGTTTCTCGACCCACCTGTTTGAGGGTCAGATAAGGAGAGAGTTTCTTTGCGGACTCTAATTCACCATACTGGTCCCCTTTCATGAACTGGATCATCAGCACCTTCATTCCATGGCCGACCGCCCTCAGGGCAAGTCCTAAAGCCGCGGTGGTTTTACCCTTTCCATTTCCGGTATAGACTTGAACTAATCCTTTAACCATTTTCCAATATCCCTTATAGGATTTTTTTAGTAAATCTGATGAGGTGATAACCAATTATTAAAAACCGACTCTTTAACAACTCATCAGGTTTTGTACACTTCTTCCTAATATTCTCACCTTCTCTATTTGCTTGTTGACTACTCTGAAAAATAATTTCCGATCTTGCAGGACAGTACGTCGTTGCATTCTTTTTTCTAACCACTCCCCCAGCGAGTCGAAAATCCCCTCTTCGTGGATAACCTTTCTCTCCTTCCATATTTCAAGGGCTTTCATCCCATTATTCAGATTCGTATCACGTGCAACATCAACATCCACCCATTTCCCATTTAAAAAAACCTGGAGAATAATATGGTCACGATCGGGAGGCAAAGAAAGAATAGCTTGTATTAATGTTCTCCTTTCCTCTAATGAAAGACCTAGAATTTCATTCTTCTCCAATTGCCTTTTTATAAAATCGAATAGTTTTTCCTCCCCAAGGATTTTAATCACTTTGAACCGGGCGGGTATGCCAACAGCGCGGTGCAACTCGGCCGCTAAAAGGGCCTTTCCAGCACACATGCCTCGTCCCCTTTTGAGGACCTCAAAGGGCTTTACATCCCATTCGTCAAGGCAATAAGGAATTTGATCTCGGACAAATTGAACAATACATGACGACATGTCCTGGGTGGTTTGAGCATGATCAACTAATTCTTTCGCCTTCTTTTTTATAACTGGATCCATCTTTAGCGATCCACTCTTTACCTTTTCTCAAAAGGTGAAGAGTTCAATTCCACCCCCCACCATGATGACCTGGCCTGTAATGTATTTAGCCTCCTCGGAAACCAAGAAAGCAATGGTTTCAGCAACATCAAGGGGTTCTCCGGGAAAACCCATCGCTGTCCTTCTGTTGATCCGCTCCCTCATCTTTTCCGGGACCGTAAAGTAAGCATCCGTCTTAACAACACCAGGGGCCACCACATTGCAAGTAATCCCTACCCGAGCCCCTTCCAAGGCCACGGTCTTAGCCAATCCGATGACACCGGCCTTGCAGGAGGAGTAGCCGCACTGGCCGAACCCCCCGAGGATTCCCGCGACAGAAGAGAGGTTCACGATCCTTCCCCATTTCCTCTCCGCCATTGAGTCGAAGACCTGCTTGATGCAGTAAAAAGGTCCCGAAAGATTGATCGTGAGCTCCCTGTTCCAATCCTTCTTATCCATCTTACTGATCGTTGCCACATTGGTAGTGAGGGCGGCGTTATTGACCAAAATATCAATGGGCCCTAACTCGGCTGCCACCTGGGCGAATCCCTTTTCCACCTGGTCATAATTGGAGACATCCATCTGGAGAGCCATCGATTTTCGACCCATTGCCCTGATCTCTTCAGCAGTTGATTTTGCTTGTTCCAATAGAATATCAGGGATGGCCACGTCCACCCCTCTCTTTGCCAAAGTAAGCGCTGTTTCACGCCCCAACCCCCTTGCCGCACCTGTGATGAGTGCAACCTTACCGTTAAGTGACATCTTTTTCCCCCTCTCTCATTTTTGAGACATCTTTTAGTGGCCTTCAAAACGAGGTGACCGTTTCTCCAGAAAGGCTTTCACCCCTTCTTTCGTATCACGGGCATCAAATAGTTCGCCGAACAATTTTGCTTCGAGCTTCATCCCCTCTCTTAATCCCAGGTCAAGGCCCTCACCAATGGCTCTCTTGGAGTTAGAGATGGCGATAGGCCCTTTCGTCAAGATCTTTTTAGCCATTTTTTTAGCCTCATCCATCAAAGATTCCTGAGGGACAACACGATTGACCAACCCCATCGCTCTTGCTTCTTCAGCCCCGATCATCTCCCCAGTGAAGACAATCTCCATCGCTCTGCCCTTTCCCACAAGTCTGGGAAGTCTCTGGGTTCCCCCAGCCCCGGGCATCACTCCAAGATTTACCTCTGGTTGACCGAACTTCGCCTTCTCTGAAGCGATTCGTATGTCACAGGCCATCGCCACCTCACATCCTCCTCCCAAGGCATGGCCATTGATGGCGCAGATCACCACCTTCTTAGATGCTTCAATTTTAAAAAGAGGCGCTTGAATTGAAAGGACAAACGCTTCGGCACTTTCCCTCTGTAAATCTAAAAATACAGGAATATCCGCCCCTGCGATGAATGCTTTATTTCCAGCCCCTGTGAGTATGATAATCTTTGCTTCAGAGTTTACTTCTAATTCGTCGATGACCTGATCCAGTTCGGAAACCACTTTTTTATTAATGGCATTGACCGGAGGATGATCGATCGTGACGATTGCTATTCCCTCCTCTATTTTCGTGTGAACGTAGTCTCGAGACATCAGTTCCTCCGTGACTAAAAAATTTAACTCATCGATTCTTCCCGATGAGGTAACTGGCGATGGTGTTCTTTTGGATTTCTCGGGTTCCTTCATAGATTTCAGTGATCCGGGCATCCCGGTAAAATCGCTCCACTTCATATTCCGTAATGTAACCATACCCTCCATGAATTTGGATCGCTTCGTCTGCAATCTCCACTGCTGTCCTTGCGGAAAACATCTTAGCCATGGAGGTAAGCTTTGGGTCGATTCGCCCTTGATCGAAGTTCCATGCAGCCTTATAGGTCAGCAGCCGGGCCAGTTCAATCTTTGTTGCCATATCCGCCAGTTTATGTTGCGTCACTTGGAAATCGATTAACTTCTGTCCAAACTGTGTCCTCTGTTTTGCATACTCCAAGGCGCGATCGAAAGCCCCTTGTGCCATTCCCAGACCTTGAGAGGCCACCATCACACGGGTTTCGTCAAAGAACTCCAAGACCTGATGGAACCCCCGGTTGGGTTGTCCGACGAGATTCTCCTTCGGAACCCTCACCTGATTGAAAGAGAGTTCATTGGTTGGGCACATCCACATTCCCATCTTATCTCCGACATCGCTGATGTCTATCCCTTCGCGCTTTAACTCCACAAGGATGGTCGATTGCCCGCGGTACGAGGGTTTTGCACTGGGATCGGTCTGGCAAAGAACCACGGCGAACTGGGCTGTGGTCCCATTGGAGATAAAGGTCTTTGTCCCATTGATGACAAAACCATCATCATCGAGGATGGCTGTCGTGTACATCTGGGTGATATCACTTCCATGGTCTGGTTCTGTGAAGGCACCCGCAGAGATGGCTTCCCCTTTCGCCAGCGGAATGAGATACTTCTTTTTTTGCTCCTCCGTACCATGGCGTAAGATGATTTCTGAGCAAAAATTACAAATGCTCAGGGCGACTCCGATACTGGAGTCCTGGCGACAAAACTCCTCCACGACCAGCCCATTCTCAAGGATTCCATAGCCCTGGCCCCCGTAGGCCTCAGGATAATGCATCGCGATAAAACCAAGTTGGCAGGCTTTCTTGAGAATCTGGAAAGGATAGGAATGATTTTTTGCCAGTTCCATGGCGAGTTCCTTATCGAACTCTCCTTTTGCAAACTCGTAAGCGGCCCGCTTAATCTCTTTTTGCTCATCTGAAAGCTCGAAGTCCATGATTTCTCTCCTCTTTTATTCCCCCTCTAACTCAATCCTTTCTTCTCCTTCTTCCTTTAGGCCAACCACCGTTTCCTCCTTCGGTAATGTTTCACATCCCGGTAGCTCTTCTTCTGGCCACCCTTTGATAGTTTCAAGTTAGAGCTATTGAATATCTTCGTTATCCCTTAAATTATCAGCATTTCTGCTTCGGTAATATTCGTTAAATTTATGTTGGGTAGTCTTCGGAGCATGGTAGAATAAAAAAACGAATATCAACCATGCTCCGGCAACTACCCAGCAAGAACCTTCGATTCTTAAACGATCATCTTATTTTCTATACTTGGCTTTTCTCAAGTCGGGGCATACTACCCAATCGGTAAGAGGCAGAATTTTATGCCCCTCAAATTTATACACGATTGCATGAACTCTTGACATCCTATCTGGAGATAATGTCCAAGGCATTAGCTTCCAAGGATCCCACCAATCCTTTACCTTGAACAACTCATCCTTTATGCTCATGCTATTTAGATTATTCCAGCCCTTCTCCTTCACAATCTTGGTCATCACATGTTGCAGAAGTGCTGTCTCGGAGAATGCACTGATATTGCAAAAGGTCCTGCTTTCCGGCCTTAATCCCTTTTTCTCTATTAGGCTATCCAGGAATTTAATGCCAGGATGGTCTTTTTGATCCCAGGTCGGATGGCCCAGGGTGGTCATGGAGCCTTCTAAGAGCTTAGGTTCCACCTGCCTGGCAGCAGACCAGTCAAAGCCTTGCGACCCGATGACAGGACAATTCCAACCTAATTTCTGGATTCCCTTCAAGACAGCTGCTGGTCCCATGACAGCAGAGTTGCTAACAATCATATCAGCCCCTTTTTCTTTAACCCTTGTAACCTGAGTCGTGACATCCACGGCTCTGATATCGAACAACTCGGGAGGCTCGATGAGTTCCATCCCACGAGCTCTGATATGATCGTAGAACTCTTGATGCAAAATTGCCCTGCCATAGGTCGTGTCCCAGGTTATGATGCCTACTTTAAGTGGTCTACCTTTCTTCCAATTCTTGGGTATCCACTCTTTAGCCATGTAATCAGCCCATGCCCCAATTTGATCGGGATAAAGGGGATAAACGCCAAAAGTGTTCCCACGAGGATAGATCGCGTCGTCCGAAGAAACAGTAAACGCACACATCTTATCCTCTATATAAAGGTCGTGAAGACCTTCAGAAATCCCCGATATCCAACACATCGTAACCAGCGGCCTCGGTTTCAGCGTCTTTGCCTTCTCGTATAGGGCAAGGGCTCTATCCAGCTTTCCCCCCGTGTCGTAAACGGCAACTTCCAAAGGAACACCATCAACGCCACCATGCGCATTCACCCACTCCGCAGCATATTCATAGTAAAGATTATTCTGCGGCAATATACCGGCATAGGGACCCGTCATGTCAGTGAGGACAACCCATCTTACAACTTCAGGTTTTTCAATCTTCGCTGGCGCCGCTTGTAGCGTATCCTGCGTAAGAGGAAAACCTGCGCCCAGCAGCATAATCGCTGTGACCATTCCGATGACCCAAATTTTACCTGATGTCTTCATTTTTTCCCTCCTTTTGTTAAGGATTTTTAACCAACCCCATCCTCCATCTGCACCTTCTTCGTTGTTATCTCTACTCCTCGCCCTTGAGCTCTTCTGGGCACGACTCAAATTTTCGCCTCCTTTCTTCTTTAGTAAGAATAAGGCCACATTCGATACTTCGCTTTCAATATTTCCCAACGGTGATACAGTCCTCTGGGTTCAAGGATAACAAACAGGAGAACAAGGAATCCAAAGATGATCGGCGTCAGGGAAGCCTCGATCTGACTCGATATGGCAGGCATTGATTTTGCTATAAGAGGAGTGATTAATGCTGCAAGGTAATCTAGAAGCCGAATAAAAACCGAACCCATAACAATGCCACTGATACTCCCCATCCCTCCAACAATGATGATTCCTAAGAACCAAATAGAATGCATCAATGTAAACTGATCCGAATTTACAGCACGCACCCAATGAGCCCAAAGAGAGCCACCCACTCCAGCATAGAAAGAACAGATAAAAAAGGCGATCAACTTGTAACGGAAAATATCAATCCCTTGCACCTCAGCAGCCAAGTCATTATCTCTGATCGCTACAAAAGCTCTGCCCAGTTTTGACCGAGAAAGGTTCTTGGCAAAAAGCGTCATTAAACCGGCGATGGGAATAATGATGTAGAACATCTCCGTCTGCGTGTTGAACGTCATACTGCCTATCGTCATCGCTGGGACTCTGAAGCTCTGGGCACCTGCCGTAATATCAGGTCTGACATTAACGACAAGCCAAGGGATGATAAATTGAGCGGCCAAGGTTGCCATCGCTAAATAGAAACCTTTCACCCTGAGTGAAGGAATGCCAAAGATAAGCCCTACGACTCCAGCAGTCAGCCCTGATAACAACAGGGCGAGCAAAAAAGGACACCCAAGATGACGCGTGAGTATGGCTGAGGTATAGGCTCCGACCATCATGAAAGCGGATTGACCCAGAGACATCTGTCCAGCGTAGCCGGCAAGAATATTGAGACCATGGGTTACGATGATCGTGATGCCAATAAAGTTTGTTAATGTAATAAAATCGATGGGTACGAATAAAGGCATAATAGCAATGAGCACCAGAGCGGTTATCGATATCCCCCAGTGAAAGCGGGTGCGAACAAACGCCATATCTTGGCGATAATTCACGTTATAGGTACCAGAAGGTAAATACATGCTATATCCTTTCTATCCTTTTTAGCCCCCAGATTCCCTCAGGTCTAATCACTAAGATGATCAGCAAGACGATATAGGGGACGATTTGGGCGAAGAGAGGGCTGATATAACCCCCGGCGATATTCTCAGCTAACCCTATCACCAGACCACCCACAAGAGCACCTAAAATTGATTCCAAGCCGCCGAGAAGGATAGCGGGAAAGGCTTTATAGACAACACCCGCTGACTCGGTGATCCCCAGGGCAAGAACATCGCTTAAGATGATTCCAGCGAGAGAGCACACGATCGCGGAAACAGCCCAAGTCAGAGCGAAAATCGTATGGACCCTGATGCCTTTGGACTGGGCTAACATGTGGCTCTCAGCCGTTGCTCTCATGGATAAGCCGATATGGGTGCGCTGATAAAGGAAGGCGGCAACGATAAATATGATAACTGACACGATCAAAGCTCCAATGAAAGCACCTGACAGATAGGCACCTCCTATTTCCAATTTGGCCAGAGGAAAAATTGGGGTGGCGAACTTTCTTTGCCACCCTCCCCAGCTTAACATTCCAAGCCCATGGAGCAACTCGCCCAGGACTAAAGTAGCCAACATGGCTCCAATAAGAGGTTGACCAATCAAGGGACGCATCACCAACCTTTCTACCACTAAGCCAAGCAAATAACTTGCTCCCAAGACAAGAGGCAGGCTGACCCACATTGGGACATTCCATTCTATTAAGGACCAACAAATAAAAGCTCCCACCATCATCATTTGACCTGTAGCAAAGTTGAACACTTTGGTTGACTTGTAAATCAAAACGATCGACAAAGACATTAAGGCATAGATACTACCAACCCCCAGGCCGTTTAGTGAAAATTGAAGAAAGGTTTGCATGTCTTTTGCTCCGATAAGACTTCGATTCTTAGAAGCTAAGCCTTCTTACCCCAGCCACCGCTTTCTTCTCTTGTAGTGCTTCACGTCTTTATAGCTCTTCTCCTTACCCAGTTCGCTCAGTCCTAAGTAAAATTCTTTTATATCCTCATTTTCCTTTAAACTCCCCGAGGGCCCATCGAGAACGATCCTTCCGTTCTCCATGACATAGCCGTACTCAGCCAGATCAAGGGCTGCCCGGGCATTTTGCTCGACTAAGAGCATGGACACTTTCTCTTCCTTGCTTATCCGCCTGATGATCTCAAAGATCTCCATGACTAATAAAGGAGCTAATCCCAAGGAGGGCTCATCGAGCAAGATGAGCTTAGGCATTGACATCAGGGCACTCCCAATGACCATCATTTGTTGTTCACCCCCGGATAGAAAACCGCTGGTTCGCCGACGAAGATCCTTAAGCCGAGGGAAGTACTCAAAGACCATTTCTATATTTCTCTTTATATTTGCAGCAGGTTGCTTACCTTGAGCCGCAACCCTGAGGTTTTCCTCCGCTGTTAAGTGTTCAAATACAAGCCGACCCTCAATGACCTGCACAATGCCCATCCGATATATGTCTTCTGCTTTCATATGGTCTATTCTTGCCCCATCGAAGGTGATACTGCCATCGGTCACTTCTCCTAATTCCGTATAAAGCAAGCCCGAGATCGATTTGAGAGTAGTGGATTTTCCAGCACCGTTGGCACCCAGCAAGGTAATAATGGCCCCATCGGACACTTTTAAGGAAACGCCCGTTAACACCAAAATAACGTTACTGTAAACAACCTCGATATTGTTAAGCTGTAACATGTTCGATTATCACTCCAAAGAGTTTATTTTGATGTCGGCCTTTACGACACCCGTCCTGCCATCTCGATAGACCAAAGCCGACTCAATGCTGTATACATCTTGTCCGCTATAAATCGCTTCGATAATCCCTTTATAACGCTCTTCCATAAAACTCCGCCTTAATTTCCTTGTCCTCGTTAGCTCTGCTTCATCGGGGTCAAATTCTTTATGCATGCTAATAAATTTCTTCACACGCTGTTCTTCAGGAAGTGTCTGATTCACTTTGTTTATGTCCTTCTTTATCAAATCAATAATTTCTTGTTTTTGTGAAAGATCAGTAAAGGTCGTATAAGGCAACCGGTGAGTCTCTGCCCATCGTCCGCTAATGTCAAAATCCATCGCAATCATTGCAGCCACAAACTGCCTTTCTTTCCCACCTAAGACGATGCAATCTCTAATATAAGGGCTAAACTTGAGCTTCCCCTCAATATACTGTGGGGGAAACTTTGCTCCGCTGGCAAGTTCAATGAGATCTTTCACCCTATCCCAATAGATTAATCTTCCGTCTTTATCGACATAACCGGCGTCACCCGTGTGGAACCAGCCATCAACAATCTTGGCTTTTGTCTCCTCGGGATTCTTATAATAGCCTAAACAGAGCCCTTCGCTCCGGACGAGTATCTCATTGTCATCTCCTATCTTAATTTGAACGCCTTCTGCTACTTGGCCTATCGAATCCACGTCCCACTGGTCATTCGCATGTCCAGTTACCGGCAATATTTCACTGAAGCCAAATTCTTGAACCATAGGAATCCCCATGGCCCGGAAAAACCGAAAGCAATCTGGACTTAAAGGGCCTCCACCAGTAACAGCAAAACGGATTTTGCTCAGCCCTAATCTGTCACGGAGATGCCGGAAGACGATCCAATCAGCAAGACGAGACATCCATCTCCATACAAGCGGGATTTTTTTCTTCTCCATTTGGTAATCGATTACCTCATAACCCGCTTTTAAGGCCAGGTTATATACAAACCTGTTAATCCTAACAGCGTCAAGCATTTTAGCCTGTACCGTGGCGGCCATGCTTTCCCACAATCTGGGATTAAAGAGTAAGACTCTAGGGGCAATCTCCCGAATATTCTCCGTCACTGTATCCATTTCCTCAGGAAAATTAATCCGTGGTACTGCTAACAATCCACCCACAATACCCAAAAATTGCTCTCCAATCCAAGCCGGAGGCAGATAAGAAAGATAATCATCTTCTTCGGTCCAAGGGAAAAGTTTGAGTTGGTTTCGAGAGCATGTAAGGGCAGTCCTATGTGTATGGATGACTCCTTTGGGATTCCCTGTTGTCCCCGAGGTATAACTCAAGACGGCATAATCATCCGGCTGCACTTTCTCGATTTCCTCTTCAAAAAAACCAGGATGTGACTTATCATACTTTCTCCCAATTTCCTCTACCTCTCGCCAATACATTAATAAAGGCTCCTCATATTTCCACATCCCCTTGTCTTCCCAATAAATGACCTTCGCTATTTGAGGAAGTTCCCCTTTTAAACTTAAGATCTTGTCTAATTGCTCCTCGTCTTTAGCCAATATGAATCTCGTGTCGGAATGGTTCACAATATACTTTATTTCTGAGGGAATAGAATCGACATAAAGGCCAACAGCTACTCCCCCGATAGCTTGAACGGCATACTCCCCCCAAAACCACTCGGGGTCGTTGTCTCCTACGATAGAAACCCTGTCTCCCCGCTTAAATCCCAGGCTAATTAATCCTAAAGAAAAATACTTGACATGCTCGTAGCAGTCCTTCCAAGTATACTCTTGCCAAATCCCAAAATTCTTCTTCCGCATAGCGACCTTCTTATCGCCATACTTCTGATAGCACGAATACAGGAGCTTGGGAATCGTGTCATTATCTGTCATCTTTCCTCACCCTTGCCCAAATAAGCAGCGATCACTTGATGATTTTTGCTAATTTCCTTAGGTGTGCCTTCAGCTATTTTATTGCCAAAGTCCAGCGCGACGATCCTGTCACAAATATCCATAACGACTCTCATATCGTGTTCAACAATAATAATAGGGATTTTTCTGTACACATAGATGTCGATGATGTATCTTGCGATGTCTCCTTTTTCATCGGTGCCCATCCCGCCCATGGGTTCATCAAGAAGAAGAAGATCGGGCTCTAAACTCAGCGCTCTTCCCAGATCGACTTTCTTACGCTGTCCGTATGAAAGAGAGCCAACCATTTTGTTTCTGATGGCTTCCATTTCGAGAAAATCAATGATCTCTTCCACTCTTTTTCGATGTTCGATTTCCTCCTTACGCGCCCATCCAAAGTAAAGCGCACCTGTTACCATATTCTGCTTTATCTTCATATGTCGAGCAGCCATTAGATTCTCCAGCACACTAAGTCCATTATAAAGCGCAAGATTCTGGAAAGCCCTGGCAATGCCAAGTTGAGCAATCTTGTGAGGTGGTAACCCTGTAATCTCTTCGTTTCTCCAGAAAATATGCCCTTTTTGAGGACGGTAGAATCCATTGATGCAATTGAGGATGCAGGTTTTGCCAGCGCCATTCGGACCAATAATGCCAAGAATTTCTGGTTCGCTTATTTCTATACTGAGCGCATGAATCGCTTGTACACCGCCAAAAGCAAGAGAAATGTTATCAATGATCAACCCGGCTTTATCCTTTGTCGTCACTTTTTCACCTTATCACACGCCACCCATGACTTGTTGGAATACCTCATGGATACCCCCGAAGCCTATGTTCGGGGGAAACAAGATGGGTTTTTTAACGGATCTATATTAAAGCTGCTAACTGCAGCATCATTCTGCCTTAAAGAGTCAAATATTGTGACCTTCCGCAACATTCAACCCATCCTGATTTTTGATCATCCAATCATATTCACATATCCAACCCTTCTTGGATTTCTTTTTGCTTGTCAACTCCGCTTCCATTCTTATACTGTCACCGGGATAAACAGGGACATGAAACCTCATCTTGTCAGTGCCCATATAAGCAATAATGTCAGACAGAAACCCTGCTTGAATAAGCAGTCCATAGGCAATGTTAACCGTACAAATACCCGGTAACAGCTGGGTCTTCCATCCACTATCCTGCGCAGCCTTTTCGCTTAAAAATTGTGGAGCGTAATCTCCTCCGAGAAGTGCGCCCAATTCGATATCCGTTTTTGTTATTGTCCGCGATTTTGTGATAATTTTGTCACCGATTTTCATCTTTTGTATAGGGGCCCTCCAATTGTTCTCGATAAAACGCTTTGGCATTTTCCCCTCCTTATACGACAGAAGAACTTCTTCCAGAAAATCCTAAAGTAGGCAAGGGGGTGATTTTTACTTTTAGTAACATCCCCGCCTTCGAGTTTTACCTGCTCCACTCATCCGATGAGGCCCAATATTTCACGATGTTTGCCGTTAACTTATATGACCCAGAGCTACGTTTCCTCCAAAACTCAATGGAATCCATTCGACTTTCATGAGTTCCGGATTCGCTATACAATTTTCTTTCTGAGAAAGAGCATTCTTCGTCCCTTCCAGTTTTGATCGGCTGAAGGTAAATTATAGTTCTTTTCCCCAGATCGTTATTCCAATAACACAGTTCGCTGGAAAACCTCCTAAATTGTGCGAGAGACCGAAACGAGGATTTTTAAGTTGCCGAACCCCGCACTTTCCCTGAAACTGCTTATAAATCTCATAGACCATGCGAATCCCAGAGGCTCCAATGGGGTGGCCAAAACTCTTCAATCCTCCATCACTATTGCAGGGTAACTTGCCATCGATGTTAAAAAAACCTGAATCCACATCCTCCTTCGCCTTTCCCCGAGGAGAGAGCAGGAGGTCCTCATAGATCACCAATTCTGTGATGGAAAAACAGTCATGAACTTCTATCAGACTGAGCTCTTCTCGCGGATTCTTTATTCCAGCCTCTTGATAGGCCCTCGTTGCAGCACGGACGGTCGTCTCCACATGAGTTCCATCCCACTGATGATACCGAAACTCCTCCTCGGGACTAACAGCGATCGATAGGGCTTTGACATAGATGGGATCCGGACGAAAATCTTTAGCCCGATCTGCCCGCACGATGATGGCCGCCGCTGCTCCATCGGTCACGCCACAACAGTCATAGAGTCCCAACGGCCAGGCCACCATTGGGGCATTCATAATCGTATCCACACTCACTTCTCTTTGAAGATGGGCCCGAGGGTTGCGCGCTCCATTGTGATGACTCTTCGCCGATATCTTGGCCAAGGTCCTCTTCCCGTCCTCCGGACTCAGACCATAGCGATCAAAATATTTGGTCGCCATCATGGCGAACATCCCTGGCGCCGTCATGTTCGGAAAGATCTGCCGATTGTATATCCCCCGGAGCTGGCTAAAGTCCGGCAACCCTCCATAACCAATATCTTTCAGTTTCTCCACTCCCACGGCCAAAGCGATATCGCTTGCTCCGGAGGCTACGGCATAACAGGCAGCCCGAATGGCTTCCGTCCCGCTGGCGCAGAAGTTCTCTGTCCGTGTCACGGGTAAAAAGGGCAATTTCAAAGCCCCGGCTAATGGGATGGCGCTTTTCCCGACATTATTTTCAGCAAAGCAACTTGAAAACCAAGCCGCATCAATATCCTTTTTCTCTATTTTAGCATCCTGGAGTGCCTCCTCAAAGGCTTCGACCATCATTGACTCAGAGCTCTTGTCCCAAAGCTCTCCAAATTTGGTACAGCCCATTCCAATGATCGCTACCTTATTTTTAATTCCCTCCGCCATTACGCTTCTCCTTTCTATCGAATAGGCATCGCCTTCCAAAAGTAACCATGGATACTTCGGGTCTGATCCTCATACTTCCTCCGAAAGGTCATCTGAACCGGTTGGCCCACCCGAAGGGATTCGAGGCGACAATCGGTTATGTCAAACCAGTATCTCCCTCCTCCTTCAAAGTCGACAATTCCATAGAGGGCAGGGGGATCTTCTGAAAAGGTCAGATTGTCCGCTGTGTAGGTAAAGAGGGTACCTTTCTTATCGGAGAAGAGGTAATCCTCCATTTGATCGACAGCCCCACAATTTGGATTGATACAGATCCTCTCCCTCGGGAACTGGGGGGTGCCGCACATCTTGCATTTTGAACCCATCAGCCTCAAAATGGCCTTCTGCTCTCTCCACTGTAAAGAGAGGCTCGTCGGAGCAACCTCTTCCCCTCTTATTCCGATTTCCTTTGATAAAATTCCCCGGAAGGAAAGATATTTTTCATAGTTCTTTAACTCCTCTTTCTCCTCCAGGTATTTTTTCAGCTTGCCCTTGTTTTTGATCTCATTAATCCTCTCTGTTACCTGAAAGAGGATCGCATCACTTCCGCTTCCATAGCTTGCAACTAATATCTTATCGCCTGGATGAGCTCCTTCCAGGGCACCGGCCAGCATGAGCAGGGGGTGGGCACAACCTGTATTCCCCATCTCTTCTATCATGGGCCCTTGGATCTTCTCTCCGGACAAACCAAAACTTTTGGCCGCTTCTACATGGTCTCTTGCCGAAAGGGGGGGAAAAACGACCTTCGTGATATCCTGGAGACGAAGCTCATATTTGTTCAGAAGTCCAGTGATCACCTCTGGAATCATCTTGCCATAGCCTGCCTCCCG
>Ga0163209_1000757_pt1 | contig 14110 bp, 7 predicted proteins | sample Kivu_160m_FD_113538 | JGI IMG/M metagenome (GOLD analysis project Ga0163209, IMG submission 113538) | Freshwater microbial communities from Lake Kivu, Western Province, Rwanda to study Microbial Dark Matter (Phase II) - Kivu_160m | ecosystem: Environmental > Aquatic > Freshwater > Lake ...
ACGCAGGTCAAACGGTCCCCCGGCAATAATGACTACGACGGTTTTGGGATTGGCCCGGGTGACGGCGTTCACCAATTGTTCCTGCCCGAAAGGAAGCAGCATGTCGTGCCGGTCGTCCCCTTCGGTGTCAAACCTCCTGGAGGTCCCCATGACAACCACTGCCGCATCGCAGGAAGCCGCGGTAGCAATAGCTTCAGCAACCAGCACGGGATCGGCCTCCGTCACCGGTTGCAGGCCGAAGAACCGGGCCGGATCATCGCCGGGATGATATTTTTCCCTATATCCCTGGGCATATTTCAATTGTACACTGTCGCCCAGCCGGTTTTTCAAGCCCTGAAAGACAGTTACCTCATTTTGAGCCTTCACTCCGGCACCGAAGCCGCCGTTGGCAAAAGTCGCCTTAGCGTTGGCTCCGATGATGGCCAGGGAGCGTAATCCCGAGGGATCCAAAGGAAGGATATCCCGGCTGTTCCTGAGCAGCACAATGGCTTCCGAAGCTACATCGTAGGCCACTTTCCGGATTTCTGCGGTGTTGATGGCGCCCGTTTTTCTCTCCGGCTTGCCGGCCTTGATTCCCATCAGCACACGAAGGTGCCTCCGAACCATCCCGTCAACGACCTTCTCCTGCAGGTCGCCTCTTTTCACGGCGGCCAGCAGGCTGTCGGCAAAATAATAAGCGCTGAAAGGTGCTTCAGTCCCCATCTCAACGTCAAGCCCGGCCAGAGCTGAACGGATGGTGCTGTGAACGGCGCCCCAGTCGCTGATGACCGAACCTTTGAAATCCCATTCACCCTTCAGGATTCTTGTAAGGAAGTATTCATTTTCGCACAGAAAATCCCCCCTGAACCGGTTATAGGCTCCCATCACCGACCGGCATTTGCCTTCAGTCACCGCAGCCTTGAAACCGGGAAGGTAAATCTCACGAAGAGCCCGTTCCGAAGCGGTGACGTCAATGGAACCCCGGTTGGTTTCCTGATTATTGACCGCAAAGTGTTTCACGCAGGCAGCCACATCCTGATCCTGGACGGCTTGTACGTAAGGCACCACCATCCGGGAGATCAGCAACGGGTCTTCAGAGAAATACTCATAATTCCTGCCGCAGAGAGGTGTGCGGATGATGTTGATGGCAGGAGCCAGGAGAATGTCCTTGTTCCGGGCCCTGGCTTCCATTCCGATGGCCGTACCGTACCGCGCCGCCAGCGACGGATTCCAGGTAGCCGCCAGGGCGGTGCCGGCAGGGAAAAAAGTGGCCGAGTCGGTATTCCACCCGGCCGGATTCCAGGAATCGCGTGATATCTCTTCGCGGATTCCCAGCGGCCCGTCGGTATAATGGACTTCCGGCAGGCCCAGCTGAGCCAGCCCGGCTGAGGTAAACTTCCCGTTGCCGTGCAAAAGGGAGACTTTCTCTTCCAGCGAGAGGCCCCTGATGATACGGGTGATCTCCTTTTCGTTTTCCATTATGAATGTTTTGTCATTCATGGCATTCCTCCCTTTCTCCAGGTGGCTGCAGCCTGTAGCCAGAATATACAGACAGCAACCGGTTATCCAGGCAATTCCCCAGCTTTTCATCTCGGATCAGGTTATCAGTGTAAACTTCTCCTTGCGCTTCCTTTCAAAAACATCCCGGCTGAACATGTAATACCGTGCCGGTTTATGGGCAACACCGACCTGTTTCTCATTCAGCGAAACGACGAACTCAAGGTTGGCGAGCTTTTTCCTGAAATTTCGCTTATCCAGCTTTTTTCCCAGGATGGCTTCATACAGGTTCTGTATCTGGGAAGCAGTGAATTTTTCGGGCAGGAGTTCAAAGATGACCGGTTTCAGCATGATCTTTTCCCTGAGGTAGCGCAGGGCTTCCTCCAGGATCCGGGCATGGTCGAAAGCCATGCTGCCGATATGGTCCAGCTTGTGCCAGCGGGGATTCTTGCCGTACCAGTCGGGCAGCTTGTCGTTGCCGTTCTGGCGGAGATAATATTTTTCCAGGGGAATAAGGGAAAAATAACCAATCGTGATGACGCGTGTCGAGGGATCCTTGCCGATAGCGGACAGCCATTGCTGGTCCTTTGGATTTTCCAGGCGGGCAGGGTCGCTGAATACCGCAAACTGCTCCAGGTAAATGTCGTTCAACCCGGTCAGTTCAAGCAAGATACGCTGTGCGGCTGTTTCAAGATCCTCATGGTTGCGTATATGGTTCCCCGGAAGGGTCAGGTCCTTGAAAACAAGCTCCTTCCCGTCCGGAGAATGCAAATGCCGCTCAAGAAGCAGGACTTTCAGGCTTTTCAGATCGTAGCCCAGGATGACACAGTCGACCGATATATGATCATTGAAATCGGTATTCATCAAGTTCGTGTATTTTTTACACTATTTAGGTCTCAGGACAAAATTATAGATATTTGGTGCATAACGGGCAAGAAAATGCAAACTATTTTTTTTTAATGTTTTGCTTGTTTTTTAAAAACCCTCTCAATAACTTTACTTGTTGTTAGTGTACTTTATACACTCTTTGGGAGAGAAAAATGGAGCAGCTAACACTCGCCTGACCTGAAGAAAAAATTGCTTAACAAACATAACTCGTTACTAAAGCTAATTTCTATGAGAAAACTTTTGCTGTTTGTCATCGCGTTGATTTTCGGGGTCTCAACCTGGGCCCAGGAGCGCGCGATAACAGGTAAGGTTACCTCCAGCGAAGATGGAAATCCGATTCCGGGGGTGACGGTCCTGTTGAAAGGAACCGGCAGAGGTACAACGACCAACGCGAACGGGGCCTACTCCATTGCCGTTCCGCAGTCGGGAGCCATTCTGCAGTTCAGATTCATAGGGAAGATCTCACAGGAAATTCCCGTAGGATCCTCCAATGTGATCAATGTGATCCTGAAGCCTGATCTGGTTGGGCTCGACGAAGTGGTGGTGGTCGGCTACGGCACTGCCAGGCGAAGTGACCTGACCGGTGCCGTGTCCAATGTTTCAGCTGAGAAGCTGAGAAGCACCATCACCACCAACATTGACCAGGCCCTTCAGGGAAGGGTGGCCGGGGTCCAGGTAACCCAGAACTCCGGTCAGCCTGGCGGTGCCGCTTCGATGAGGATCCGTGGATCCAGCTCGATCACCGGCTCAAGCGAACCCTTGTATGTGATTGATGCCATCCCGTTCCAGGGTGATGGCCAGACGATTGCCGGTTTTGACTGGATGGGCGGTGCCAACGGCCAGAACCGGGTGAACCCGTTATCGACCATCAACCCGGCTGACATTGTCAGCATTGAAGTATTAAAAGACGCGTCCGCAACTGCCATCTACGGATCCCGCGCCGCCAACGGCGTGGTCCTGATCACTACCAAGCATGGCACGGCAGGCGAAACCAAGGTGACCTATAACACCTACTATGCCCTTCAGATGCTGCCAAAAAAACTGGAAATGATGAGCCTGCCCGAATACGCGGACTATCAGCTGACCCTGGCTGAAGACCTGGATATGACTCCCAACGAGCGTTACCTGGATCCAACCCTGCTGGGGCCCGGAACCGACTGGCAGGATGAAGTTTTCCGCACGGCCGGGATGCAGAGCCACCAGCTCTCTGTGACCGGGGGAACGGATAAAACCTCCTATGCCATAAGCGGCGGATGGTTTGACCAGAACGGTATCGTTATCGGTTCATCATTCAACCGTTTCACCACCCGCATGAACCTTGACAGCCGTCTGAGTGACTGGCTGAAGGTCGGAGGCAACCTGTCCTATGCCAAGACCCATGAGGACATAACCTTGAATGACGGTGGCGACGGGGTCATCATGCAGGCTTTGATGATGCAACCCGACGTGCCAGTGAGGGACCTGGACGGAAGCTATGCCGGCCCTGAAAATCCCTATGCGGCAAGCTATAACCCGGTTGCCGAAGCCCTCCAGCGCAACAATACCTTTGACCGTGAAAGGATCATGGCCAATGTGTATGCCGATGCCAATATCATTAAAAACCTCACCTTCCGTTCCGAGTTCGGCATCGACAATAACAACGGCCTGAACAAGGCTTTTCAACCCACCTATAAATGGGGGATACTGGAAAATACCGAAAACCAGCTCCGCCAGCGGGTGGAAAAGAATTTCTTCTGGATCTGGAAAAACTATTTCACCTATAACTACAGTTTCGGAACCGATCACAAACTGACCGCTATGGTCGGTACTGAAGCCCAGCGCTCCGATTGGGAAGGGGTGCAGATCACCAAAAAGAATTTCACCTCCAACGACATTCAGGTTCTGAGCCAGGGCGACGATGCAACCTCCAGTACCAACGGCTGGAAAGACGCTTCCTCGCTGGCTTCCTATTTCGGGCGATTCAATTACGTCTACTCCGACCGGTACCTGGCCACCTTCACCCTTCGCGCCGACGGATCCTCAAAATTCGGCCCCAACAACAAATGGGGCTGGTTCCCTTCCGGATCCGTGGCATGGCGCATCAGCGAGGAGAAATTCATGGACCGGTTCAAAAACCTGGACAACCTGAAAATCCGTATCGGATATGGTCTTGTCGGCAACCAGGCCATCGGGACCTACCTTTACGGCTCTTCCCTGGTAACGGTCAAAACCCCCTTCGGAACGGCTTACCGGATGGAGAAGATCTCCAATCCGAACCTCCGCTGGGAAGCAACGGCCCAATACAACCTGGGTGTCGATCTCTCCATGTTCTATGGCCGGTTGAACCTGTCACTTGACCTCTATGACAAGGAAACCAAGGACATGCTCCTCCAGCTTTCGATACCCAGCTACCTGGGTGGCACCGGCTGGGATGATATCTCCGCTCCTTATGCCAACGTGGGGAGGATGCAGAACCGAGGGATCGAGCTCGCCGTGAATACCCGCAACATCATGCGCGAGAAATTCACCTGGAGCACCGACCTGACCCTGACCATGAACAAGAACCTCGTGACGGAACTGGATACGGATACCCGGGTCTACTGGGGTAACCTTTATTGGTACAGTGAATTCCAGACCGCAACGATGACCAGCATCAATTATCCGCTCGGCGTTTTCTATGGTTACCAGACGGAAGGGCTGTTCACCGATCAGGAAGATATCCTGAACCATGCCGTTCAGATCGTGGATCCCAACAGCATAACTGACGAAGATCCCAACGGGAAAAACCTGGTTGACAAAAATGCCGGCGTTTGGGTAGGTGACGTCAAGTTCAAGGACCTGAATGGCGACGGGGTTATCAATACCAACGACCAGTCCGTTATCGGGGATCCGAACCCCAAATTCACGTTCGGGTTGAATAACTCCTTCACCTACGGACCTTTCGATCTCTCGATCTATCTCAACGGAGCTTACGGGTATGATGTCCTGAACTACTCCCGTGTGGTAATCGAGGGCATGACGAGCATTTACAGCAACCAGGCCGCCACCGTGGCAGACCGCGCCCGGGTGGCCCTGAAGGATCCTGAAGGCTCCGACCTGGATCCGGCCAACGTCTACCTGGCCAATCCCGATGCCACCCTGCCCAGGCCTACAACGACCGATAACAACCGGAACAACCGCATGTCGGACCGCTTTATCGAGGATGGCTCCTACCTGCGCATCCAGAACATAAGCCTTTCCTATACCGTTCCGCAGAACATCTCCCGGCTCGCCAAGATCGAAAGATTGCGGGTTTTTATCACCGGGCAGAACCTCTTCACCCTGACCAACTATTCGGGATATGATCCGGAAATCGGTTCTTTCAACCAGAATTCCCGGATGCAGAACATCGACATGGGAAGGTATCCGACGCCAAGAATGGTTTCATTCGGACTTGATGTTGAATTTTAACCGGGATCAAACCATTAAAAACGCAATCGTATGAAAAACACAATAAAATATGCAATGATCGCTCTCACCCTGATTCTGGGCTCCTGCGGCAAGGATTTCCTTGACATTGCCCCCCAGGACAGGCTGACCGCCGACAATTATTACAGGAACGAAGCGGAGGTCAAGGCGGCCACCGCTTCCCTGTACGGATATCCCTGGTTTGGATTCAATGACAAGTTTTTCTGGCTGGTGGGCGATGTCATGGCCGGAAACATGTATTACACCTGGGACCAGGAAGGCCAATACTACTATTTCTCCCATACTGCCGGGAATGCCCATCTGTCAGCAGGATGGAAGAGCCTGTTCAGGGTGGTTTCGTATTCCAACTCGATCATCAATGACATGCCCATCGCTGCCGAAGGCAACGTGGACCAGTCCGTCATCGACGCGGCACTGGGTGAGGCCCGTTTCATGCGCGGGGCTGCTTATTACATCCTGGCCGAGTATTTTAAGGAAGTGCCGATCGTGGAGAATTCGACGGAGCTGGTGACCAGCAATAACACCCTCCTGAGGAAAAACACCCAGGGCAGCCTGTACGAGTTTATCCGGCGCGACCTGCAGTATGCGGTCGATAACCTTCCGGAGACAGATGCTCCCGGCAGGGTCACCAAATATTCGGCCGAAGGGTTGCTTGCCAAGCTGTATGTTACCATGGCGCAGAACCTGAGTGATGCAAAATCGGCCGAATACTTCAACCAGGCCAAAGAACTTGCCCAGGATGTGATCGTTAACAGCGGGGCTTCCCTGATGACGAACTATGCCGACCTCTTCAAGATCGAAAACAACAACAATTCCGAAAGCCTGTTTGCCTTCCAGTTCCTCGAAGGAAGTTACGGGATCGGCAACAGCCGCCAGGCCAACTGGGCCCGCAGCAGCCAGATCACCGGGAATTCCGAGTGCTGGGGCGGAGCAAAAGGAGCCTCCTATGACTTCCTTCAGGATGTTGAAAACGGGGACCTGCGGCGAAAGGCCATAATCATGACCAAAGACGATTTCTATCCGGAAATCCGGAAATCTTCGGGCGGATACCTGTACAAGCTCGTCAACCGCGATCCGGATGATCCGAACAAGGTTCTCGAAGGCGCGGCTCCCGTGCTTAACAACATTAAAAAATATGTTGTCGGGAGTGCCGATGACAATAACGGGAAAGTATCCACAGGCCAGGCCGTGGCGATCAACCAGTACTTCCTGAGGCTGGCAGACGTCTACCTGATCTATGCCGAGGCAGCCCTGGGCGCATCGGCAACAACCAGCGACGCAACGGCTCTTCAGTACTTCAATGCCCTTCGTCTCCGGGCCGACCTGCCTGCCAAGTCAAACCTGACTTTCATGGATATTCTTAAGGAACGCCGGATTGAGTTCGGCATGGAAAGCTTGTTCTGGTTCGACATCAAGCGTTATTATTACCGTGATCCCCAGGCAGCCCTGGCTTACCTGAATGATCAGGAAAGAGGTCACACCTATGTGAGGATCTACACGGATAACGCCCCGGATGAAAACACATTCGAAGGCTATGAACTCACGCCCCCCGACGCACCGGTGGTAGTCTATGAAACACAGATGGTCCTGCCCATCCCGGCAGCCGAGACCGTAGCGAATCCGTTGCTCCTGGAAGCCGCCGTGGAATATGAATTCAAGTAATCACACTGAATAATACTGCTGAGATGAAAAAATATCTGAATAACAAGTTCCTGATGACCCTCACGGTTGTCCTGATCGCGGTCATCGGGCTTTCCACAAATTCCTGCAAAAAGGAGGTTGCCGGCGACCCTGAGATCTTCTATGTCAGGGTTACCGATCCCGACCGCTCAGACTCCCTGATGATCGGCGCTTACATGGGCAACCTGATTGCCATTATCGGCCAGAACCTGGGTGATGTGAGGGAGATCTGGTTCAACGACCAGCAAGCCACGCTTAATCCGACTTACATAACCAGCACCACCATCATAGTGGGAGTGCCCAGCAGCGTTCCAAGCGTGGTCACCGACAAGATGAAGCTGGTATTCGCGGATGGCGATGAGCTGCTCTATGATTTTAAAGTCAACGTTCCGGGTCCGCAGCTGACCGGGATCAAATGCGAGTATGTACCGGACGGCGAAACGGTTGTTCTGACGGGCGACTATTTCTTTGACCCGAAAGTCATCTTCCCGGGAGGCATCGAGGGCACGATAGCTTCATTCGACAAAACGAATATCGACGTCATTGTTCCGGAAGGCACGGGCCCCGGACCCATCACGGTGCAGACCACTTTTGGCAAGGTCAATTCCAAGTTCATCTTCCGCGACAACACAAATATCCTGTTGGATTTTGATACCTGGAAGCATGAATCCTGGACCGCTCCGATCGCTGATCCTTCCACCAATCCCAGCCCCGCTCCCTGTGACGGCGGCTATGCCTACTTCAAGCATAACGCTGTCGGGGAATGGATGTGGACCAACGAAATGACCATGCAGTACTGGGCGCCACGGAGCGCCAAAGGCAATGTCCCGGTGGCCAAAGGACTGGTGAGCGACCTGATCTTCCGGTTTGAGATCAATGTCCCGATCGAATGGAAAGACGTCAGGATGGAAATTTTCTTCGGCCCTTATGCCGAGGATCATGGACGGGATATGGCGGGCAATGCGCTGGCCCGCTGGAAACCGTGGAAGAACGGACCTTACATCACCGACGGATGGGTTACGGTCTCCATACCCCTGACCGAATTCAAGTTCAACAAGGATGACGGAACTTCTGACGAAATCGGCTCTGCCAGCATTCAGGACCTGTCCAAGCTGACCAATATCACCATGATGATTTTCGGGCCGTTTGAAGCAGGAAGTACCGATAAGAGTCCGGTACACATTTGCATCGATAATGTAAGAATTGTATCCAAATAATTAAACATTAGCAATCATGATTAATAAAGTTAAAGGATGGTTAGCACTCTCGGCAGTCTGCCTGATGGTGTTCGGATTGCTAATGACATCCTGCCAAAAAGAAAAGGACACTACCATAGTCCTCAACAGTTTCGGCCCCTCCCCGGTGCTCCGCGGCGGTGACCTTAAATTCATCGGCTACAACATGGACCTGGTTACCGCGGTTGTTCTTCCCGAAAATATCGAGATTACAACTTTCAAGTCCAGTGTATACGGGCTCCTGGTCGTGACCGTTCCGGAAGCGACCGTCAACGGCAAGGTGACCCTGAAAACACCTCAGGGTGACATCGTGACAAAAACGCTTCTGAAAATCTCAGAGCCTATTGCCATTGAGTCCATTACACCCATGACGGCACGTCCGGGCGAGGTGATAACCATTGCCGGGACCTACCTGAACCTGATCAAGGAGGTGACCTTTACCAAAAACAAAATCGTCACCTCATTTGAATCCCAGACGAAAACCCAACTGCAGGTAAGAATACCGGTTGATGCGCAGACCGGGAAGATTGTCCTGTCGAACGTCGAAGCCGAACCCATTGAGATTGAATCAGAGGAATCGGTGGTGGTTGTTCTTCCGGATATCACCCAGATGAGCCCCAATCCGGTCAAGGCCGGAACCCTTCTGACGCTGCAGGGAACCAACCTGGATCTGGTGCGCGATGTGATTCTGGGTGGAGGCAAAAAGGTGACCGAATTTGTCTCAAAAACGGTGAGCAAGATCGAACTGACCGTACCGGCCGATGCAAAGGACGGGAAGGTCAAGCTCGTGGTCGCTTCCGAGGTGGAAGTTGAATCAACAGCCGAACTGCAAATGGCTCTGCCGGTTATCGCGGGAATATCACCCAATCCGGTGGAAAACGGACAAACCCTGACGGTTACGGGGAGCGATCTTGACCTGATCACCAGGGCCACTTTCGGCGGTGGTAAAACAGGCGCGCTGTTGGGGGGAACGGCCACGGAAATACGGGTAACGGTCCCGCTGGACGCAACGGAAGGCCCTGTTACCTTTGGGACCGCCGCAGGTAAATCGGTTTCTTCGGTCCACCTGGGCCTCCTGATGCCGACGATCACTTCGCTGTCTCCGCTGGAACTGAAGGCAAACAGCCCCCTGACGATCACGGGCACCGAGCTGGACCTGGTGGTCGCCGTCGTGTTTACCGGCGGTAATCGAGTCACGGTAAGCAACACGAACGAAACGGAACTGGTGGTAACAGTGCCTTCCGGTACCCTCTCCGGACCCATAACACTCGTAACGACAAACGGTACCGAGATCACCTCCACGCAATCCCTTACCATTCTGGCCTCCAATGTCCCGATCATCACCTCCATGCCGCTCAGCATGAAACCCGGCCAGATGATCACGATCATCGGGGAAAAGTTGGATTTGCTGACCGACGTGATCTTCCCGGTTGAGGTGAAAGCGACCATGTTCGGGGAGAAAACGGCCACGAAGCTGGAAGTGGTTGTGCCGTTGAATGTGACCAAGGGGAAAGGCAAGATCAAATTCGTGACCTTCGAAAATGAGTTCTCGGAATCTCCCGAAGTCATGATCTCGGGTGTCGATCCCGTTGAAGATCCTACCCTTGTCTTCTTCAATTTTGACGACCTGGGAAGTTGGTGGGGAGATGCCGGCGGACCTGAAAATGATCCCGCCCTGTCGCTCGATGGCACCAACTACCATCGTGTCAACCGTGATTGCAGCGGCTGGACCGGCCTCTTCTGGAGAAACGGGAAAAACAATTTCCCGGGCGACCGGATCGGGACCGATGTGGCCAGCTATGTCGTCAAGTTTGACATCAACATCCTCGAACCGATGACCGGAGGGCAACTAAGGCTCCGGTTCAACGGGGATGAGGGTGATTTCTGGTACCTGTGGGCCCCCTGGGCTGAATCAGGTTCCTATATGACTGACGGCTGGATCACCGTGACCATTCCGATCACCGCTTTCAAGGATCAATGGAGCTGGGGGCCCAATTCCCCGACCGATATGTCCAAGGTTACGGCTGATTTCGGCATGGCCTTCGATGGCGGCGCTTCCAAGGTCAATATCTGTGTCGACAATATGCGCTTCGAGCTGGTGGATTAACAGCAGGAGTTTCTTTTCATAGGGGTTAAACAGCGAGGGGTTATCGTATCGGAAATATTGATAACCCCTCTTTTTTCCAGCTACTTTTAAGCCATGATAATAGCGGATCGTTTTTTTATGGCATGCTTGCTCCTGGCAGCTGCCATCGGAACCACCAGCGGCCAGGGTACCAAGTACGAAGCTGAGCTCGCCCAGAGAGAGGGAACCCTGCAGGTGGAAACCAGTCAGACGGGCTACTCGGGAACCGGTTATGTGGCCAGGTTCGAATCGGATGCCGACAAGCTCACTTTCCGGTTCAGCCTGGGCACCCGGAACTCCTATGATCTCTACCTGGGTTATGCCGCTCCCTATGGCGACAAGATCAATATCGTGGAGGTGAACGGCAACCTCGCAGAAGTTCAGTTCAGGAACATTGCCAACCGCTTCACCGAGGTCCTCTTCGGCAAGGTCCGGCTCAAAGAAGGACAGAACACCGTTGTGATCTCCAAGAGCTGGGGCTGGTTTCTGTTCGATTATATCCGGATTGTCGTCAACACCATACCTGACACGCCTTTCAACCTGTCCGACAACCTGGTCAGCCCGGCGCCTGCCGACGTTGCCCTCAGAGAATACCGTTACCTGCTGGGCCGGTTCGGGAAAAAAATCCACTCCGGGGTTCAGGAATTGAAAGAGGCGGAATGGCTGAATACCAATACCGGAAAATATCCCGCCCTGCTTGGGCTTGACCTGATCAACCATACACGGAATTGGAACTGGTTCGATAAAAACAACCTGGTCTCTGAAGCGGCCACGTGGTATGCGAACCGCGGCTTGGTGGCCATCTGCTGGCACTGGCGCGATCCCCTCCGCACGACCGATGAGTTCTATACCGACAGGACCACCTTCGACGTCTCCCGGATTGCCGATACCTCTTCCAATGAATACAAGGCCGTGGTCAGCGATATCGACCTGATTGCACCCTGGCTGAAAGAACTTCAGGAGGAGGGCGTTCCGGTGCTTTTCCGGCCGCTGCATGAAGCTTCGGGCGGATGGTTCTGGTGGGGCGCCAAGGGTCCGGAACCCTGCAAGGCCCTCTGGAAACTGATCTTTGACCGGTTGACCCTCGTTCATGGGATCAACAACCTGATCTGGGTTTGGACGACTGATGCAAAGGACGACAACCTCGACTGGTATCCCGGTGACGGGTATGTCGATATTCTGGGTGCGGATATCTATTCCCGGAACGGGGATTATGGTTCGCAGGTGCTCACGTTTGACCGGCTTCGTGAAACCTTTGCCGGGAAAAAGATGATCACCCTGAGTGAAAACGGCGTCATGCCTGATCCCGACAACCTCGTGTCCGACCTGGCTGGCTGGTCCTGGTTCATGACCTGGACCGGTGATTTCGTAAGGAGCTCTGCCATCAATCCCCTGAGCCATTGGCAGAAGATCATGAACCACGATTATGTTCTCACCCGCGATGAAATGCCTGACCGGTCGGATCCATCCTTTTCCTGCCTGGAGCCCATGCACTACTCAGGTTACCACCTTAATACGGATTATCCCCGGCAGTTCCTGCTGGTTACCCCGGACGATCCCGGTCGCCATTATGACATCCGGATTTTCGACCTGTCGGGCAGGATCTGCGGCTTTTATCCCAACCAGGCCGGACCTGTTTCCGTAGGAATAAACAGGTATACCGGAGGGATCTATATCGTCCGTCTGGAATCATCCGGTACGGTTGAAAATTTTAAAATCGTATTCTGATATTCAAACCTGCTTGACAGTTAATCATTGTTTATGAGATATTTAGCATTTTTTTTGAGTGTGGCGCTGATCCTTTCTGCCAGTTGTTCCGTAAAAAACCAGGATCAAAACCAGGAGGTAAAAAGATTCCTGTCGAAAGAGGCCTCTGCCGCACTGGAAAAATTGAAAACCCTGGACGGCCGGTTTCTTGTCGCTCACCAAGATGCCACGTCCTACGGTGTAAAATGGAATTATTCCGATTCCACTCAAGGATGCGATATTTTCGATGTTTGCGGGGATTATCCGGCGGTTTATGGCTTCGATATCGGACATATTGAACTGGATCACCCTGCCAACCTGGATTCCGTTGACTTCAACCTCATGAACCGGCTGATCCGCGAAGCACATATGCGGGGAGGCCTGATAACCATTTCATGGCACCTGGATAACCCCGTTTCGGGAGGGCATGCCTGGGACACCGCAAGGGCGGTGGCCAAGATCCTTCCGGGCGGAGAATATCATAACAAATATGTTTCATGGGTAGCCAAGGCGGCAGCCTTCCTGAAGGGCCTGAAGGATGACCGCGGTGAGCTCATACCGGTTTTTTTCCGTCCTTTCCATGAAATGTCCGGCGGATGGTTCTGGTGGGGAACCGGCCACCGCACCCCAGGGGAATACAAAAAACTGTGGAAAGAGACTGTCAGGCTCCTCTATGGGGTTCACGGACTGAATAACCTGATCTTTGTGTATTCCACCGACAAGGTCGGAAACGAGGAACAATACCTGGCCTGTTACCCCGGTGATGATTGGGTGGATATGATCGGGCTTGATTTTTATGACCGTTCCGGAACCCTGGAAGGATATACCGAACCCCTAAAAACATCGCTGGCGATGCTGGAAAAAGTGGGAGCCGCACATGGCAAGCCTTTTGCCCTGACCGAAACGGGGTATGAGACCATTCCGGACCCGGAATGGTGGACCGGGCGGCTGCTGCCCGCCATGCAGGGATCGGGTGCCGCCTGGGTACTACTATGGCGGAACGATCGCCCGACTCATCATTACGCTCCTTACCCGGGTCATCCTTCGTCCCCTGATTTCATCAAATTCTTTAATGCCCCGGAAACTCTTTTCGGCCGCGAATGGGCCGCCTTGAATCCGTAAACCGTGATCTATGAAATTGAACGCGATTGATCTGTCCATCATCGGGATATACCTGGTATTGACCGTGGTCATCGGCATCCTGCTCACCCGGGTGGCCGCAAAAAGCAAAAAGAACTACATGCTTGGCGGCAACCGCCTGCCCTGGTATATGCTGGGCCTGTCAAACGCTTCGGGCATGTTCGATATTTCAGGCACCATGTGGCTGGTCGCCATCCTGTTTGTCTATGGGATGAAATCCATCTGGATACCCTGGCTGTGGCCCGTGTTCAACCAGATCTTCATGATGGTATTCCTCTCGGCCTGGTTACGGCGGTCGAACGTTGCGACGGGAGCCGAATGGATCGGGACCCGTTTCGGCAAGGGCCCGTCCGGAAAACTGTCGCATTCGATC
>Ga0163209_1000760_pt1 | contig 14105 bp, 20 predicted proteins | sample Kivu_160m_FD_113538 | JGI IMG/M metagenome (GOLD analysis project Ga0163209, IMG submission 113538) | Freshwater microbial communities from Lake Kivu, Western Province, Rwanda to study Microbial Dark Matter (Phase II) - Kivu_160m | ecosystem: Environmental > Aquatic > Freshwater > Lake ...
ATCCTGCTCATTGACGCCGTGCCTGAACAGCGAGTCCCGCGCACCCTCCAGCAGCCTGCCCGTTATTATCTCGTTGAAGCGTGAGATCACTATACCAAATTTGAGACCCTTGCCTGACAGCATACCCTGGTAGTTCTTAGACATCTGAGACCTCCTCGGTTATTTCCAGCCTGCTAATCATCGATGGATAGCAGGTGCTCCAGTTTCTCCTGCTTGGTTTTCAGGTAATTTTTGTTGTATTCGGTGGGCGCAGATATGAGGCGGATGCTTTCCACGACTTTCAGCCCGTAGCTTTCCAGCCCGATTATCTTCTTGGGGTTGTTGGTCAGCAGGCGTATGTCGTGCAGCCCCAGATCAGCCAGTATCTGGGCGCCGATGCCGTAGTCCCTCAAGTCGGCGTCAAAGCCCAGGGCGAGATTGGCCTCCACGGTATCCAGCCCCATGTCCTGCAACTCGTAGGCCCTTAACTTATTATGCAGCCCTATGCCACGGCCTTCCTGCCTCATATACAGGAAAACGCCCCTGCCTTCCTCAGCAATCATGCTCATGGCCATCTCCACTTGCTCGCCGCAATCGCAGCGCAGGCTGCCGAAGACGTCTCCCGTCACGCACTCGCTATGAACGCGGACGAGAACGGGTTTGCCGTCGGCTACCTCACCCCGTACCAGCGCCACGTGTTCGTCGGTATCGACGGAGCTCTTATATGCCATGATAGTGAAATCACCGTATTTGGTAGGGAATTTAGCTTCGGCCACTTTCTGGACGAGCCTCTCGTATTTTCTCCTGTAGGTTATCAGGTCGGCGATGCTGACGATCTTAATGCCGTGTTTCTCAGCAAGTATTTCCAGCTGCGGCAGCCTGGCCATGGAGCCGTCCTCATTGAGTATCTCGCAGATAACCCCCGCCGGGTAAAGCCCGGACAGCTTGGCCAGGTCGACGACAGCCTCGGTGTGCCCCGCACGCACCAGCACGCCGCCCTCCCTGGCCCTGAGCGGGAACATGTGTCCCGGCCGGGCAATATCCTCCGCCCGCGTCCTGGGATCAAGTACCGCCTTCACAGTTGCCGACCTGTCGAATGCCGAGATGCCGCTGGTGGTCTTGTTTTTCGCCTCGATCGACACTGCAAACGCCGTGGTAAATTTGGACGTGTTCTCTTGAACCATGGGCGGGATCTGCAACTCGTCCAGCCGTTTGCCTATGATGGGCATGCAGATCAGCCCGCGGGCGTGCGCGGCCATAAAATTGATCAGTTGGGGGTTAACCTTCTCAGCCGCTATGGCCAGGTCCCCTTCATTTTCGCGGTTTTCATCATCGACTATGATGATAAACTTGCCGGCGGATACATCCTTAATAATCTCGGGGATCGGTGACAATGCCATTAGGTTTACCTCGCTTTTAGATAATCATACCGGTCCAATAAGCTGATTATACCCTCTTGGTTGCCGGGATGGTAAAATTTCTCTATGTATTTAGCTATTATGTCAACCTCCAGATTGACCTTCTGTCCCTGCTTCAATATGCCTAAGTTGGACTTCTGCCTGGAGTAAGAAACGAGGGACACTGAGAACTGTGACTTATCGCATTCCGTAACAGTCAGGCTGACGCCGTTTACGGCGATAAAGCATTTCTTCACGAGGTATTTTAGTACATCTTCAGGCGCTTTGACACTCAGTATAATGGCTTCACCTTCAGGGACCAGCGACGCCACCTTGCCCACGACGTCCACATGCCCCTGCACGAAATGTCCGCCGAATCGGCCCTGCGCAGACAGGGCGCGTTCCAGGTTGACCCTGTCCCCCACATGCAAATCACCTATATTGGTCAGCCTCCTGGTTTCGGGCATTATCTCCACCGTGAAAGCTGATTTGGCGATATCTATCACTGTGAGGCACGCGCCATTGACCGAGATGCTGTCTCCCAGGGACGTGCCAGCCAGCACGTCCTTAGCCTGAACGGCCAGGCTTTTGGCGCTGAGTTGCTGCACCGAACCGATCTCTTCGATGATCCCTGTAAACATATTCTATCTTCAGGTATACCCGCTGATTAAGAACTCATTGCCGAATCTCTCGATCTTGATATCATTTAACTGCAGTGCGTCCGCCACCTTATCCACACCCCTGCCGCTGACCGCGGTTTTGGCCTCCTCCCCACCTATTACAATGGGCGCGACGAAAGCCAGAACCTTGTCGACCAGGTGGTGGTCAAACACATAACCCAACAGCTTGCTGCCGCCCTCGACCATAACCGTGGTGATCTGCCTCTGTCCAAGCATTTTAAGGAGCTCGGCGATATCGATCAGTCCGTTCTCCGACCTGAGCACGATATATTCAGTGCCCTCTCGCTTTGTTTTAAGTATTTCCCTGCTGAACTGCTTTTCCGCCACCGCCACCAGCGTTTTTCCCGGCTCTGAAAATACCCTGGCCGTGGCCGGGACGCGTCCCTTTCCGTCCACTATCACCCTCAGCGGCTGCAGCTTGGCGCGTCCGCACCTGCCGCTGTACCCGCGCGCGGTCAACTGGGGGTCGTCGGCAATTATGGTTCCGGCACCCACCATGATGGCATCGACGCTGTGCCTTTGCCCGTGCGCGTAGTTACGCGCCTCCTCACTGGTTATCCACCTGGAATCGCCCGTCCTTGTCGCTATCTTGCCGTCGATGCTCATAGCAAACTTGGCGATAACAAAGGGGACGCCCGTCTTTATATACTTGAAATAACCTTCGTTGATCTCCCTGGCTTTTTGCTCGTATTCCCCGATACTGGTCCTGATGCCCGCAGCATTAAGACACTCTATACCTTTGCCCGAAACCAGGGGATTGGGATCGGCCACGGCGATGTTGACCTCCGCAATGCCGGCATTGATGATGGATTCGGTGCAGGGCGGCGTCCTGCCGTGGTGGCAGCACGGCTCGAGAGTTACATACATAGTAGCTCCCCGGGCCATTTCGCCGGCCTGATTGAGCGCCATAATTTCAGCGTGCTCCATACCGGGCTGCTGCGTGTGCCCCAGGCCAACCACCAGCCCATCCCTTTCAATCACAGCTCCCACAGCCGGGTTCGGGCTGGTGTAACCCAGCGCCAACTCGGCCAGGGAAAGGGCATATGCCATGAAATCCAGGGGCCGGCTCAACATATCTGTGATAACGTCCTGTATTATGAACCACTATACTCAATCAGCGGGAGGCAGGCCTGTCATCGAATGGCGGTCAGCCGTTACAGGTTCAAATACGCGTCAATTTTAACATCACCCCGTTCCCTAAGCAAAAATTACTGGCTTCTTTACCTGACAGGTAAAGAAGCCAGTCGGTCTCTAATTAGTTTATTTCGTAAACCATTGCTACGGTCACCTGGAATTCCATCTCACCAGCGCTGATGGGTGTGGGTGCCGACGCTGCCGCATCCATGGCAGCGTATTTCATTAGAAAGTTCTCACGTATAGGCTGTGTATAACTGGTGTCTTCGGACACATACAACACCTTGCCCAGCTTGACTCCGGAAATCTGGGAGATCTGCTTGGCCTTCTCCATCGCGTACTGGACTGCCTTTTCGCGAGCTATCTTGTAGTAAGGGGTGGGATCATCAACCGTGAAGGAGATCCCGTTGACCCTGATGAGATCGCCGCCTGCAGCCGCAGCCTTGTCGATGATGGGCCCGGCCTTGGCAATATCCCTGATTTTTGCGGTGACTGTATTTGTCACCTTGTAGCCGACGACTATGTATGTGCTCTGTTTTTCATCCCAGCGCGTGACCTGATCGATGTTGTACTGGCTTGTTTGCATATCCTTGTCGGGTATGCCACTGTCCTTAAGCACCTGCATGATGCCGGTCATGGCATCGATGGCGTCTTTCTGTGCTTCCGCCACTGTTTTCTGCTGTGATTCAACGCCGAGCGTTAGAAGCACCACATCGGGCGTCCCCGTGGCCTTGCCGAGACCACTCACCCATAAGCCCAGGTTTTGCTGGCTAACGATAATGCCGCCTGAGCTTGCCGCTGTCACTGCCGCAGGCGCACCCCCCTGATATACCACAGCCGGCGCAGGGGCGCATCCCGCCAGGGATATTGTAACCAACATAATCGCTGCTAAAATAATCACCGTTTTCTTCAATTTACTGATAACCTCCTGAACACTATTTTTCGTATTTTCGACCGTGACCCATAACCAACTAAGATAAACGAAATGATTATGCTAATAGTTTACTCAATTAGCACAAACATAGCTTATAGCATATAATTATCCGAATCAAATGTCCGGAACCCGCAATTGAAGATATTAAGAGAGTTCATCTTCACGCTGCTTGTAGCGGCCATCATCTTCGTCGGGCTGCAGATCTCCATCAAGAGTTTTGAAGTTTTCAACATATCAATGCTCCCCACCTTCCGCGAAGGCGACTTGATCATAGTCAACAAACTGGGCTATGCCTTTGGCAACCAGCCCCAAAACAAAGATGAAATAGTCTTTTACGCCCCGGGCAACGATGCCAAGCCGGTGTTCGACCCCTTTTTCTCGCAGCACCCCTCTTGTTTTATCAAAAGGGTGATAGCGGTGCCCGGCGATACGGTTGAGGTCAAGAACAAGGCGGTCTTTGTTAACGGGATAAAGCTGGTGGAGCCTTATATAAACGAGGCGCCCGCTTACTTTATGCCCGAGCGCATGGTGCCGGAGGGCCAGTATTTCGTTCTCGGGGACAACCGCAATCACAGCAATGATTCTCACACCGGTTGGCTGGTGCCATCTGAGGATATCATCGGCAAAGTCTGGTTCCGTTACTGGACGGCGGATTATCCCGACATCCGTTTAGTGATGATACCCGTATTCATCCTGATCGTGGGCACGCTGATTGTCGTCATGATCACGGACGCATCGCGCAGCAACCGCTCCTGACCCCTGCCGGGCTCTTCAGTCCTGCTGACCGACTATTTTAGAAGTAATGACGTAATCTGGGTTCGTCCTGTCGGGCACAATTGCCCTGAACCCGGTCTCATAAAGAGGGTTAAGGATATCGGGGGTCGGATCTAGATCGGCTTTGACCTCAGTGGTCCCGGCTTTCCCCGCGACCGTGATATTTATCCACACCTCGATATCCCTGGTGCGAATAGGCACCTCACCCGTATTGACCACCTTTCCGCTGATTATCGTTCTGAAAACCGATGGCTGTGGTTCCTCCGTCCTCATGCTGTCGCCCACCACGCTGATGCCAGCCACACCCAGTGACAGGCCTATATCAAAGGAATCTTCATCGGAGATTGCCGCGTTGTGGGCCTGGTCGACTGACCTGACCTTGAAATAGTACCTTTGCTTGTTCTTGAGGTCAGTTAGCTCAACAACGTGCTGATCGACCAAAGCCTCTTTTTCGGCCGTAACGGATATCTTGCCGTCGCTGGTCCTCCAGATTACCTGGCTGCTCGACGGTTCATCGGTGTTCCATTTTATCGCAACCGAATTGTAGGAGATATTGTCGACACTGATCTTGCTGATGATGGGGGCTCTCATATCGGGGATAACCGTAGCCTGATGCGCTTCAGGCGTGACGTTTTCCACGGCCGGCGCAACCGGCGGTTTTTCCGCCATGCGCATCAGGACGTATATACCACCCCCTGCCAGAGCAATCACCAGTACCAGCGCCAGCAGCGGCCATAACCAGGATCTTTTAGCTCCGTGTTCCGCAGCTGAATCCGTCTTTTTGTTGTCGCCCTCCTGCTCCAAGTCGGCCGGGACCCACTTAAGGAGCTGCCCGCATTTGCGGCAAGCCCGCTCGCCTGCGGCCACAGGTGAGCGGCAATTCGGGCAATTGTATTGATACATTATTTATATCTTACTAGATGCGACACTTTTTGCCTATTGGCGGGGAAAATTCGAGTGTAGCGGAATTGACAGAATATTGGACTAAAGGCTACAATATCGTTCGCGCCGAGGTAGCTCAGTCGGTAGAGCAGTAGACTGAAAATCTACGTGTCCCCAGTTCAATTCTGGGCCTCGGCACCACTTACAGACCGGCCGGGCCGAAGTGGCGGAATGGTAGACGCGGCAGTCTCAAAAACTGTTGAGGGGCAACTCTCGTGTCGGTTCGAGTCCGACCTTCGGCACCAGATCCCAAGCAATAACCAATTATGCATGACAATAAAAAATTGCCGCCACCCTTTGCAGGGCGACGGCAACTAAATTGACTGATATATCGGTTATCCCGGGTTAAAATGCAAAGCACGTTCCGGCATATACCACGAGTGTGATCAGCAATATCCCGTCCAGCAGCATTCCGGTAAACAGTGCAAACAGCTTACCGTCCTTGTTGATCATCTCTGCCATCTTATTCTTTGTCATTTTCCCGCTCCTGCGCTTTATTTTTCTGTTTGATACTTATAAAACGCAGCCCGGGGCCAGGAGGTTTAGGCAAAAATTGAATTTTTTTATTTTTTTTAAATTGACCGGTTTAAAATATCTGTGATAACCTTACAATCGAACTGCCGAGTTGTGTAGTGGTAGCACGATGGACTTTGGATCCATTTGCCCAGGTTCGAATCCTGGCTCGGCAGCCAGTCATAGCACATTGCGAAATCCTGCGGTACCAGAAGCCTGTCATCCCAGTCTGGCAAGAACTACTCCTCTCCTACTGCGACACCGCAGATTCGTCAATTCTTATCACAGGTTGTTTATGGTGACCGCACCTGTAAACATAGCTATTTTGAGGCCACATTCGGTTGGCTATTGATAAAAATATATGAATTGCAGGTAATTCGAACCCTTACCCGACCTCCATCTTGCACACTGCCCTGCCGGCCCTCTGCGATATGACGAATGTTATCCTTTTGCCTTCCGCAAGCAGTTGTTCCGAATCGCTGCGCAATTTTGGGAAATCTGCAGACTCAAGGAAAACGCGTAAAAGCTCTAACCGCCGGGCCAAAGAAACCTCTGTGCTCCCCTGCATTACCAGGCTGGAGATACGCTGATACTCTTTTCTCGCTTTGGTTTCGATGCATTCATTGAGTTCCGGCACTATTTTCAGGCGCATCATATCAATTGATTTGCTTTCAGGGCTTCAAGCAGGGACTGGCCGAATTGATGCATGATTTCACTATCGTAACGTTCGATATCACCTGAATCGCAGAGACTCGCCAATTGAGGATCAATGGGAAATTGAGCCAATAGTGGAGCATTTGCCGTTTTTGCCATATCGTCACCGCTGCTTTTCCCGAACAGCTCTATCCTCTTATCGATTTCAGGAATGTAAAGGTAGCTCATATTCTCAACCACTGCTAAAATCTGTTTATCCATCTTCTGGCACATTTTAATTGCCTTCTTTACTATCATCGCTGTTAAATCCTGGGGCGTGAAAACTATGATAACTCCCGATATGGGTAATTGTTGCATAATTGTGAGAGACGCGTCGGCGGTACCCGGCGGCAGGTCGACCACAAGGTAATCCAGATTACCCCATAACACTTCCTCCCAAAACTGCGTTATCGCTTTGCCGATGAGTGGACCTCTCCATATTACTGCTTCATCTTCACTGGGTAAAAGAAGATTGATGGACATCATCTCAATGCCGGATTTTGAAGTAACCGGTAACAGCCCGCTGTCACTGCCACCCGGCCGCTCCATAGTTCCGAACATCTTGGGGATGCTCGGGCCGGTGATATCAGCATCAAGGATGCCGACCTCGTAACCTTTCCTTCTCAATGCAACGGCTGTCAGGCTGCTGATCAGTGATTTGCCCACGCCACCCTTGCCGCTCATGACGGCGATAACATGTTTGATCTTATTCAATTCAGCGGGTTTTGCGTCCACGTAATCAATATCGATATCCTTTATATCAGGCAACCCAACCAGGGATTCTCTAATTTTCTCTGATATCCACTGCTGTGAATATTCATCCAGAGCAGTTGAGGCCAGTGTTATTTTAAGTGTCGTGCCGGTTATCGTGATGTCGCGGATAAGATTCATTGAAGCCAGGCTGCGCAGCGCATGAGGAATAATAATTTCATCGAGCCTGCCTTTGACCTGTTCGTTGTCTGCCACGTTGTTAACTCCTTATCTTCAGATTAATGAAAAAACGGTGTAAGTGATAAAAAATAAAGAATGTGTTACCCATTCTTTTTATTCAGCAATCAATTCACAACGTAAGTTGCCTTTGTCATAATCTACCCTTACTTTAACCTGCTTGCCCTCTGAAAGAAGCCTCTCAGCTTCGCTGCGCAGCCTTTCAAAATCGGGACATTCCAATAACGCCATTAAGGCTTCATAACGCTGCTGTAGCTCTTCATCGTCGGACTGCTCACTGAGCAATGCGAACAGGCAGTTGGTCAGTTCTTTCTCCGCCAGGCACTTCAGACATCTGCCCGGCACCTCGTTAGAAGTATATTTAGGTTCAAGGTCAAAATTGTCTATTTCTATCACCATAACGTTGTTAATTTTACCGGATTCAGCCGTGTAGAATGGACTGGAAGGTTCTACTTGACTCTAAATGACTCCGGCAATCCCGAATTATACTCCAGGCATTCAAATCAGACAAAAACCCACGGCCCGTTTAATAAGGTTCTATTTAATTTAAGTGCCTGACCCGGATTGTTCATGGCTGCTTCACTTCCGGCCTGCGACGTTCTGTTTGCTGCGGATTCATTGGTGAAACAGCGGGCTTTGAAGCTTCATATACGGTGAACACATTCTGGTACTCTAAAAAACACCCTTTTATTTGATCCAAATCATACGGATTTAAAGGTTTGACCGGACATGGCCTGAGAGGAGTATTGACCTGTACTTCATCGGCTGAAAGCCCTCTTACTAATTCAGCCAGTTCAGGGGCTTTTTGACGGTTTGTCCTGATGAACATTATCTGGATAGCCAGCTTGCCGGCAAACATGGAGCGAAATGATTTAATCCCCTCCGTTATCTGGCTAACAGATAGTCCCAATACCGGCCTGTTAACAAGATATAACAGCCGATCATCCGGCGCATCCAGCTTGGCAACTACTACATCCGCGTGTGCCAGGTCCTCACGGACACTTTGTTCATGCATAAGGGATGAATTCGTTAACACAGCGACGGGAATATGTAACGTCCGTCTGGCGATTTCAATAGCCTCGCCCAGGTTCTCTGCCAGCGTTGGCTCGCCAACGCCGGAGAAGGTCACAAAATCTGCTTTTACCTGCGGTAGCTCTTTGAGTTCCTGCCGAAGACTGTTTAGTGAAACAAATTCCCTTCGCTTTGCCTGGCTGCTAACGGTCGCACCCAATTGGCAATAGACGCAATCGAAGGAGCAGGTTTTCGCATGTGTTGACACCATATCTATACCAAGAGACCTGCCTAAACGCCATGATGGAACGGGTCCGTAAATAATTGACATCCATAGCCTTCCTAAAAAGATGATTCTGTTTTAGTTCCCACAATTACCAGAAAACCAGCATCTGCATGAAAACCGCTGAGTGGAGCTTCAACCGTGGTTATCTGCCCCGGTTTTTGAAACAAAGTTGAAATCGTCGCGCTGATGACAAACCCCCTGTCTTTAAGCAAAGATACTAATTCTTCGCAGCTGCAGAAATTAGCATGTCTATAGAGTGGATGAGAGGCCTGTTTTTTAAGCTGGTATAATTCGCCCCACGGGCTGGGACGCGGCACTTCCCCCAGCACAATCCTGCCGCCGGGCTTGAGGGCCCGATGAATCTCACTTAGCGCAATAACAGGGTTATCGATAAAACACAGTGTCATAATGAGAAAAATAGCGCCGAAGCTTTCCGCAGGTAAAAAACGGCCTTCTATTTTACCCTGCATGGTTATAATGCCGCGGCCCTTAGCTATATCCAGAAGCCTGCTTGCAGGGTCAAGACCGGTGCTGATCCCTAGAGCTTGTGCAAAGCGGCCGCTGCCCACTCCAATTTCAAGCCACGGCTTCGGCAAAACAGGAAGTACCTCTTGAACTGCTTTGACTTCGGTGGCAAAAATGATTTTACCTTCCTTTTCATCAAACCAGCGGTCATAATCCACCGCCCTGGAATCGAAAGGGGAATCTTGATGCCCGGCTTCTAAAGTATCTCGCTTTACCATTGTTTTTTATAGCTGCGTTTCCACTTATCGCGGCTGTACTCGTAATAATCCAGGATTGCCTGTTTAAGTGTGTTGGATGCCAGCAGGGCACAATGCAGGCTTTCTTCGGGCAGGCCATCGAGCTCATCGAGTATATCCTGCTGGCCGATCCGCATAGCTTCTTCCACCTGTTTGCCTTTAGCCATTTGCGTGACCATGCTTCCTGCAGCTATAGTGGTTACGCAACCGTCGGTCATAAAGGTGGCTTGCTCTATGATATTGTTGTCAACGCTTAACCATATTTCCATTGTATCTCCACACGGGCCAGTGATACTGGCGTACCCGCTGGCGACCTCTATGCCTCCCATATTTCTCGGCTTCAGGGCGTGGTCTACCGTCCTGGCGCTATAGGTTTTGCCAAGCTCTGATTCAAGCATCTGCTGATATTCTTCTCGGCTGACACGCATAGAATGCCCTCTATTCAATCCTCTTTTGGTGACGTGCTCCTTTAGCTGCGTGATTAGTGGTCGCAGCGGTTGTCGCCCACCACCAGGTTGCCGTTCAGGTAGTCGATTACTATCTTTTCAGGATCGGCAGCCGGAGCTCCCAGCAGTACATTTATGCCGTTTTGCTGGAAAAGAGAAATGGCGCTGCCACCCATGCCGCCGGCAATCACCACCTGTACACCCTGCTTGGCCAGCCATGGCGGTAAAAATCCCGGCTGATGCCCCGGAGAGTCAACCAGCTCTTTTCGAGTAATACTCTTGCTCTTTTCATCGGCATCGATCAGCGCAAATTGCTCACAGTGACCGAAATGCGCCGATAATATTCCCCCGTTTACAGGTATTGCATATTTCATGTGTGACTCCTTAATTTATTTGATCGTACTTTTCATCTGTGACATGCTCCTCCCGAAGAACAGGGAGGCTCATCACAGCGCTCGGAGCGCCCGCAGCACGTTTGCCCACCCTGCGCTTTGTTGGCGGTCCTGATCAGGCCGGGCATTGAAATCTGTTTACTCACGGAGCTGCTCCCGCAGGAGGGGCATTTAAGCTCCCCGGCGCTGCCCATTTGGTGCATAAGTTCAAAACAGTGTCCGCAATCGGCGCAGGCATAATCATAAATAGGCATAATGTTCTCCTGATTGCTAACTTGTCGATAAAAGGGATTCAACATTCTTCCAGAGAAGCCTGATCTCACTGGCTGCCGGACCGTCATCGCATTCGACCACGGGGACGCCGTGTGCTACCGCCCGGTTAACCGCGGTATCAAAGGGGATTTTCCCTGCTACGCTTATCCCGTTGCGGGCACAGTGTTCCTCGATCTGTGATGACTTTTGCTCGTTGATATCAGATTTATTGATGCACACTGTGGGCGGCACCTTGAAATGTCGACAGACCTCGATTACACGTCCCAGGTCGTGCACGCCTGACACTGTCGGTTCAGTCACCAGCAGAGCCAGATCGGCGCCGGAAAGCGATGAGATCACCGGGCAGCCTATGCCGGGAGGGCCGTCGGTGATGATAGTAGAAAAACCTTCCTCCTCAGCGATTTTCCTGGCCTGCTGCCTTACCATGGCCACCAGCTTGCCGGAGTTCTCCTGGGCGATGCCCAGCCTGGCATGTACCAGGGGCCCGTATCTGGTGTCGGAAATATACCAGTGCCCGGCCATGTTGTCCTGCATGGTAATAGCATCGACCGGACAGATGCGAGCGCAGAAGCCGCAGCCTTCGCAGGAAAAGCGACTTACCTTGAAATCATGAATGGCATCAAAACGGCATTGCTCCTGGCAGAGTCCGCACAAGGTACAGGCAGTTTCGTCGATGCATGCAACCTGTCCGCTCCAGAATTCCTCCTTCTGCTTATCGACAGGTTGCAGAAGCAGATGCAGGTCGGCCGCGTCCACATCGCAATCCGCCAGCGCTTTATTGCTTGCCAGGGCTGCAAAACAGCCGGCGATGCTGGTCTTGCCCGTGCCGCCTTTACCGCTAAGCACAACGACTTCTTTCATGCAAAGCTCCTTTTATTTGAGCGAATACGTCCGCGAATGCAGCCTGCCACTGCGGCATTCCCTCGGCCAGTGTGACACCTTCAGAGTAGAGGCGGGCGATAGCCCTGTCAAGTGGTATATCGAGCAGCACAGGTATCCCCTCCTGTTTGCAGTAGTCATGCACCAGCGTTTCCCCGCTGACTGCCCGGTTGACGATAATGCCGCTGGGAACGCCAAGCTGCCTGACTGTCTCAACTGCCAGCCTTAGGTCATGCAGCCCGAAAGGCGTCGGCTCAGTCACCAGTAAACAATAGTCGCTATTCTCGACAGCTTCCACCACAGGACATGATGTGCCGGGTGAAACATCCAGTATGGCGATCCTGTCACTTTTAATCCTGGCTTTGACGCGGCGTATGACCGGTACAGCCATTGCTTCGCCAACCGTGAGCCTGCCCTGGACGAATTCAATGCCGTCGGCATTTCCGGACTCGACGACTCCCATCTCCCTGCCTTCTTCGGAGATGGCATTTTCGGGGCAGAGATAACTGCAGGCGCCGCAGCCGTGACAAAGTTGGTCGAAGATAAGCACGCTCTTGGGCACCACGGCTATGGCCTTATAGGCGCATACCCGCGCACACTCCCCGCAGAAGTTGCATCTGGCATAGTCCACCTTCGGAACCGGTATGCAGACCGTTTCGCTGCTTGTAATGACCGGCCTGAGGAAAAGGTGATCGTTAGGCTCCTCGACATCACAGTCGAGCAACTGCACATTTTCCTTAGCTCTGATAGATATAGCCAGGCTGGTGGCCACCAGTGTCTTTCCGGTCCCGCCTTTACCGCTGGCGACAGATATTATCATTCAGGCTCTGGCCATCTTTGTACCGCATTTGGGACAGCTGATGTTGTAACAGGGTACGCCGGCCTGGTGCGCAGCTTTGGCGCCGCATTGCGGGCAAACGCATTCGCCACCCGGCCCCGCTCCGGAACGGTTGCCTCCCATTCTGCCACCACCCATACCTCTGCCTGCTCCACCACCCATGCCCCTTCCTGAGCCACCCTTAGGTGGGCCTGTCATATCTCCTCTTGGCATTGTCTTACCTCCTTTTGAAAATTTTTATACTTTTTATTGCTGACCGGAAGACAGGCCATGGTGAGGTTGTACAGTGGCCTGACCAATGGCCTTGAATTTACCTGCCTTATAATCTTTGATTGCGTCTTTTACCTTTCCGGAAACGCCGGTGTAGACCTCGATGCCGGCAGCCGAAAGCACCTGGTAGGCGTTTGGCCCGCAGTCGCCGGTCAATACAACCTTGGCGCCATATGTAACTATGGTCTGGCCGGCAGCGATGCCTGCGCCGCCTGCGGTAGCAACGTTAGACACAGCTTCAAAATCCATTGTATCCGGATTGACAAAGATGAAATACTTGCACCTGCCGAATCGCGGGTCAACATCCGAATCCAGTCGATCCCCGGTGGCGGTAATAGCTAATTTCACGATTATTGCCCCCTTGTCATTTTATTTTTTCGCTATTTGCTTTTTTGCGCTTCCATGCTTTTTATTCTCGCTTCGAGGACCTCGAGCTCACTTTGCAGTTGGGCGAATTCATTTCTCAACTGGTCAAGCTCCTCCTGCGCCGATAAACCGGAATAACCTGCCCCGTAGACGCCCGCGAATCTCCCGCTGCGGTAAGCCATTCCCGCGCCGCCCGGCGGGACGCTGCAAAACCCCCTTCCCCCACCTGTCATCGGTCCCAGCCCTCTGGGTCCCGTGCCATCAAATCCTGGCATTTTTATACCTCCTGTATAATTTGATTTCGCAAAAGTACCAGGCAAGCACGTTGCCGCACGCTACGCTGTCTTTTGCTGTTCCATCTCACTGATCCTGGCCTTTATTTGTGATAGCCGGCCTCTCAGATTTGCGGCTGCGCTCTGCATCGCATCCAGGTTATTTCCCGCTGCGAAGGGTGCATAGTACGTGTAAGCCGGCGGTACATACCCCTGGTTGGCGAAAAAGTATCCGCATCTGGGCAGACCTCCTCTGCCACGGCCGATATACGGCCATGCTGCATAGGCCCCCCTGAAACCTCCACCCATTCCAAACC
>Ga0163209_1000764_pt1 | contig 14069 bp, 14 predicted proteins | sample Kivu_160m_FD_113538 | JGI IMG/M metagenome (GOLD analysis project Ga0163209, IMG submission 113538) | Freshwater microbial communities from Lake Kivu, Western Province, Rwanda to study Microbial Dark Matter (Phase II) - Kivu_160m | ecosystem: Environmental > Aquatic > Freshwater > Lake ...
ATAAGAAGGTGAAGGTGCAGATACTCGACCTGCCTGGAATAATAACCGGAGCCGCCATAGGAAAGGGACGCGGAAAAGAAGTGCTCTCCATAGCCCGCAGCTCCGACCTGGTGCTGATAATGGTTGACGCCGAAAGGCCGGAACAGCTTGACAAGATGCTGCAGGAACTTTATGATGTAGGCATAAGGCTTGACATGAAGAAGCCGAAGATTTCAATAAAAAAGACGGACAGAGGCGGCATAAGAGTCATGTCTACGGTAGAGCTTAAAAGGATGGACAGAAAAACGATAATATCGGTACTAAACGCCTACGGAGTGCACAACGCCGACGTGAGCATGCATGAGGACTTGAACGCAGACCAGCTCATAGACGTGATATCGGGCAACCGAGCCTACCTCCCTTCGCTTCTTGCGGTAAACAAGGTGGACAGGATAGGCGACATGGAGCTTGCTAGACTGAGAAAAAGGCTTGCTGGGGACTTCATAGGCATATCGGCGTCCAAGGGCGTGAACATCGAGGAGCTGAGGGAGGGCATATATCAGAGGCTTGATTTCATTAAAGTCTACCTAAAGAGGCAGGGCAGCAAAGCAGACCTTGAGGAGCCCCTCATAGTCAAAAGAGGTTCGACGATAGGTGATGTGTGCGGGAAGCTGCACAGCAGCTTCAAAGACAAGTTCCTTTACGCGAAGATATGGGGCAAGTCAGCGAAACACCCCGGCCAGAGAAAGGGGCTCGACCACATGCTGGAAGACGGGGATATAGTCAACATAATAAGGAGCAGGTGAAGGATGGGCGACGTTACAAGAGTCAAGTCAGGGGAAAAGGATGTCTACCTGGTCGGCACAGCCCACGTGTCAGAGGAAAGCGTAAAGCTGGTTAGGGAGACCATAGAGAAGGAGAGACCGGATGTGGTAGCCGTGGAGCTGTGCAAGCAGAGGCACAGTTCGCTGGTTGACGGAAAAAAATGGGATGAGACGGAAATAAACGAGGTACTGAAGTCGGACCGCACGCACCTGTTCCTTGTCCAACTGCTGCTCGCAAACTTCCAGCGGAGGATAGGCGACAGCCTGCATGTCAGGCCAGGCGCTGAAATGAAAAAGGCGGTCGAAATAGCGAGAGAAAGGAACATAAGGGTTGAACTCGTCGACAGGGACATCAAAGTAACCATGAAGAGGGCCTTCTCTAGGATGAGCCTTGGCGAGAAACTGAGGCTTGCATACGACTTCTTCGCAGGCGTGCTGGAAGGCGAGGAGGAGGTAAACAAGGAACTGGTGGAGAAGCTCAAAAAGAAGGACGTCATCACCGAACTGATGGAGGAGCTCGGCAGAGAGATACCTTCAGTAAAAAAAGTGCTTGTTGACGAGAGAGACGAATACATAGCATGCCGTATAAGGCAGCTTGATGGGAAAAGGATTGTCGCCGTCGTTGGGGCAGGCCACGTCGAAGGAATACAAAAAGCCCTCAAAAGCGGGACTGCAGACGCGGCTAGGAAGCTGCAGGAGCTCGAGGAAGTCAAGGCTGGAACCAAAACATGGAAGTATATCGGCTGGACAGTACCGCTGGCCCTGATATGCCTGTTCGCAGCCGGACTCATAACCCACGACCTAAACTACAGCTTAGGGATGGTGACGAAGTGGTTTCTGATACAGGGGACGCTCTCCGCACTAGGCGCCGCAATAGCTCTGGCGCATCCAGTAACGATAGCGGCAACCTTCTTCGCGGCCCCCTTCGCGGTACTCCACCCATTCATAGCGGTCGGTTGGATTTCTGCTCTGGTTGAATTGAAGATGAGGAGGCCGCTGGTCAAAGACTTCAAGGGCCTCATGAGGCTCAACGGCATAGGAGACTACTGGAGGAACCGTGTGACAAGGATATTTCTCGTGCTCGTCATGGCAAACCTGGGCGGGACAATAAGCACGCTGATTGTCCTACCGTATCTGGCGATACACATCTAGTCACGTCGGGTAGTCGGTGTCATACACCCAAGACATGTTTCTTGTAACATAAATCCAGTAGCCCCTGCCCTGCTCCATCGAGTCCAATCGAGTCATTCCCGCGTAGCCTGCCTCCCTCATTATCGGCGGGGTCGGCGGAACCTTTGATATGCTCAACCCAAGAGGCGAATCGTAGGACCAGCCTACCCCATTTGGGTTGGCAAATGCCTGGCTGCTGTTCCAGGCGTAGACGTACAGGTAGTCGACCTCCTCAAGGGAGCCCCCCAACGACCTAGGGTAGTAGCCCGAGAAGCCGACGAGATTCCAGCCAGCAACCAACGAGACGTTTCGGACTGGATAGGGGGCTTTCCCGAACAACAGGAGGGTGCTGTTTCTCTTGACGTGAACCCAGTAGCCGCGGTCAACCTCGACGCGGGTCAGGTTTCCTCCGTAGTCCGGTATGTAATAAAGCCAGCTCTGCGACGCCTCATCCCACGAGTAAACTATGTCGTATTTTACGTCACTAAAGACCAGCGAAACGTTGGAGTCATTCAAAACAAAAGGCGTCGATATCAGATTCCACCCCTCCTGCAGCTTCAGGGTGGTCAGGAAATTATCGCCGGACATTATCGGGGGGCCCGGGGTGTAGGAGCCGGCGTTCCCTGTTGCTGTTCCGGATATGTAGTTTACGCAGGAGTAGAATTGCCCGGCCCCGGTTATCACTATCGTCACGAGAGGCACCGCAAGAAGCACTATTATGAGGCCGACTATGGCGTGTATTATGCCCTCCTTCGACTTTTTTCTGGCTCCAGGGTCGTCTGAGGATGCCGCCCAGCGGATTCCCTCAAGGGTTATGATTATCGCCCCAACGCCCGGAGCTATTATGAATAGTATGAAGAGTACCTTACACAGCACGTCGCTGATTATGTTGGCTGCCGTGGTGGCGTCGTCAGCCGCCGCCGACAACGACAACGCCAGCAAAACCAGCGCAATTAAGGCCTTTTTCATTTAAACACCCTGGGAACGCACGCCCGAAACTTGAACGTCGCGGTCGATTACCTCGTTTATTTCCCTCTTCGCCTCAAACGGGTTCTTTACTCGGGAGAACACGAGCTCGACGCCCATTTCTCCCGCTGTCGAAAAAGATATGTCGCCGACGTTAAGTATCCTGTCGAGGAAGCTCACGCCAACGTATATGTTCTGCACGCGCTCCAGCCTGCAGTCCCTGTGGTCTCTTGAGACGACGCCGCTTTGGAAGATAAGCCTCTTGTTGGTCACGAAATAGAAGGTGTAGATGTACCTCAGGTAGAGTCCCGCTACCGCCACTATGAACCCTATGACCGAAAGCGAGAGGACAAACAGCGAAAACTTGAACATAAGTTGGGACTTTGAGGTGCTGAGGAAAAGGAACACGTTCGCTATGAACACGAAAAAGCCTATGAAGGCGACTGGCAGGAAGGTGGCGAGGAAGTCCGGCCTGAAAGACAACTCCATCTTCTCGTCCTTGGTGAGTATGGCCGAAGGTATCATTTTAAGTTGTTTAAAGAATATATGAATGTATGATTAAAATGCAGAAAAAAAGGTTCTGCGTGATAGGTTATCCGATAAAACACAGCCTATCGCCGCTTATGCACAACGCGGTCTTCAGGAAACTGGGGCTGGACTGCGAGTACGGCGCATTTGAGGTCAGACCCGACGAGCTTAAGGAGAAGTTGAGTGGACTCAGGGATGAGGGATTCACCGGCATAAACGTCACCATACCCCACAAGGTCGCGGTCATGAAGTTCATGGACGAGTTGAGTGAAGACGCAACGCTTGCTGGGGCGGTCAATACGGTGAAATTCTCCGGAGAAACGGTCGGCTACAACACGGACGGCATAGGATGCATGAGGGCTCTGCGGGAGGCGGGCGTTGAACTGAAGGGCAAGAAAGTCCTGATGCTCGGCGCCGGAGGAGCCTCGAGAGCAATAAGCGCCCAGCTGATGAAAAACAAGGCCGAAGTGTGGGTTTCGGACAAGCTGGCTGAAAAGGCCGTTAAGCTCGCCGAAGACTTGAAGAAAAAAGTCGGCGGAAGAATACACACGCTAAGCCTCGAGGAGGAGATACTCCTAGAGGGCATGCAGGACATGGACTTAGTGGTGAACGCAACGCCGGTCGGCATGCACCCGAACTCGGACGCAACGCCAATAAACCCGGGAATGCTAAGGCCGGAGTTGACTGTGATGGACATAGTCTACAACCCAGTGAAGACAAAACTGCTGGAGGAGGCTGAGAAAAAGGGCTGCAGGACCATAAGCGGCGTCGGCATGTTCGTCCACCAAGGCGCCGAATCCCTGAGGATATGGCTTGACATAGAGCCGTCGGTAGACGTCATGAAAAAGGCTGTGCTGGAGGAACTGAGGAAGAGATGAATACTCCTGTTGAAGACACCTACTGCGAGGCCTTCGATGGCTTGGTCGCCAGGATGCTGGTCACGGCGGCAGACAGAAAAAGGCTGAAGAGAGCCGCCTTGGACGCCACGGCACTGCCTTGCACGGTCCTTGGGGAGTCAGAAGCCGGAGTGGAAAGATTCGTTGACGCGGGAGAAACGCCAGACGGCAGGGAAGGGGCGCTCATACAGGTGTGGGTCAGCAAAACCAAGGACGCCAGAAAAAAGCTGTAGCTGGAGCTGGGTAGGAGGATACGGCAGGGCATCCTCGTTGTTCCTTCGACGACACTGTTTAATGCGCTCGATTCCGGCGAACTGATAGACATGACTTACCGCGTCGGGAACTGCGGCGACGGATTCGAAACCCACGTCCGCTACAAAGGCAGGGAAATGATTGACGTGCCCATAATGATGGGGTCATTCAAGATTGAGCGGGCGATGGGTCTCAAGGAGGGCATAATGGGCGGGAACCTTTGGTTCTACTGCGACAGCATGGAAAACGCGCTCAAGGTTTTGGACAAGGCGGAGGATGCCGTCAGGGGGGTTGAAGGCGTCGTGCTGACCTTCAGGGAGGGGTGCTCTGCGGGCTCTAAGGCCGGCGGCAAATACAAGCACATCGGGCCGAGCACCAACGAGTTGTATTGCCCGACGCTTAAAGGGTGCCTGGAATCCAAGGTTCCTGAGGGAGTGGGGTGCATACCAGAACTCGTCTTGAACGGGCTAAGCCTTGAGGCGGTCAAGAATGCGATGAAAAAGGCCGTCGAAGCCGTTGACGGCATGGCCGGATTGAAGAAGATTGCAGCGGGGAACTACGGCGGTAAACTGGGCAAACACAGGATATTCCTGAAGGGGCTTTAGACGCCAAGGTATTTCTTGAGGTCTATTTTCCTTATCTTTTTGCTGAGTATCTTTTTGAGGGCGTCAGCCATCTCCGTGTCATCGCACAGTTTAGAGAATACCGCGTATTCCAGCTCGGCCTCGTCATCCCTCCCCAGGAAGTGATAGAATAAGGCGAGGTTGTAGTGGGCCTCAAGGTAGTCGGGCCGTATTTTTATCGCCTTAATGTAGGCTTTCTCGGCTTCTATGAACTTGTTTTCGTCCCTGATGAAGAAGCCGGGTTCGGTGTAGAGAACGCCCAGGTTAAAGAACGTCACAGCGTCTTTGGGGTTTAGGGACGCCGCCGTTTTAAGCAGCTGCTCGGCGGTTTCGTAGTCGTATAGGTTTTTGGCCACGGGCACGGCAAAGTCTCCGAGTATTTCGGCCGCCAAGTTCTTGTCCTGCATCTTTGCCGCATGCTCCAAGGCTTTGTCGACTTCCGCTTTCTCCAGCAGCCTCACCAGCTTTTTCGCTTCCTTGTTCATGCCAAACGCCGTTATGTTATTGTATTCGCACGCCCTATAGCCCTTTTAGTGGGTGTTTAGGATTGCGTTTATCTTGATTAACTCGTCTACGGTAAGCTGCCCTGAACCGGCCTTCTTGCCCTTTGAAACGCTTCCGTAAGTTAGGTAGGAACCCATCAGCGGCCCGAGTATGCGGGTGACTCTGCCGAGCTTGCCCATGGAGAGGGCGATGACCTTCATGCCCGGCTTTTTTTCCAGCAGCGCATTAAGGAGGGCGAGGACGTCTCCGCTGGTTTTGGGTGTGTAAGCCACTTTAGCTATGTCGCCCAGCCGAAGCTCCCGCGAGATTATTGCCTTTATGCGGCTCTTTTTGGGGGTTTTTTTGTGGTCGTGGTAGGCTACTATCGCCTTAACGCGCTTTTTTCTGGCTTCTTGTATTATCCTGCTGCGGTAGAGGGGTTTGGTGTTAAGCTCTATGGTGACGTAGGACGCGAAAGGCAGCGCCCGCTCCAGCAGTTCAATGCGTTCTTTCTCGCTTCCGGTGAAGCGGCCACCTTCCCAGCTGGGCATGCAGGTGGCTATGACGGGCTTTTTTATTTTGGCCAGCTTCTCCACGTCCAACTGGCTTTTCATGAAGTCGAGGCGCACTTCCACTAGGTCGGCTTTCGTGCGGCCGGCGGCTTTGACCATGAGTTCGGCGCTTTTTTCGGTTAATGAGGCGCAAATCATCAACTAAATTATTGAGATGCTATAATAATATAGGGTGAAAGTCTACAACAGGACGAAGCATTTGCTTTTAAGCGGCGACGCCATTTTTGCGGGGTCGTTTGGGGAGAGGCGGCGCGGGCTCTCTGGCAGGGGGGAGTGCAGTGATTTGGTTCTGGCTTCCAGTCACGATACGTTGGTTGGTTGTGTGATACACATGGTTGGTATGGAGTATCCGATTGATGTCGCTTGGGTGGACGGCAAGGGTGTGGTGGTTGGCGTCAGGAGGCGGGTGCCTGCTTTTTCTCTTTTGAGGCCCTCTACGTGGAGGTTTTACTGGCCGAACAGGCCGGCGAGGTATGTGGTTGAGTTGGGTAAAGGAGGGTTAGGCACTACAGAAGTCGGCGACGAAATAGAACTCAAAAAGGACTAGACTCCAAAGCCGCCGAAACGCTTCATCAAACCCCGCATCTTCCGCGGCTTCATGCCCTTCATCAGCTTCCGCATCTGCTGGTAATACTTCAGCAGCTCGCGAACATCCTCCGGCCCGGTGCCGCTGCCGCGGGCAATCCGCTCTATGCGACCTGACTTGACCAAGTCAGGCTCGCGCCTCTCGGAAGCAGTCATCGAATCCATGATAATCTTGAACTTCTTGACCTTCTCCTCCTGAAGCTGAAGCATGTCCTTCGGAATCTTGACCTTGAAGGGAATCATCTCCATGACCTTGTCCAACGGCCCCATCGAGCTCATCTGCTGAATCTGCTGATAAACGTCATTCAAGTCAAAATCCCCCTTCATCATGCGCTCGGCCGCCTTCTCGTCAAACTCAACCTCCCTCGCCTTCTCAAGCAACCCCTGTATGTCGCCCATGCCCAAAAGCTTGGACGTGAACCTCTCAGGGTCAAACAACTCCAAATCCTGTATACGCTCGCCGACGCCGATAAAGTAGACCGGCACCTGAAGAACCGCGCAAGCAGACAAAGCACCGCCACCCTTCGCGCTGCCCTCAAGCTTCGTCAACACAAGGCCGTCAACCTTCAAGGCATCCCTGAAGGCCCCAGCGTGCTCGCCGGCGGTCTGTCCCATGGTGGCGTCCAACACCAGAAGCGTTTTGTCCGGCTTGATTTCCGCGTATACGCGCTTTATGTCCCCCATAAGCTGCTCGTCAAGCTTGTGCCTCCCCTCGGAGTCAATCAGGACAAGCCCCTGCCTCTTGAACTCCCTCAAACCCGCGTTTATTATCTTAAGCGCGTCCTTCTCGGCGGGGTTGCCATAAAAGGGGGCGTCTATCTCTGACGAAAGCTGCTTAAGCTGGTCGAAGGCTGCAGGCCGGAACGTGTCCGCGCATATGACCTTCGGGTGGAGGCCGTTTTTCTTGAAGTAGTAGGCCAGCTTCGCTATCGTGGTTGTCTTACCGCTGCCCTGCACGCCAACCAGCAGGATTTTGTCGCTGTCGCCGACCTCAAGCTTGGACTTAACGCCAAGCAGCTTCACAAACTCGTCGTAGGTTATTTTGATGACGTTCTCTGTCCTAGAAAGGCTGCCCGAAGGCTTCTCAAGCAGGCCGCGCTCCTCGATGTTCTTGGATAGGTTGAGCACGAGCTCTACCTTAACGTCGGCGCTAAGCAGAGCCTTCTGTATCTCCCTCACATACTCCTTTATTATGCGCTTGTCCAGCACCGTAGCCTTCCTGAGGCCGTTTATGGCGCCCTGAAGACCCGACTTCAGTTTCTCGAAAACCATCTGCAGATAAAGCTTTAGATTGAACTTAATATAAAGACCGTGGATTTAATTACGCCTAACGGACATAATTATCTTTGATGACCGAGGAGAAGAGTCTTGAGGTGAGGAGACAACTCTTCCACATGACCTTGGGCTCCGCAATCGCGTTGGCGGTCTGGCTACTTAAGCCGGACTACGGGAACCTGATACTTCTGCCGCTGCTGGCTGCCATAGCAGCGCTCCTCATCACGCCAAAACTAGCCCCCAACTCGATGGTGTCCAACCACCTGCTAACCCGCTTCGAAAGGAAAAAAGACATCAAGAGGTTCCCATACAGGGGGGCCATATTCTATGGCGTCGGTATTGTCTTCCCGATAGTGCTGCTGCCCGTCGAACTGGCGTGCGTTGTCATAGTCATACTAAGCATCGGAGACGCCATGTCCACACTCATCGGAAAGTTCCATGGGACACACAGGATATGGGATAAAAGCGTTGAGGGAACGCTGGCATTTGTCGCGTTCGCCTTCGCCGCGAACCTGATGTTCCTTAAGCTGGCGGGCCACACGGAGCTGGCGCAAAAGGCACTGCTTCTCACAGCGCTCGGAGCCTTGATAGAAGTCCAGGGGCTAGTTGACGACAACCTGGCGGTTCCGATGGTGCTCTCGATAATAGCGAGAATCGTTTAGCTAGGTTAGCCTGACGCGCCTGCCGTCCACCTTAAGCCGGTTTTCCGAGAAAAGCTTCACTGCCTTGGGCAGAATCCTGTGCTCTTCCTCGAGAATCCTCTTGGAAAGGAGCTCTTCAGTGTCGTTCTCGAATACCGGGACAACAGCCTGCAGGATAATCGGTCCGGAATCAAGGCTTTCGTCGACGAAATGCACCGTGCAGCCCGAATACTGCACCCCAAAATCAAGCGCCTGCTTCTGGGCGCGCAGCCCAGGGAAACAGGGTATCAAGGCAGGGTGTATGTTTATTATGCGGTTCCTGTAGGCCTCAAGCACGAGCTTGCCGACAATCAGCATATAGCCGGCCAAGACGACAAGCCCCACCTCATGCTCGTCAAGTATCTCGACCAGGCGCCGCTCGTAGGCGTCCCTGCCCTCGAAGTCGCTTGGGTTTATGAAAAACGCATTTATGCCGTGTTTGCGGGCCCTATCCAACGCCTGTGCGTCGCCCTTGTTTGAGATAACGACCGCAATCTGGGCGTCAACCTCCTTCTTGTTTATGGCGTCAATTAGAGCCTGCAGGTTGCTGCCCCTTCCGGAAGCCAGAACGCCGACCTTCAGCTTGGACATAAAATAGATTTGGATTGGGTTCAATAAAAGAACCTTTATCTGCCGGCTATCGCGTCTGCAACGGCGGCCACCCTTACCGCCTCCTTGACGTCGTGAACCCTCACTATGTCGGCTCCATTGAGGATTGAGGCGGTTACGGCAGCCAACGTGCCCTCAAGTCTCTCATCGACAGACAGGGTGAGTATCTGCCCTATGAAGGATTTTCTGGATGGCCCGACCATCAGAGGAAGGTTATGCTTCCTGAACTTCGCCAGATTCCTCAGTATCTCGAGGTTGTGTTCCAGCCGTTTCCCGAAGCCTACGCCGGGGTCAAGGATTATGTTGTCTCTTTTGACGCCCTTCCCGAGGGCGAACGCTATCCTCTCCTCAAAGAAGGCGTTTATTTCATCGACGACGTTACCGTACTCGGGGCTTTCCTGCATCGTCTTGGGCTTCCCTTGCATGTGCATCAAAACAACGGGCAGATTGTGGTTTGCGGCGAACTCCGCCATCCCTCTCGTGCGGAGTGCGTTGATGTCATTCAAGATGCATGCGCCAGCCTCAAACGCCTTGAAGGCGACCTCAGGCCTGTAGGTGTCCACCGAAACCGGTATGCTGGTTTTATCCGCCAGCTGCTCGATGACCGGCGTGATTCTCCTAATCTCCTCCTCAACCGAAACCGGCTCGGAACCGGGTCGCGTGGACTCGCCGCCCACATCTATTATGTCCGCGCCCTCGTCGGCCATGCGCAGCCCCTGGGCGACCGCCTGCTTGGTGTTTGAGAACCTGCCTCCGTCGCTGAACGAATCTGGCGTTACATTTAGGATGCCCATGACGAAGGTCTTCCTGCCGAAGTCAAGCTCGTGTTTCCCGCACTTCATCTTGTTTAGTATAGCGTCTAGGTTTTTTTATGCCACAACCGCCGAGCCTCGCCGGCTACATAAAGCGAGCCAGTCACCAGAACAAGGTCGTCTTTCGATGACGCCTGGATTGCCCTCTTGACCGCTTTCCTGACGTCCTTCTCCACATGAACGTTCGCGTATTTTTTTGCGAAAGCCGTTGAAATCTTTTCCGCACCCAAAGGTTTCGCAAGCTTTGTTTCAGCCACAAACACCGTCGAAGGCTTAACAGTAATCTTTGAAACCATTTTCCGGTAGTCCTTGTTGAAGGAGCAGCCGAACACCAGATGCAGTTTCCTGCGGGGAACGTCCGCTAGGGCGTTCATCAGCTTGGCTATGCCGTCCGGGTTGTGGGCGCCGTCCAAAACGACGGCCGGCTTTTTCTGCATCAACTCCATCCTGCACGGATTCTTTGCCTTAAGCAGCCCTGACGAGACCCTGTCTTCAGGAAGGGCGATTTTGTGGAAACTTCCCAGCATTTCGGCGACCGAATAGGCTAGGGCTGCGTTGACCAGCTGGTGGCGTCCAGCCAACTGGATTGAAAGAAGATGCTCTTTCCCGAAGAAGTTTAAGACGAAATCCTGCCTATCGAGACTGTGGGTTTTACGCCTGAAATAGACTTCGTCGCCTACCACACACAGGACCGCCCTCTTTTCCCTGCACGCGTTTTCGACGACTTCCAGCGCTTTTCCGGAGGCCGCCGTCACGACAAGACCGTTTTCTTTTATGACGGCCGCCTTTTCCTCGGCTATGGCTTGGATGGTGGAGCCCAGCAGGTCGGTGTGGTCCAATGAGATGTTTGTTATTACGGTGACAAGCGGCCGTGGGACGACGTTTGTCGCGTCCAGGCGGCCGCCCAAACCAGCCTCCAAGACAACGTAGTCGGCTTTGTTTTCGACGAAATATAGCAACGCCATGGCCGTGGTGACCTCGAAAAACGTGAGCTCTCCAAACTCGCTCGACACCTTCTCGGCAAGAGGCTTGACCACTGAAACAAGCCGTGCGAGGTCGCGGTCTGAGATGTCTTTGTTGCTTAGCTTTATTCTTTCGTTCAGCCGGTAGAGGTTGGGCGACGTATAAAGGCCGACCTTGAATCCTGCCTCAAGCAGTATTGAGTTGATGTAGGCGCAGACGCTTCCCTTGCCGTTTGTGCCTGCAACGTGGATGCAGTTTATCTTCTTGTGGGGTTCGCCCAGAAGGAGGAGTAGGCGCTCGATGTGGTCGAGCCTCATGCGTATGCCGAATTTTTTGAGGCTGTTTAGGTAGCGTCCAGCCTGGCTTGGATTCATGGGATATGATTGGAATTCAATGCTTAAAGCATCTCGTTCCCGTAAACACCATGGCCATGCCGTGTTCGTTGACTGAGTCTATGACCTCCTGGTCGCGTATGCTGCCGCCAGGCTGTATCACGGCCGTCACGCCCGCCTTGGCGGCCTCGTCTATGCCGTCCCTGAATGGGAAGAATGCGTCAGACGCCATCACGCTTCCCGCGGACTTTCCTGCGGACTTCATTGCCGCAATCTTTACGGCGTCAACGCGGCTCATCTGGCCGGCCCCCACGCCAGTCGTGTAGTCCTCCCGAGAGAAGATTATGGAGTTGGATTTGGTGTGACAGCATACCTTGAAGGCGAACAACATGGATTTAATCTCAGCCCCTGTTGGCTCGCGCTTGCTCGCCACCTTGAGGTCTCTTTCCGTCAGCCTTGGCGTGTGCCGCGTCTGGGCGAGCAGGCCACCGACCACCTTCTTGATGTCAAGCCCCGTATCCCTTTGGTTCAGCGGCTTGGTTTCCACAATCCGTATGTTCTTTTTTTCCTTCAACACCTCAAGCGCCTTAGGCTCGTATCCTGGGGCGATGACTGCCTCGATGAAGAACTGCTTCATGAATTCCGCCAGTTTTGCCGGCATTTTCTGGTTTAGGGCGACGACGCTACCGAACGCGGACATGATGTCCACGTCATGTGCTTTCTGGTATGCCTCGTGAATGTCTTTGCCCGAGGCGACGCCGCAGGGGTTCGTATGCTTTATGATTGCCGCAGTAGGCTCCTCAAAGTCTTTAACCAGCTCCAACGCGTCGTTTAGGTCGAGTATGTTGTTGAACGACAGTTCCTTTCCGTGAAGCTGGGTGGAGTTTGAAACGCATGCCTGGTCGATGTAGGGCTCCCTGTAGAAAGCCGCCCTCTGATAGGGGTTTTCGCCGTAGCGGAGCTCCTGAAGCTTGCTGTAGTTGAGGCTAAGGAAGTCGGGCAGCTCGTCTATCTGGCCTATCTTGTGGCCGAGGTAGTGGTATATGATGTTGTCGTACTCGGCGGTGTACTGGAAGGCTTCGACTGCAAGATTCGCAAGCGTTGACGTCGAAAGCATGCACGCGTTTTTCTTTAGCTCGTCAATGACTTCCGTGTATCGGGCGGGATCCACGACGACTCCCACGTGCTGGTGGTTTTTGGCTGCCGCGCGTATTAGCGTTGGGCCGCCGACATCTATGTTTTCTATGGCCTCCCAAAGGCTTACGTTCTCCTTGGAGATGGTCGCCTGGAACGGGTATAGGTTCACGACAACGAGGTCTATTGGGTCTATGTTAAGCTCCTGCAGCCGCTTCATGTGGTCGGCCTTGTCCCTTAGGGCCAGTATGGCGCCGTGTATGACTGGGTGAAGGGTCTTGACGCGGTCGTCGAGCATCTCGCTGTAGCCAGTGAGGTCGGAGACCATCTGCACGGGCAGGTTGTTTTCCCTCAGGATTTTGGCTGTTCCGCCGGTTGAGATGAGGTTTATTTTCAGTTTATGGAGGGCTCTAGCAAGCTCGACCAGCCCGGTCTTGTCTGACACGCTTAATAAGGCGGTTTTTACTTTCACAGAAATCTACCCAACCAGTTTAACAATATGGGGTTTAGGGATTAAAAAGTTAGCGCAGTTGGCGTAGTGCCTAACCGCGCTGTTTGACCGCGGCAAACAATGTGTTCTCGAGCAACATGGCCACCGTCATCGGGCCAACGCCGCCGGGAACCGGGGTCATCAGAGACGCCCTCGCAGAAACCGACTCGAAATCAACGTCGCCGACCGTCCTGCCCCCGACACTCGCGATTCCCGCGTCAACAACGACAACGCCGTCTGAAACCATGTCGGCCTTAATCAAACCCGGGACGCCGGCCGCCGAAACCAGCACCTCAGCCCCACGCGTATGCGCCTTCAGGTCACGCGTGTACTCATGACAGACAGTTACGGTGGCGTTCCTGTTGAGCATCATCAAGGCAAGAGGCTTGCCCACCACGATGGAGTGGTTGACGATGACAACCTCCCTACCCTTTAACTTCACCTTATACTCCTCAAGGAGACGCACAATGCCCTTCGGCGTGGCTGGCGCCAGTGATTCGTCGCCAGCGAGCAGGCGGCCCATGTTCAACGCATGAAATCCGTCGACATCCTTCAAAGGCGAGACCGAGGCCATAACGCGGCTGACGTCAAAGCCCTCTGGCAGAGGAAGTTGGACCAGTATGCCATGAACGCTTTCGTCCGCGTTAAGCCGCTCTATCTCGGAAACAAGCTCGTCTTCCCCCACAGAAGAAGGCAGTTCAACATTCCTGGAGTCAAAGCCGGCCTCCAAACAGGCCTTCTGCTTCATCGAGACATACATTCTGGAGGCGGGGTTTTCGCCAACAAGCACCGCCGCCAACCCAGGCCTAAAAGAAAGTTTAGAGGCCTTCCTCCTCACCTCCGCTCTTATTTCAGACGCCAACTTCCTACCGTCTATAATCCGGGCAGCCATCGTG
>Ga0163209_1000766_pt1 | contig 14068 bp, 10 predicted proteins | sample Kivu_160m_FD_113538 | JGI IMG/M metagenome (GOLD analysis project Ga0163209, IMG submission 113538) | Freshwater microbial communities from Lake Kivu, Western Province, Rwanda to study Microbial Dark Matter (Phase II) - Kivu_160m | ecosystem: Environmental > Aquatic > Freshwater > Lake ...
AAATTTGAGTTTTTAAAAATATTTAAGTATTTAAGAAAGACATTATAATCAAAAGACGGCCCGGGGACAAAAAAATAACAAAAATAGCAGTTATTTCTTTTTTCTCTGTTTTAATAATAATCGGAGGTGTATTTGGAGCATTAAAACTGGTTGAACATAAGAGAATATTGGAAGAAGAAGATAAATATGCTGTTTCAAATTTTGAAGATAGCAGTTTTAATTACCTTAAACTCCTGGGTGAAGGGAAGGTTATTCCAGGTGAAATAATAAGCTATAAGATATTTTATAGGAACACAGGACAGGTAACAGCCAGGAATATAGAAATAATTGCTAGCTTGCCCGAACACTGCAAAATTATCGAAAATGACCTTAAAGGTTACGATTATAAAACTGACAAGAGCAGTATTGTTTTTAGAATGGGAGATCTGGATGTTTCGGATGGTGGAAGTATTGTGTTAAGTTTTATGGTTGATTCTCCACTGGACAATGGTCTGAAGATTAAACCGCTGCAGGTTGAAATAAAATATTTCAAAGAGAATAACATAATAAATAAAAGCGGAGATTTCAAAGATTCTTTATTCTCGGACGACCTTTCTTTAGTGGTGGCAGCAAGTCCTGATTTTAATAAATCTTATATAAAACTGGCAAACGAGGAGGATTTTAAAAATATCGATGGAACTCTGGAAGTTTTTCCTGGTGACATATTGAGTTATGAAGCAGTTATCTACAATGACGGCAATATGAATGCAGAAGATATTGTTATAACTATTGAAGGTATTGAGGATTTGACAGTATTGGAAAGCCAGGAAGAGCTCGAGTTCGGTGATAATAATCTAAAAGCAAGTATACCAATAATGGAAACCGGAAAATCCAGGCCTTATTACTTTAAAGCCGGCATTAAAACTGATATTGAAAATAATTCAAAAATAGCCCCGCTAATGAAAATTTTTTACAACGGAGAAGAAACAGTAAAAAATACGGAGGAGATTACCGCCAGATTATTGCCTGTTTTTAAGAGTTCCACTCTAAGCTTTATTGATCAGAATGGCGGAGATACCTATTCCAGGGAACTTTTAAAGGCAGAGATTACCATAGCCAATACAGGTGATATTACAGCAAACAACATAGATGTAAATTTAATATTGCCTGGTTTATTCAGTTTATATGAAGGATCACTTTATTGGAAACTTGATAGTCTTGGTATCGGAGAATCTGTAAGGCTGGATGCAATAATAAAAGTTAACGATGGTATCACGCAGAATACCAGGGGAGCCTGCCAGCTGGCGGTAGGTTCGGATGAATTAGATTCCCAGGTGGTTACGAGCTCGAGTCTTTTGATTACAGGCAGCAGGCCTTTTACCAGGAATTATATTCCCATTGTTTCTTTACATGGTATTGAGCCATCACCACAGGGTAGATACGAGATTAGTACCGGCGCTTTTGAATTTATGTTAAGCACATTAAAGAATCTCGGATATCAGACCATAACTTTTATGGACCTTTTGAATTACCTGGATTATGGGGAAACCCTTCCCGAAAAACCGGTAATCATAACATCAGATGATGGATATCAGAGTATGTATATATACGCATTTCCCTTGCTTAAAAAGTATGGTTATAAAATGACAGTGTTTTTAGTTACTGGATATATGGGGAATTCAGATACCAACAGGAGAATGAATGACTTTGATTCATCAATTGCCAATATTCCTACCAGACCTATGATGATCTGGTCTGAGGTTCAAGCTATGAGCAGGTACGGTTGTGAATTTTTCTCTCATAGCTGGTCCCATGTAAATTTTGGAGATATATCTCTTGAGAATGCAAAAAGAGAACTTTCTCAGTCTAAATCAGATATAGAGATACAACTGGGAAAATCTTGTTTGTTTATTGCCTGGCCGCATGATTCTTTTAATTCCCGGGTAATAGCCAGTCTTCCTGCTCTCGGATTCAGAGGGGCATTAAGGTATGGAGGGGGAATCGAAGATGTAAGGAGTATAAATATATATCAAATTAAAAGGATACCCATCTATGCGGAAACCCCGCCGGGATCTTATGGCGAGTTAATGGAGCTGGAGTAAGTTATTTATTAATTTGTTGAAACAGTATTTTTTATATTTAAGGTCTGAGCTGAATGAGATATAATTATTGATATTTTAAGATGTAAAGGAGTTAATTTGAGAATCTTTTTAATTGTATTTTCATTTATTAATACTGTTTTTTATGTTTTTATTTATTCTTATTTTGATAATATTTTAGAACTCTTTGGTGGAATGGGTTTATCTCTAGTAGCAGTAAATTATATTAAATTACTGGCACTTCTAATTGTAGGATTTTGTATTGGCGTAAATGTAATGCTTATTCTGCGGCTGAAGATAAAGCGAAACCTTTTTAGTTTCAGGAATCTAATAATTATTGGAATTATTCCGTTTATCTGTCTTATTCTGTCTGAGGGTACAATAACCAGTTTTATTATAACTAAATTTTTTAACTCCAGTGAAAAATTAAGTGAAATGGTATTCTATCTTTTCTCAAGGCAAACAATCTGGTCTTTGTGGCTGGGTTTTGCTATAGGTTCATCAATCCGGTTTAGTTTTTTCGGAAGAAAATATAAACATCTGGTAGTTGAGAAGCCAGGACAGGTGAATTCTGAATCGACTAAGGTGTCTGATACATAAAAACAGGGTCCCAATCATTTCCTGGGATATTAGTTAACCGGGTAAGACCCGACCCATCTAAATTTATGATATATATCTCATCCTGTCTATCAACCTTTCCTTGAAAAGTTATAAAAGCATTATCAGGAGAGATGCTGGGATGGCCGCAATTTACTGGAGAATCGGTAAGCTTTCTTATATTTTCCCCATTGCTATCCATAGTGTAGATAAAGGAATTTGCACCTTCATAGCCCATAAAAGCAATTATTTTTCCATCTACAGAAATCGCAGGAACTCTTTTTCTCATATTTATACTGGAGATTCTTTTTATATTTTTCCCATCATAATCCATTATATACAGATCCTCATTTCCGACAGTTCCGGATTCATAAATAACCTTATATTGAAATGGATGACCGAAAGGATGCCAGTCATAAGCGCTTGGATTAAAAGTCAGCCTTCTCATATTGCTTCCATCGCTGTTTATCCTGTATATTTCCCAGTCTCCATCCTGGAATACTTCAAAAAAAATAAACCTTCCGTCAAAAGACCAGCTTGGAAAACCACTTCTCCATGGATTTTGGGTAAGTTGTACTTTTTCTGTTCCGTCCCAGTTCATAACCATAAGTTGCCAGGTGCCGTTAATATCTGAAGTATAAGCAATCTTTTTTCCATCAGGAGAAACAGCAGGATATGAATCCTTTCCAGGGTAGTCTGTTAACTGGGTAAGCTCAGAACCGTCTATATTCATACTGAATATATCTTCATTACCGTTCTTATTGGAAATAAATACTATTTTTTTAGTGGAATATTCTACGTCCAGGTTTCTGGGCTTGCCTTCCAGAATTTCATTTTTATTTACAGCCCATCCACTTACCTCTATAGACTGATTGTCAAGATTTGCTTCTACTGAAAATATAACGTTTGGTTCTTTTTCCTCACCTTCCATTTTAATATCTCTCGCGGCTAGATAATAAGTTCCGGAAGTGGAAAAAGAATAAACATATAAAGTATCCTCACTGCCGGCTTCAAGTTCGCTTGCATCGAAATTAAGAGAATAACCTGAATAAGTAAAATTTGCATTTCCAAATGCATTGGCTACATCCTGTCTTTCAGTTCCATAATTTGCCTCACCTAAAGGTTTCCCAAAACCCTTGGGACCATTTAGATATATTTCAACTCTGTCAATACCCGTGTTATCTGAAAAACTAAAGTCTGCCGACCAGCCAGATACCCACATATTGGATTTATCGGTTTCCTTTATTATTTCATTATGTGAAGGGTTATCTATATATAGTTTGATATTTTCATCAAAATCTGTTTCTCCGGGGATTACAATTTTTTCTCTGGTATAATTCCACCCATATTTTGGTATCAGAGCGTATACATAAAGGTAATGGACTGAACCTGGCTCAAAGGTGTAATTTTCATTGTCCATCGCCAAGATGTAACCGGTCTCTGAAAAATCCTGGCCGTATATCATAAAAGCTTCCTTGGAAGTCCTTCCATATACTGCTTCTCCCAGGAAAATACCGTTATTCCTGTCACCGTCAAGATACACTTCTATCACTGAAATTTTATCCTGGTCCGGTTCCTCCTGTGGTTCTAATGATTCCAGTTCTTCTTTACCCGCCGTAGCTTCCTGTACCGATTCGGAGGCAGAAAATATTTTAACTCCAGAATACTCCAGAATTATAAATCCAAAGAGACTTACTGCTGCTATAAATAAAATTATAATAATTACAGTTACTGTTTTCATCTTTGCTTATTCTATTAATATTTGAAATTTCAACTTATATACTCTTAAGTGACAGAATAATCATACAATTATAAACCTATATTTTTCAAAATCAAAAGTATAACAGAACGCAGATGGTGTGAGTTCGCTCCAAAATTTCATAAAAAATTTAAGTTGTTTTTGTTATGGTAGTATAAATTTTTTATTAGTACAATTATAATTACAAAAACTAGTTCAAAAATTTAAATTTATCCGGGAAAATAGTATTATTTTATGGTTTTAATTATATAGATAAAATCAGTAAAATAAAAAGGTATTATATTTATAGCATTTATAGAGCTTTTTATTTGATATGAGTAAAATATTTATACTGGGCATGAGCCCGCTTCCATTTGAAAATGACAGAAAAGTATATGGAACTGGCATCAGAACCTGGCAGTTTATACTGCCCCTTTTAGAAAGAGGTCATAAAATATGTGTTTGTAATTACGCTATTCCATCGGCGTATGCGGATGGCTTCAAATCAAAGTATGCAAAAGATTTTATTTATAGCATGGATTCTAAAGGTAAACAAGATTTTATTAATTCTGTTCTCGCAGAAAAGGGGGAAGGGGAAGCTGGTGAAAGCCGCACTGGCGGTGAAGAAAAAAGCAGCAGGTACGGTTTCGAGTACAATGTCCTTAAAAAAGACGATTTTGAAAACGTTGAATTAATATCTGAAATTTTTACAAGGTTCAGACCTGACTGCATAGTTGGCTGCACCTTTTATCCTTCCTATATAGCTTCAAGGCTGATTCATTACCTGAAAAGTAAAAATAAGGACAATACTGATTCTGTTCAAAATATCAGCGGCATTCCATTCTGGGCAGATTTGTTTGGCCATGTGATGGCTGAAGCGCAGGCACGGGCTTATATTGACGGGAATGACGAATGCCTCTTTCATTACTGGAACAGTGAATATAATATTATTTCAAATGCAGATATTTTTTCATGCGTGTCTTTGAGGCAAAAGTATGCTTTGATAGGAGAACTTGGGGTGGTAGGAAGGCTTAATAAATACACATCGGGTTATGATTTTACCAATATCATTCCCTGCGGTCTTCCCCCGGAAGAATATAAGCATACTAAAAAAGTTATTAGGGGAAGGGACAGCATAAAAAATGATGACTTTGTAGTGCTCTGGACCGGAGGATATAATACCTGGACTGATGTTGATACTTTATTTAATGGAATGATGCTGGCAATGGAAAAGAATTCAGAAATTAAGTTTGTATCCACCGGAGGAGAGATACCGGAGCAGGATATGAAGACTTATCCCCGTTTCCTGTCAATGATAAACAGCAGCCCTTATAAAGACAGGTTTATAATGAAAGGCTGGGTGGCTGGAGAAGATGTACCCAATTACTACCTTGAAGCAGATGTGGGCATAAATATTGATAAAGATATTTATGAGGTCAGGCTGGGGAGCAAAAACCGTATTCTGGACTGGTTCAGGGCAGGACTTTGTGCGCTGTCATCAAATGTTTGCGAGCTGACTGATATAATAGAGAAAGAAAAGATTGGATACACATTTAAGCCTTATGACAGCAATGATTTAAGCGCAAAGTTGATTTATCTTGCCAACCACCCCGATGAGGTTAAAAAAACTGCAATTGCCGGCAAAAAATATGGACTGTTAAATTTTAATTTTAATAAGACTACTGAAAAATTACAAAAGTGGGTGGAAAACCCTACTTTTTCCCCTGACAGAGGAAAAGAAAGAAAATTCTTTTTCAGCAGGGAAGAAGCTCTTAAGAATTTAGAACAGATAACCCTGCGTCAAAAGAAGATGATAGAGGAGAGGGAAAAGCGGATATCAGAGCTTGAAGGCATTGTTAAGAAGGGTTTTATTTACAGGATCTATAGTTATTTGAAAATCGTTAAAAGGAAAATATCCGGCTAACCTGTGAGTGCTTGCCCTGATTTTCTCTTAGTAACGTGCAAATTATTATAATTACTAGTAAAATACTTTTAGTATACAGATAAAACCATATACGATTGATTATCTAAAGGATTAAAATGGTTACTCAAAATAAAATAAATAAAATCGTTAAGACAATAGCAAATAATTATAGTCCTGAGAAGATAATCCTTTTTGGTTCCCATGCCTATGGAAAACCAACTGAAGATAGCGATCTGGATTTATTAGTAGTGGTAAAGAAGAATTCACAACCAAGGTATAAAAGGGCTCGAGAGATAAGGAGATATTTATGGGGCATAACAGATATTCCTAAGGATATTCTTGTGTATACTCAAGATGAAATTGATGAATGGAAAGAAGTAAAAGAAGCATTTATAACAAGGGTAATAAAAAAAGGAAAAGTTCTATATGAAAACAAAGAAGGAACTAATAGATAACTGGATCAAGAGGGCAGAAAAGGATTTACTTACCGCTGAACATGAATTATCTTTTCATGATGCAGTGACAGAAAGCATTTGTTTCCATTGTCAACAAGCAACTGAGAAATTTTTAAAGGCATACTTAGTTTTCCTTGATATATCATTTGCTAAAACTCATGAAATTGGAGAATTGATTATCAAGTGCGAAGATAAAGATAAAGAAATTTCAGTTTTTAAAGAAGAAGCTGACAAACTTACTGATTATGCTGTTAATATTCGGTATCCAGAAGAGACGTTTGAACCACCTATAACAGAAGCTAAAGAAGCTTTTAAAGTAGCTAAGAAAATAAGGGATTATGTTTTAGATAAATTTTAAATTGAAGCAGGTTATTTTATTTTAATTCATAAGATTATAATAATTTTTGTATTAAAATAGAAAGTTCTTCATCCATTATTCCCAAATATATACTGCAACTTTGATTAATTATTATTGAAGATATATGGATAATAAAAGTCTAATAGTAATTGTAACTTATAACAGTCAGGACTTTATTGAAAATTGTCTCCATTCAATAGCTGGGCAGAATTATAAAGACTGGTTTCTGGTAATTATTGATAATGGTTCCAGTGACAGCTCAGTGGCAAAGATTAGGGAATTCAGGAATATGTCTTCAGAGATAACCAGCAGTAATTTCAAGCTTATTACCCTTAAAGAAAATATAGGATTTGCGGCAGCAGTAAATTATGCAGTATTTAATTTTATATCCAGAAAGAAAAAAAGTCTGGAAGAGGAGCTGGGGTTACTGATTCTATTGAACCCGGATATATATTTAAACCGTAGTGCGCTGCAAAAATTAATTTCAACTTTTAGGATCACAGAAGACAGGAGCTTGCCGCCGGTAAGGATAGGAAGAATAGGAGCTGCAGGCGGACTAATACTTGATTATAAAAAAGATACCATACAGCATCTGGGTGGAAAAATTAAAGATAACTTTATTACCTCCCACATAGACTTCGGGAAAAGTTATTTTGATTTAAAGTGGGAGTCAAGACAGAAAAAAGATAGAGGAAATGAATTGAATTCAGCCAATGATGTAAAAGATGTAGACTATGTCACCGGTGCTTTTTTTGCGACTGGGTACAAATTATTTAAGAGTATAGGTGGTTTTGATTCAGGATATAGACCTGCATATTTTGAAGAGCTTGATTATTGTTTGAAGATTAGAAGAAGTGGATGGCGGGTAGTTGTAACTCCTGAATCTATTGCCAGGCATTTTGAAGGCGCATCAGTAGAGAAGTTCAGCAGAAATTTTTACAGGTATTATCATAAAAATAGGGTCAGATGTGCAATAATTAATCTGGGATTTTTAAAATTCCTTAAAAAATTCTTTCCATCTGAGCTGAACTGGCTCAGGAATAAAGTCACAAGTGACCAGATTTTTCCTATTTTTTATGCTTATTTTATAAATTTTGTATTTCTATCTTATAATTTAATAATTAAATTAAAAAACCATTTAATCTTAAATAAATTAGAGTTAAAATGATTGCATCTTAAAATTAAATTGAACTATCTGAGAATCCGGGGAATTACATAAAGATTTTCAAAATAAATTTTTAAATATGGGAGATATGATGGCTATAGAATCAAGTAAAAAAATTCAATCAAAGATCTGTATAATAAGTTATGATGTTATTGGTAAAAATATGGCCGGGCCCGGCATAAGATTCTATGAATTTGCCAGAATTATGTCTAATTATCTGGATGTTACTTTACTTACTCCCAATAAAGTAGACATTGATACTGAAGGCTTTAAAACCAGGCAGTATAAAATAAATAATTATAAGAGTCTACAGAGGTATATTGAGAATTCAGATATTATATTAATCCAGGGCCACATCCTTTACTATTTTCCTTTCTTAAAGAATTTCAAGGGTAAAATAATTGTAGATCTTTATAATCCTTTCAATTTAGAAAGCCTGGAAATGTTTAAAGATAGCAATATGGAAGAAAGGATCAGGATTGATAAAAATAATTTAAATATACTGAAATTTCAACTCACAATTGGTGATTTCTTTATCTGTGCAAGCGAAAAACAAAGGGATTACTGGATAGGAATGTTAAATGCTGTGGGTAGAATAAATCCTTATAATTATGATTCTGACAGCACCTTAAGGAATATGATAGATATTGTACCTTCCGGTATACCTTCCGAACCTCCTTTACGCTCAAACTTATCTATAATAGATGTAATTCCTAATATTAAAGAAGAAGACATTATAATTTTATGGGGAGGAGGAATCTGGAACTGGCTGGATCCTATTACTGCCATTAAGGCGTTATGGGAAATTACAAGAAGCAGGAAGGATATAAAATTAGTATTTATGGGAATCAAACATCCGGATCCAAAACTTCCTGAAATGAAAAAATGTATAGAGGCAATAAAACTGGCCAGAGAGCTTGATTTGTATGAGAAGAATGTGTTTTTTAATGAATGGACTCCATACAAATTAAGGCAGACTTTCCTCCTGGGCTCAGATGTCGGACTGTCAATTCATCACGAGAGGATTGAAACTGAGTTCTCTTATAGAACGAGGGTTATGGATTATATATGGGCAAGGCTTCCGGTAATAACTACCGAAGGGGATTCTATAGCTAAAATGGTAAAAGTTGAAAATATAGGTGAAGTGGTAAAATATGAAAATACCCACCAGCTGTCAAGAGTTATGGAAAGTATAGCTACCAATAAGAGCTTAAAAGAAATTTACAGGAAGAACTTAAATAGAATTGCTCCAGGATTTTATTGGGAGAATGTAACCATGCCGCTGGTTAAATATTGTGTTAATTCATATTATGCAGTTGATAAAAGAAAAATTATTGAGCTTATAGATTTACAAAATAGCAAAATTTCGAAAATTATAAAAAATAATTTTGAAGGTTGTTCCAATGTTTTAAAAATAACCTCGAACAAATATAGAGATGAGAAGATTATAGACAAAAGTGATGTAGGGAAAATATTCTGCCTGGAAGTAGATGATGATTTTGTAATTCTGGAGGGTGAGGATATTAAATTAGATGAGATTGGAATTTTAAAATCTAAAATAACCCAGAGAACCAAATTCGATGGTATTATTGTAAATAATGCTTTTTCTAAAATTACCCCAAAATTTTTCTATGATCTCACCAATGTACTTTCATCGAAGTTAAAAAGAGATGGATTACTATTTTTTTCAATTCCTGAAAAAAGAGGACTTTATAAGCTTTTTGGTGAGGGTAAGAAAGATAACAGGTCCAGTGCGAGAATTGATGATTTTACTATTGAATTCATATTGAAGAATGCCGGCTTTGAGGTCATAGATAAGGGAATCTGGGATAAAATTGAGTACACAGAAGTGAGCAGTGGTGAAAATGAAATGGATGAGATATATGGTAAGAATGAATTATTTGAGCTTTTTGAGATAAAATTAAATAAAGAAGAATTTAAGGATTTGAAACTTTTAAGCCGTTTGGATATTTTAGATTCTGAAGATCTGGCTGAAGATAAAACTATTAAGGGGAAACTGAGAAGATATATGTATCTTCTTACCAGTATGTATTTTGAGAATTTAAGAAAGAGTTATAACCAGTCTGTAAAAGCTATTAATAATAATATTCAGGTTCAAATTAATAGGGAAATAAATGAATTAAACCGTAAGAACCGGGAGAGGTTACTTCTGATATATTTTGATATATTCCGAACCCTCCAGAGGGAAATTAAAAGTCTGGGTTATGATATTAGCAGTTTGAGAGAAGTTTTAGGTGATTTTAAGCCTAAAAGCATATCAGGACTAAATATAGATATAGACCAAAAGCTCGATGTATTGTTGAGGGATTTTGAAAACATTGACAGGATAATGGGTCTTACTGTGTCTAATAAGTATTATTTAGCAAAGTTAATTTAATACAGATTTTGATTATTTTGTCTGATATAAAAGTACAGTAAAACTATGATTAAGGAGAGAAATAAAATGAGTTTGGGAAGTTCTATCTTACTTATCTTGTTCAGTATTTCCATAGCTGTTGCCGGACAGATATTATTAAAAATAGGTATAAACCGTATTGGAATGGTTAATTTCAGCAATTTGGATGCTCTAAAGCAGTTATTTTTTGGGGTAATAAAAAGCCCTCTGGTAATATCCGGTTTATTTTTATATGTTGTTTCAGCTGCAATATGGCTGGTAGTGTTATCCGCAGTAGACCTCAGTTTTGCTTACCCATTTATTGGTTTTACATATGTAATGGTACTTGTCCTTTCAAAATTTATATTAAAAGAGGATGTGAACCCCATCCGCTGGGCAGGCGCGCTTATAATAACAATAGGCGTGATCGTAATTTCCAGAGGATGATATTTCAAACCGAAAGTAAGGTGAGATTTTTAATTGACGCAAGATGATGATCCTTTGATATCAATTATCACTGTAAATTTTAACGGTAAGAAATTTTTAGGCAATCTTTTTAATTCCATACTTGATCTTAATTATTCACGTGAAAAAATCCAGATAATAATGGTAGATAATAATTCTACGGATGGTTCTGTAAAATTTGTGAAAAAAGAATTTCCGCAGGTAGAGATAATTGCTCTTAAGGAAAATAAGGGCTATGCTGGAGGTAATAATGAAGGATTTAGCCGTTCAAAGGGGAAATATATAGCTCTTATAAATAACGATTGTGCAGTTGAAAAAGACTGGCTGTCTGAGATGCTGTCTATATTCAGGCAATCTACTGATAATTCTAAAATAGGAGTGGTGGGCTCTAAAGTAGTTTTTTATTATCATTATCTACCTCTTCAACTGATTACAAATAGCAAGAATCAAAAAGAGATGGGTGATAGTAGAAAATCCAGGAGACTGGGTGTTCAAATATATGATGTAAAAGCTGGTAATGCTGAAAATAATATTAGTTACCGAAGCATTTTAAATGAAAGTGTTAAGTATCTGGATGGATTTTATCCTGCAGAATCAGATGAAAAGGGGAAAATCTATCATTGGTCACAGGATAATGCCATTCTGGCCGTACCAATAGAGAATCTAAATAAGAACCTGGAGATACAGTTTAAGGTATCATCATATCTTTCACCCAATCATTTACAACTGGTAGTAGGTGAAGAAATATTTAAAGATTTTGAGGTTTCAAGGAAATCTAAAACTGTAAAAATAAAGATTCCAAAGAGATTTTTTACTTACAGGAAAGACATTATCAATAGTTGCGGGATCAAGATAAATAAATCCTTTTACAGTATGGATAGGGGTTTTGAGAGTTTCGATGAAGGACAATATAACCGGGTAGAAGAAGTCTTTGGACTCTCCGGGAGCAGCTTTATGGTGGATAGAAAAATGCTTGATGAGGTCGGCAATTTTGATGAGAGCTTTTTTACCTACTATGAAGATATTGATCTATTCTGGAGATCCAGGTTAGCCGGTTGGAAGAATTTCTTTACTCCTAAATCTATTGTAAGACATTTTCACTGTGGGACCAGTAAAGAATGGTCTTATGATTTTACATATTATGTGATTAGAAATAGGCTGCTTATGATTTTTAAATGCGGCTGGCTGTTTTTATTTATTAAGAGTTATCTGGTATTCATTTTCTCAAATATAATTAACATCTTATATTATATTGCCGGATTGCCTGCGAGTAAAAGGCAGAAAAGAATTGATATTCCGATCAGAATTAGAATTTTCTTTGAACTTTTCTATATGCTGCCTAAGAATTTAATAAGTAGAATTAGAATAAGAACTGGTAGGAAGGTGCAGGATAGAATTATCAAAAGCTGGATGAGAAGTTTTTAACAGGGCATTTTATGAAGAAGATTGCTATTTATGATAGATACCTGTCAACAGTTGGGGGCGGGGAGCGATATAGCTGTAAGATTGCTGAAGTCTTATCCAAACAAAATGAATTTAAAGTAGATTTGATTACCGATATATTTGCTGACTTAAGAGAAGTTTCCGGGAGACTTAACCTTGATCTGGACAGGGTGAATTTAAAAATATTCCCTTTCGTATCAGAAGATTATGCCGTAAAAATCACAAAAAAATATGACCTGTTCATGAATGCTACTTATTTAAGTTCACTTCCTGCATTCAGCCAAAAAAACATATATTTATGTTATTTCCCGACTCCTTTTGATGTGGATTTTAAATTTATTCATAAGTTTTTGCTATTTTTTTTCAGACTGCCGGTAGTAAGGTTGTTTAAACTTGCAGACAAATTACTGGAGGGCTCCAGTGAAATAGAAATAGAGGAAGGTTTATATGAGCCAAAAAGATTTTTACTGAGAAGGGGCAGCTGGAGTAGCGGCAGAGTAATTTTAAGGGTAAAAAAATCTAACCAGCCTTTAAGGCTTGGTTTTAAGAATCCTAGTACAACTGGTCTTGGTTTAATGAAAGTAAATATAAAATTATTTGGAGATAGAGCGGAGAGTGAAGGATTTTTATATAATAAGGATATTGAGCTTGGAAAAGGCGCCAGGGAGACTGCTGAAATCCCATTAAGTCTAATCAGAGACTTTTCTGAAGTTTTAATCTCGTCTGATACTTTCATCCCTGTGGAGATTGATAGGAGTTCTAAAGATTCCAGGAAACTTGGTGTAGTTGTTTATGACGAGAGAAGAATAAGTCTTTTTAAAAAAGCTGTTCTTAAAATTTTGGGGTATGTTCCTTTATTTCTTATAACTTTTCCCAGAGATTTAACATTTTTAAAAACTTACGATAAGATAATTGCCATCTCAGAATATTCCAAAAAATGGATAAAAAAACTATGGGGCAGTGAAAGCACTATTTTATTCCCCCCGGTTGATATTGATAGTTTCAAAGTGGGGAAGAAGGAAAAAATTATTTTGGGTGTGGGGAGATTTTTCCCCGAACATCACAATAAAAAGCAACTTGAATTAGCTCAAATATTCAAGCAGATACTAGAGCAGTATCCAGATGAAATGAGGGGTTATACTTTATATTTAGTAGGTGGTGTGGGGGGTAGAGCTGACCATCTGGAGTATGTAGAGAAAATAAGAGCTGCAAGCAAAAATTATCCCATAGAAATAATAACTAATATAGGCTGGAAAGAATTAGTAGAACTTTTTGCCAGAGCATATATTTTCTGGCATGCTTCAGGGATGGGTGAAGATGAAAAGGTTCATCCTGAGAAATTCGAGCATTTTGGAATAACTACTGTGGAGGCGATGGCGGCTGGATGTATCCCTGTAGTTATAAATAAGGGAGGGCAGAAGGAAATTATAAATAACGGATATGATGGATT
>Ga0163209_1000768_pt1 | contig 14059 bp, 7 predicted proteins | sample Kivu_160m_FD_113538 | JGI IMG/M metagenome (GOLD analysis project Ga0163209, IMG submission 113538) | Freshwater microbial communities from Lake Kivu, Western Province, Rwanda to study Microbial Dark Matter (Phase II) - Kivu_160m | ecosystem: Environmental > Aquatic > Freshwater > Lake ...
CAGCCACCCGGTGTTTTCCTCAGCACGGGGTTATCCTGGAGCCTGGTCCAGTTGATGCCGTCTTGGGACGTGGCATAGCAGGCGCAGCCTCCGAATCCCTCGCCGCCGTACCACATTTTGTAAATTCCGTCCTCGAAGATGACGGTCATGGGATCGATCTTACTACCCTCGTATTCTTCTGAGGGCGATATAACAACACCGGTCCTGGTCCAGTTGATCCCGTCGGTGGATGTTGCGCACATTACGCGGCCGACACTATCTGCCCAGGTCTGGCCGCGGTACCAAATGACATAGGAGCCATCGGCTTGCTTGATGACGCAAGGTGATTCAATGTTCTTTTCATCATAATCACCCCGGTTGCCCAGGTCCAAAACAACACCATGCCGTATCCATGACACCATATTGGGATCCTGAATGCTGCGATATGTTTTTTGGGGTTCAAGAAGACCGGAAGCCACGACATATATTGCAAGGGCGCTAACCATGGCAACTGTGGAGATGAGGATCCATTTCCACTTTCCTATTGGCTTTTTTGCAGCAGCCACCTTTCCACCAAGCTTCAACCAGGTTGATTCAAATTCCGTATTGATACCACGAAAGGCTTCAACTATATCCGGGTCAAATTGAGTTCCACTTCCATCGAATATGATTTCACAGCATTCTTTATGGGCCAGAGGCTCCTTGTAGCTGCGCTTAGATTTCAATCCATCATAAACGTCCGCAATCGCCATTATCCTTGCTGAAAGCGGAATGTCACTGCCCGCGATACCATCAGGATAACCACTCCCATCCCATTTTTCATGATGAGACCTGGCAATAGCTACGCCTGAGCTTAGGAAGGTGTTGTTTGGATAAGATTTCCTTACCCGTTCAAGGGTCTCGACTCCAATGATGGTGTGCTTTTTCATAACCTCGAACTCATCCGGGCTCAGCCTGTCAGTTTTTAGAAGTATTTCGTCCGGGATTCCTACCTTACCGATGTCGTGTAAGGCACTTGAAGTAGATATTAAATCAATGATCTCGCTATCAATGCTGGCCTTGTATTTTGGCTGTTCGCCGAGCTTGGCAGCCAGTAGTCTGCAGTAGTTTCGCACCCGCTCAACGTGTGTCCCTGTGTCGTCATCTCTTGATTGAGCGAGTTTTGCCATGGCCATAACGATAGCCATCTGCGAATCGGATAACTCCTTCATCTGGGGCTTGACCAGGTTCTCAAGATTAACCATGAAGCGCCGCAGTTTCAGGTGTGTTTCTACGCGGACATCTACCTCTTCAATCTGGAAGGGCTTTGTAATGTAATCTACGCCGCCTGCAGAGAAACCTTTGACCTTATCTATGGTTTCTGTAAGGTCGCTGATGAAAATGACTGGAATTCCCTTCAGCTTCTCATCGGCTTTCAGGGCTTTGCATACCCCGTAACCGTCCATCTCGGGCATATTGATATCCAGCAGGATCAGGTCTGGTGGGTTGGTCCGGGCAGCTTCCAACGCCAGTTCCCCATTGGGCACGGCCTGTGTTGCGTATCCCCGCTCCTTCAGCATACCCGTCAACACCTGGAGATCAGACGGCGTATCATCTACAATAAGAATGCTGGCATATGCTAGAATGTTAGAAAGTTCTATCACGACTTCACCTTCTTTTCCACCTAAAATAGTAGCTTATTCTAATAATAAAAACCATTGCTCATAATCTGCGTTGGCATTTAAGTAAATATGAACTTGGTACTTGTACAGATTTGATAAAGCACTTTTGTACTAGCGTATTTATGGTATAATGTAAACAATTGGGAGGATGATTAGATTGGGAAAAAATAAATAGGCGATTTCGATTGCCGTGAGTAGAAGTTTGTTTAGATTTCACAGACGATATACTATACTGGATAAGAACTTCAAGCGTAACAATTTTTTAATCACTATTAATATCTTCGGAAGGAAAATTCACATCCCGCGTTCAGCGGGATTTTTATTTGGATTATTCCTCTCGGCTGCAATTGCTCTTCCATTTAATTTTGCGGTTACGTCCCCTGCTCATGGAGAGGCGGGGATTATGAGGTGGGATACTATTTCGACGCCAGGCTCTGTTGCACAGCGCTATGATATAGTAAGTCCCGGTGACATAATCGATTACGCGGTGGGGAAGCTTGGTAAGGTCGTTGCGGTAGTGCGTGAACTGGAAACTACAACGTTGGGTGCGCAGAACAAGCTGTACTATAGCAATAATTACGGGATCGAGTGGAGCGACTCGGCATATAATGTGCTGGCCTCTTACTGGGGCAATAATGAGATATTTAACGTGGCCATCGCTCAGGATAATCCATCCGTGTGGGCTATGACATTCGGATATTCTCTTGACGTGCCTCCATATGGCCCACAACATGTCTTATACACAGACGACGCGGGGGTAACCTGGGTTGACACGGGGATCATATTGGCCAACGCGAATGAGACCATCCGCGACGTTGCCGTATCACCCGATTATGGCGGCAAGAGAGACATAGGCATTGCAACCGCCACGGGAACCGGCAACGGTAGCTTTTATATTGTCAGCTCCAGAACCTGGGGCCAGCCGCAGGACCAGGGTGCAGCGCCCTCGGTTCCACCTGGTCCACCGGGCTCGGCTTATGATTATTTCAATATTCGTTTCTCACCGAACTATGCTTCGGATCATTCAGTAGCTTTGGTCTATGCCAGTACCACGGCCACCTATTTCAACGTCGGCTTCCGGGATGTAAATAGCAACACTACACTAAACTATGCCTTTAATGGGAACGGCGTAGAGGTGAAGAACAGCTCCTCCGCTGCTAATGCTTCCCCAGGGCGAAACGAATTGAATATATCCGATCTCGAGCTACCCGAAGATTTCTCGGGGCAAACCGCTAACCTGCGCCGCGCATATATAAGCCTCGATTCCAGTGTAAAAACAGTCGGTACCAGAGAAGACGGCATATTCCGAATTGACGATACGCATACTTATATGCTGATGGACACTACCAGGACCTTGGATAAGTCTATTTATAGTATTGCCTATTATGGCACCTATGCCTCGGGGAAACTACTTGCCGGCGAGCGATGGGGGTTCCCCTGCACTGCGACGGTGCCAACATGGTTCACGGATGCACCTACGGTATGCCCGATACCCTGCTGGTACCCGGCGCTTAAACCCGCTACCGGGGCTGCAAATCAAGGAACGTGTTCGACGTTGAAAAATGGTATTGGCAGCGCCAGGGTATTCTGGAGTGACGACGGTGCGCTGGCTTTTGCAGGCACAGGGTCGCTTGCTGCGCGAAATAGCTTTGGAGTTGATAACTGGTACGACAACCTTCTCAGCTTACCGGTTGGTGAAGATGAATCCGCTTTTTCCATTAGCCGCAACAATGGCGAAAGCTGGAACCAGTTGGGTCTGATCGACACGGTCATCGACTGGTTTAACGATGTCGCCCCATCGCTTGATTGCACTACTATCTATCTTGCCTCCGTACACCGTAATATTGGCACCGGGTGCAACGAGTTTGACAGCGTATGGCGCTCCACAGTAAACGCCAACGTTGCCGACCCATTACCGGCAGGCCGCACCCTGGGCTTCTACTGGGAACGTGTGCTGACGCATACTACTTCACTCTCATGCGCTGACAATCAGACGGACAGGCCATTGCTGCGGGTGCCGCAAATATGTGACGATAAACCTGATGGGCAGGTTGTTGCCTGGGCTGCACAGGGGACAAGGGCGCAGCTATGGTCACCGGATTACGGCGATTTCTGGGCAGCGATCCTGCCCAGGGATGTCATACAGGATTTCACGTTTGAATCCAGCGAAATAATCTACGAACTATCTCCCAATGGGATGGTACAGAGGGTCAATTATTCAGGAACCGAATGGAACACAAAGTCAAACAGCTACGACAGCCGTATTTTACGTGCTCATACCATTGCTGCATTTGGCAAAGGCAAGGTGCTGGTTGGCGCCGCCAGCAGTCAACAGGATAATATCGCCTCATTCACACCAACTGAGGGGAAACAGTGGATTACAGTCCCGGGTACCGCTTCGACATTTGGGAATGTACATGTAGCCTTTGACCCTGATTTCAACAATAATAAATTCGTTTATCTGGCCGATGATAAACTGGATGACCAGGGTAACAGGAATGACTCTCTGAGGGGTACAATATACAGGGAGCAGGTGCCTGCATATATAAGGATAGAGGATGCGGATATGATGAGCAGCGGAAATTCAGCACATGCCTCCGTTAATTGGCCTGCCCCGCTGGCTTCGCCGCCGCATCCGGTCGGCCAATTCGGTGTAGTCGCAGCCAAAACCGGCGATCCTGAGCCTGCGGTATATACTGCACACGATAATATCACCACCACCCAGGGCCAAGATAACAGTGCCGTCTGCCGCACTATCAGACCATGGCAGGCTATGCCTAAATATGGCATTCCGTGGGACTGTCTGGATATCTTCACACCCGGCACGCAGACGGGTGTCAGGTTCACTTTAGAGCCTTCTTCGCTCAAATACTGCGGGTGCTGTACTCTGGATAGCTACACAACCCTGTTTGCCATAGACAACCAGTTCGGCGGTAGATGGAACGGTGGTCTCACAACCACTCCCGGACTCGGCTACACACCATCTCTCAACCAGGGGATGCTCTGGGCCTATACCGACTGCATAGCTAAAAAAGGTCCTGTTGTCCTTATACCGGAGGATGGCGCATTCGTGGGATGCGACCCCGTCAGCGGGCGCAACCAGCAGGTCGACCTTTCCTGGGAGCAGCTCTGCCTGGCCGTCCGTTATGAGCTGGAGATTTATAAAGACAGGGAGCTCTCAATGAAGGTCAACCCGGTAATGACCAATCCGGGTGGAGTCGCTATCATAAGAGCAGTGACCGGTTCCATCGGCATCAACCTGGATGCCGTTAACATGACTATGCCCGCTGTATGGATCTCACCGGGCGCATTACCTGAAGCCGGTTCCAGCTATTACTGGAGAACAAGGGTGACCAGGTCATCCACAGGGCAAATTGCCGTCAGCCCCTGGTCAGAAGTAAGGAGCTTTGCAGTCAAGCCCGGGTTTGTTACCAGAACTCCCGTTCAGGGAATAGAACTCCTGAGCCCCAAAGATGGATGCGCCGCTTGCCCGATCAAGCCTACGGCGCTGTCATGGACTCCTTACAAGGAAGCGAACAAGTATGAGGTCGTGCTGGCCAGGGATGCGGAAATGACACAGATTATTAAGAGAGCTACGACGACAACGACCGGCTACGAATACAAAGACGCGCTCGAATACGGGAAGAGTTATTACTGGCGCGTACGCGCCCTCGAGATTAACCGGCAACCGAATACCAGCGACTGGAGCGGTACTTTTACCTTTAAGACGATGCCTGCACCTCCGCTTGCATCCGATAACACGACAAAGAAACAAAAAACTCAATCGGACAGCCCGGGTTTTGTATGGGTGGTTATTGTTGTGATCGCAGCCGTACCGGTGGCCATGTTGATCCTGATCATGAAAACAAGGCGATCGTAAAACTATATTAAGTTTAATTTTAAACCGGGCTCTTTACAGCGAATCGGTGCTTAAAAAGAAAGTAATTAATAAAGTTCGAACATTACGCGCCCAGTGGCCTCCCGAGCTTTGAGCGCATCCGCCAGAGTTGGATCCAATTCGGCGGCTTTATTGAAATCTTCTGCAGCGCGGGGATAATCCGCCTTATTAAAGTAAGCTGAACCCCTGTTATAGTAAGACCAGGCATTTGCGGGGTCCATCTCAATGGCTCTGGTGAAATCGGCGATTGCATTATCATACTGGCTGATTTTCCTGTACGCCAATCCCCTCATGCTGTAGTAAGACCGGTTGCAAGGATTCAAAGAAATAGTCTCGGTGTGCTCCCTATCAGCACAAACTGTGCGCTGACCTAGTTCAAGGTTTCCCGGCATCAAAGAAATAGCTTTGGTGAAATCGTCGATGGCAAGCTGGTATTCCCCCTTAACCATATGAACCCTCCCCCTGCCATAATAAGTATTGGGGAGATTGGGATCAAGCTCAATAGACCTGTTGAAATCAGCTAAAGCCGGGTCGTATTTTTTCTGATTGTAATAGGCGATTCCGCGAGCGTAATAGGTATAGGCGTTATCAGGGTCGATTTCGCTGTAATTTGTGTAATCGGCAATTGAAAGGTCGTATTTGCCCATCCTTTGATAGATCTGCCCGCTCTTTTGATAATACCTATCGTCATTTAATCTCAATTCTATTGCCTTGTTAAAATCTGCGAAGGCAAGTTCATTGTTTCCTGCTCTGTAGTAAGAGCTGCCGCGGTTATAATAAGCATCGGCATAGCCCGGATCCAGTTCGATGGCCTTGCTGAAATCAGCGATCGCCTTTTCGTACTGGCCCCTGATATGATTGATCTTGCCGCGTGCATTGTAAGCAATGGGGTAATCAGGCCTCATTTCCACAGCTTTATTAAAATCAGCCATTGCTTTATCAGCATCGCCCAGTGCGTAATAAGTTTTACCCCGTTCACCATAGGCCTCATAGTAATCGGGGTTTATTTCTATTGCCCTGCTGAAATCGGCAAGAGCCTTGCTGTACTGCAGCATTGCGTAGTAGGTCTTGCCCCGTTCATAGTAAGCATCCCTGTAGCTCTGGTCGAGCTCGATAGCCTTGTTGAAATCGGCGAGCGCCCTATTATTATCTCCCTGAAGATAGTACGCACGGCCACGGCTCAGGTAGCTCTTGGGGTCTTTGGGGTCGATTTCAATGGCGGTGTTGTAGCTGCTTAGAGATTTTTCATAGTCACCCTGCCTGGTGTACATCCACCCCACTTTCCTGTGGACCTCGGCGGGATCCTCGGTATCTTTTGAGAGTGCTTTCCGGTAATCTGCAAGTGCAAGTTCGTATTCGCCCAGGTTAGCGTACGCATTGCCACGGTAATAGTATATTTTAGGGTAATTCGGGTCAAGAGAGATGGTATGGCTGAAATCGATGATGGCATTGTTATAATCACCCATGGTGTAATACGTATTGCCACGCTCGTAATAGGCGTCGGCAGCCTTGCTTGGGTCAAGTTCCGCAACCCTGGTAAAATCGGCAATGGACTCAGGATAATTTCCGAAGGCAAAATATGATTTTCCACGCTGATAATAACTGTCAGCATAAGTCGGGTCTAGTTCAATTGACTTGGAAAAATCTTCGATTGCTTTGCCATATTCAAGCTTGTGATAGTAAGCTAAGCCCCGGTTATGGTAGGCTGGCGCATAGGTTGGATCGGCTGCTATAGACTTGTCATACTGCACAATTGCCTCGTCCCACGATTTGCTGTTGCGCGCCAGGTCTCCGTACCTTAAATATGCCATGCCCGGTCTAACGCAGGAAAGAAAAAGGGGCAAAAGAAGAACTACTATTAACAGCTTCAATTTATGCTGCATAATATCCCTAATTATACAATACAGAGCATGCTTTACATAAAAGCGACCTTCCCCAAGATTCTTTGGATCAAGCTGTTCACATTTACAGATTCATAATTTAACTCTATCGTAAATCTTTGAATTGGGCAATATATAAACGCGCGCTGAACACGATTGAAATGGGTGATGGCTGGGTTCCTATGTCGCGTAAATCGGTGATTGTTTGTAAAGCCTGTAGCTATAGGCTTACACTGAATTCCCCGGCCGTAAAGCTTTTTGTATGTGCTTCTGGAAAATCACTATCACCAGTAATGATAGCGCAAGGTTTACTACGATAGATAAAGTTATTGCAGGGCAACTGATACTTTTCCAGACAGTCCACATATTTTCTACCACGGATGAACTCAGTCCGGATACAGGCGCAGTTTCGGGGGATATCACCCCAGTTGCGATGGCTATACTGATACATAGTGCAATCATCCCTGAGGAAAATATGTATCGTGAGATTTGTCCTACGGTGGCGGCAAGGCTGTTATTTAGGCGCTTTGCTAACCAGAAGGTAAGAGCAGCCATCATGGCATCACCTATTCCGGCGGGCATTTCTACCAGCCATTTGCCTGTGAAAATAGACGCTGCAATCCCCTTTAAAATGCCGGCGATTATGCAGATCGGCCAGGGCAGGAAAACGGCTGCCAGCGTGGCGGGTGTCGATCCTAAGTTGGGATTACCTAACGGAAGCGTAATATTGAATAATGGCAAGATAATAGCCAAAGTAAAAATTATTAATGAAGCCACAATCAGCCTTTTTCTATTCATATTAATTTCTCCTTCGTAATATTCCGTATTGATCAACCGATAATGAAATATTTCAGGGCATTACTCCAATCCTAATAGCAGGTGAAGCAGGTACTACACGGCGGTTTATAGCCAGTTCCAGGGCGCGTATGACCCTGGGCCGAGTTTCCCTCGGGTCGATTACATCATCGACGTTGAAAGCCCCGGCAGCAGGGTAGGGGCCTGAATATTTCATAAATTTTTCCTCGAGTTCCCTCTGCAGCGCTTCTGGATCCTTTGTCTTCTCCAACTCTGATTTATAGGCTGCCAGTACGCCACTATCGGCTGGTATTGAACCGAAATCAACGCGTGGCCAGGCGAGTGTCAGTGTTTGCCCCGCACCGTAGCCGCACATAGCACAACCGCCCATACCGAAAGCCTTGTGTATCACAACGGTTATTTTCGGCACATCAGCATAGGCAAGCGAATACGCTGCTGCCAGCCCAAAGCGGAGAGCACCCTCCTTTTCTGACTCAGTGCCTGTCATAACACCCGGTACATCCACCAGGAAAAGCAGCGGGATATGATATGCAGCACACAGGTCAATGAAATGGCGTTCCTTCATGGCTGCCTTGGCGGTGATAGCCCCGGCAAAAACCCTGGGCTGGTTTGCCACAATGCCAATGGCATGCCCATTCATCCTGGCAAAGCCGATGATCATCTCCTGCGCAAATAACGGCTTGATCTCGAAGAAGCTTCCTTTATCCACGACACAGTTTATAATGCGCTTCATGTCATAGGGTTGTCGGGGTTTTTCCGGTAAAATATTAAGAAGCTCCTCATCCATCCTGTCCGGATCGTCGTCCGGAACCTGGTATGGCGGATATTCGTACGCGCTGCTTGGCAGGTACGACAGGTATTTTTTTGCCATCAGCAGCGCGTCCTTGTCATCTTCAGCCGGGTTATCCGCTACGCCGGATTCAACACAGTGGACCTTCCAGCCTCCAAGTTCTTCCTTGGATACAGTATGGCCCAGAGCCGCAAGCACAACGGGAGGCCCGCCGGCGGCCATCATGGAGTTAGTCTTGGTCATAATTATGAACTCCAGTAAGCTCCCGCAGAGCGAAGAGTCACCGGCAGAAGGGCCCATAACTACACCGACCTGAGGTGCAATTCCTGACATTCGGGCGATCATCAGAAGATGTAGTACCATGGGCAATCCCTCAGCTATGAATTCCTCTGCTCTGGCTCCAGCGCCATCAAGTAACCATACGAGCGGGACCTTTTCCTGCGTGGCGACCTGCACCATGCGTACTTTTTTCATTCCGTGCGTTATGCCAACCGAGCCGCCGCGTACAGTGAAATCCTCGGCAATAATGCCCGCCCTCCTGCCATTTATATTGCCGAACCCGGTAATCACCCCGTCCGCCGGCGTTATCTTATCGGCCATCTCCTCGCGGTGGCTTTGATGCGTGGCCAGCAGACCATACTCCTGGAACGTCCCTGCATCAAACATAATATTAATACGTTCCCTGGCAGTAAGCTTTCCCTGGCTGTGCTGGCGTGCTATCTTGTCGGGTCCACCCATCTGCAACGCCTCCTGGCGGCGCTTTTTGAGGTAGTCGATCTCCTTTTCCATTTCAGTCTTCGGCTTTTTTTCACCCATGGGGAATCATTTCTCCAGTTATATTCACGAATTGGTACTTTGAGTTATCCGTATCTAAATGACCGTAGGCCACAATTGCAGGTATTTTTTACTGATGAAGCCCTTGCCGTCTGATCCCTTAAGTATTTCAAGGCATCTGATGATGTATTCACGGGTATCGCGGGGTTCGATGACATCGTCGATGAAATGCCTTTCGGCCGCCTTCCAGGGTGCGCTCTGGTATTCCCAGGCTTTCAAAAGTTTTTCCCTATTAGTTTTCGGATCTTCCGCCTTTTCAATTAGCGACTTGAATACCACGTTAACTCCCGTTTCGGGTGCCATGAAGCTTATGTCAGCGGTGGGCCAGGCGACGAGGAAATCCGAGCCACAATTGGTGCCGGCCATATTGCCATAAGCCATTCCATAACTTTTACGGATAACTACTGATATCTTAGGAACTGTTGAAAGCGCCAGAGCTTCAAACCACACCATGATCCTGCCCGGCATCTTCCGCTTCTCCGCCTCAAGACCTACAAAGAAACCGGGGGTATCCTGAAGGAAAATAAGAGGGATATTAAATGAGTCGCAGAGAACTATGAAGCTGGTTGCCTTCTCACAGGCGCCAGGGCCGCCGGCGCCGGCATAATACATAGGCTGGTTGGCGATTATTCCAACAACTCTCCCATTCATCCTGGCAAGACATGTGATCAGCGAAGGATCGTAGTACGGCTTAAGAACGAAATATCTGCCATCATCCACGATCGCCTTGATTATCCTGAACATGTCGTACGCCTTGTTAAGCGCGTCAGGCAGGATTTTCATGACCTCGTCCAACTTTCTATCCGGCGGATCGTCCGTAGGGCGGAAAGGGGGTTCCTCGTCGCAATTGGAGGGCATATAACTCAGGAATTCACGGACAATCCTGAAGCAATCCCCTTCATCTTCTGCGAACGCATCAACCTGGCCGGTACCTTCGGCATGAAGTTGCCAGCCGCCGAGTTCCTCGTTGGTCACTTTCTCTCCGGTGGCTATCTCCAGAACCCTGGGGCCGGACACAGCCATGCAGCAGCCTTTCACCATGACAACGAAATCCGCCTTAGCTGCCATCCACGATGGGCCACCAAAGCAATCACCCATAATGGTGGCAATATAAGGAGATTTTCTCGGGTATTTGAGCCCATCTATGGGAAATACCATTGAGCTAAGGCCGTCAGAACCCATAATATCAGGAATCCGAGCACCCCCTGCATCTCCAAGCGTGATGATAGGGATCCTTCTTTCAATGGCTATCTTAGTTGCCCTGTGTTCCTTTGTGAATGCCCCTACTCTGCCTTCGGCACCAGCGCAGACCGTTTTATCCGCAGACGTTACGAGCACTGTTCTGCCATCGATTTTACCGAAGCCAACTATATTACCATCGGCCGGTGTCTGTTCTTCCATGCCCGGCATGTCGGACAAATTTAATATGCCCAGTTCCATGAATGTACCCGGATCAAGGAGTCCATTTATTCTCTCCCGCGAGGTAAGGCGTCCCAGGCTGTGCTGTTTCTCGATTTTATCGGGGCCGCCCATCTGCAGCGCCTTTTCCCTGCGTCTTTTAAGTTCTTCGAGGCCCGACTGCATATCCATGATAAAACCTCCGGATTTGTGTTGATATCTACAAGTTAAAAAATTCAAAATGCAGAAATGGTCGATATAACGTACCTATTATATCAAGCAGGGTAAAGATTGTAATGATATCGATATAACCAGCATTGATTAAATCGGTTTTTCATGCCAGAATAGAGCCTGCCTGAAAGTTAAATGGCAGGTAATTGTTTTTTGTTTCAGCCTATTATTATTTCGTTAAGAGCCCGCTTGGGCACGCGGTGGACGCCCTCATCGTCCCGCCAGTATCTCACGTCAGCGCCCTTGTCAAGCGGTTCTATGATCACCTTTTCCTTAGGTTTGCCCAGTGCGATGACCAGCAGGATCTCGAATCTCGGGCTAATACGCAGTGCTTCAGCAAGCTCTTTCTTGCGTATTGTGGCGATCATACATCCGCCCAGCCCTTTTTCTGTTGCGCCGAGCAATATGCTCTGGGCTGCGATGCCGTGATCGCATCCGAAAGATTTACTTATTTCAGTATCGCCCAGCATAATTATATAAGCTGACGGTCGTTCACCCTCTTGTGGTCCCGGCCAATCTTTAAGATAAGCCGCCCAGCCGATGTTGGCGAAAATAAGGGCATTCTTCCGGGGATCATTCGAAAGCATATATTTCAGTGGCTGAAGGTTCATTGCTGAAGCGGAAAGCCTGGCCATGTCGACAAGTTCACGAAGCGTCTCAATCTGGATTTTTATGTCCTCGTAAAAGCGGCGGTAACTACGGTTTTTAAGTACGAGTTTCTTTATGGTCATCTTTCTAATACCTCCTGCTGAGATCCCTGTGTTTTAAGTAATCCAAAGGACAGCAATAGTAATGGTCTATCGCGATTGGCGGCATGAAAAGTTCAGCTTATAGATCAAGCGTGCTTGAGGGCTACTCCTTCCAGCACATTGGCGACATCCTCGCACATGTCGGTGGCGCTTTCCATATGTTCGTATATTTCACGCCATTTGATTATCTCAGCAATCTCTGTGGCATCCTCGAATAGTTCCGTAAGTGCCGAGCGATAAATTCTGTCAGCTACATTCTCAAGCCGGTTTATCTCCACGCAGCTGCTGAGTATTTTTTCGAGGTTGGAGGTATGTTTTCTCAGGTTTGGCATGGCCCGTTCAACTTCACCGGTAATCTGAACAATGATATCGGCAAGCTCCTTTGCCCGCCGGCCCGGGGACTTGACTTTGTAGAGCAACATTGTGTCCGCTGTGGCATGGATGAGATCCGTAACATCGTCCAGGGAATGCGCCAGAGTCCCTATATCTTCCCTGTCGAACGGGGTAATGAAGGAGCGGTTCAGCTGGAACATGATTTCATGCGTCATAGTATCGCCCTGGTGCTCGATCTTGGTTAATTCTTCCACTTTCTGTTCGATGGATTCCCAATTGGAAATCAAATCCTTCAAGCACTCTGCTGCCCTGACCATATTCTGGGCGCTCACCTCGAAGAGGTCAAAAAATTTATCGTCATGGGGCATAATACTGAACTTAAACATGCTGAAATTATACCAGAATTGCCTCAGTACGGGTTATTCGGGTCTCCTGATATTTCTCAGGATACATTTTTTTACTAATTGACATACTACGGGGTGGCAGCTATCCTAGGGATACTTAAAATTGGGAGGTGTGTTGAATACGTCTGAAGTTTTCTGGATGTCCGCGGTTGAACTCATAGAAGCCTACAAAAAGAAAAAGTTATCCCCGGTAGAGGTTGTGAAGGTACTGAGGGATAGAATCGCAAAGATAAACCCCAAGCTGAATGCCTTCGTTACGCTGGTGCTTGATACGGCGCTATCAGCGGCACAGGAATCGGGTAAAGCCTACCAGAAAGGCAAACCGAGAGCTCTGGAAGGGGTGCCGGTCGCAATCAAGGACAATACGTTCACCAGGGGGATCAGGACGACCGATGGCTCCAGGCTATATGAAAATTTCGTGCCGGATAAAGACGCCGTGCTGGTAGAGAGGTTGAAGAACGCCGGAGCCATAATTTTGGGCAAAACTAATCTACCCGAGTTCGGATTGGTCGGCATAACTGACAATTTAGTATTCGGTAAGACAGTTAATCCCTGGAATCTGGGCAGGACCTCCGGCGGTTCCAGCGGCGGATCGGCGGCTGCCGTCGCTGCCGGACTATGTCCTGTTGCACAGGGCAACGACGGAGGTGGATCCATAAGGATACCCTCCAGTTTGTGCGGTGTGTTCGGGCTGAAGCCAACTTATGGCAGGGTTCCGAATTACCCGCATTGGCCCGGCTGGGAAACACTCAACCACGAAGGACCCATCACACGGACGGTGGAGGATGCTGCGATCATGCTGGATGTAATGGCCGGGCCTTCTATATATGACCAGTATTCGCTGCCCGAATACCCTGGTAAGTTCCAGCATGACATGAAAGGCGATGTGAAGGGCCTCAAGATCGCCTATACATGCGACCTGGGAGGTGGTTTCCCGGTTGACCATGAAGTACTTGAGATGAGTAAAAAAGCCGCCTTCAGCTTTAAGGAACTGGGCTGTCAGGTTGAAGAGATAAGCCCGGGATGGATAAACATGGAGGGCGATTTTTTGACGACTATAATATCGGAAACGTACGCGGCCAATGA
>Ga0163209_1000771_pt1 | contig 14047 bp, 8 predicted proteins | sample Kivu_160m_FD_113538 | JGI IMG/M metagenome (GOLD analysis project Ga0163209, IMG submission 113538) | Freshwater microbial communities from Lake Kivu, Western Province, Rwanda to study Microbial Dark Matter (Phase II) - Kivu_160m | ecosystem: Environmental > Aquatic > Freshwater > Lake ...
GCTCAGGGCCAGCCTCTATCAGATCGTCGCCCCCCAGTATCATGCAATCGTGGGGCACAAAATAAAAGATATCTTCAAGAAAGGCAAAATCAGCTTTGAGGCGGCGCACCTCAGGAAGGACGGAACGGTCTTTCCCGTGGATGTCCAGATGAGCGTGGTGGAGATGAACGGCAAAACGCTGATTCTCAGCGTGGCCCACGATATTACGCAGCGCAAGAAGATCGAGGAAGAGCTGATCCGGGCGCTGAAAATAGACTCGGTTGCCCAGTATGTGGGCGGCGTAGCCAGGCAATTCAATACGATATTAAGCATTATCATCGGCAATACTGGCATTGCCATCGCGGAGGCCACGCCTCAGGCTCCGTACTATCATTTACTGGAGGAGACCGAGCAGGCGGCGGTGCGCGCACGGGAGCTGTCCAAACAGATCATTACTTTCACCGAACGCGGCGCCCCCGTTAAAAGGACCGTGCCCGTAGCGTCGCTGCTGAGGGATACGGCCAACTTCGTGCTCAGCGGCTCCAACGTCTGGTGCAACTTCTACATTGACGAAGACCTCCGCAAAGTGGAAGCGGATGAAGGGCAGCTCAGCCAGGCCCTCAATAATATTATTCTGAATGCCAGCCAGGCGATGCCGGGAGGCGGGATTATCAGGCTGTCCGCTAAAAATGCCGTCCTGGAGGAGGACGATATACCCAACCTTGGAGAAGGCGATTACGTATTAATAACCGTCGAAGACCGCGGCCCGGGCATCCCTCATACCGAGCTGGCCAAGATATTCGATCCTTATTTCTCCACCAAAAAAGACAGGCTGGGGCTGGGACTCAGCATAGCTTATTCCATCATCAAGAACCACGGCGGCATAATAACCGTGGAATCGGTCCAGCATAAGGGGACCACGGTACGCATTTTCCTTCCCGCCTCGAAGGCAAAGGGGGCCGAGGTAGAAAGCCATGCCGTAGCTCCAGCCTCACCGGCGAGGATTCTGATCGTGGACGATGAAGTGGTGGTCAGGAACGAAGGGGCCAGGATGCTGCGGCGGCTCGGATACCATAAAGTCGAATTTGCCGCAGACGGTACCGAGTCGCTGCAAAAATATAATCAGGCCATCAGGGTGGGGAGCCCCTTCCGCGTCGTTATACTCGATCTCAGCATACCGGGCCCCATGAGCGGCAAAGAGACCATCAAGGCGCTGCTCCAGGTTGATCCTGAAGCCAGCATTATTGTTTCCAGCGGTTATTTCGATGAACCCCTGATCAGTAATTTCCGGCGTTACGGTATCAAGGGCGCACTGTCCAAACCTTTCAAGCTGGAAGAGCTCAGGATGATACTACAGGATATCCTCGAAGGCAAGCCCCTTTATTCCGTGCTTTAGCCGTCATCGTTTCTCCTCCACTGTTACCGCAACTATCCGCCCGCGTTCCGCACCTAAACCATTTATGCCGTGTTTCGTTATTACTACGTGTAACACGCAAAAAGGAGGAGTAAATGTGAACTTAAAAAGGGTTACTTTAATCGGGTAAACTTTTTTATTCAGGAGGTATCAATTGAAACGCATTTTCTCAGGTTTGTTTTCGCTTATTATCACGCTGGCGCTGATCATGCCGGCCGCCGCTCCCGTACTTGCCGAATCAGACGGCTCTGCAAATTCCCAGCTCTCATCGCAGGCTTCGCTGATGATCAAGGCGCCGAACACGGCGGAGGTAAGTCAGCCGGTAACGATCACCGTCTTCGGCAAGCAGAGCCGCGGGACTGTAGCCGGAGCTGCAGTCTACGCATTAAAGACAAGCGATTTAGTTATCTCGGCTGACAAGGCCAATTATACATCCATACTTGCCGATTATGAAGCCCTGGCGGAAGCTAAGGGCATCTTCATCGGCAACACCGGTGAGGACGGCGCCGTGAAAGCCACCTTCACCGAAACAGGACGCTACCTGCTGGTAGCCACCAAAGACGGATATATACCGGGCTTTTCCAGGATAACTGTCACACTTGCCGCTGTAAAGGGGCTCAACTTAAGAAATCCCGGGGCCGCCGAACTAAATAAAGAGGTTACCTTTACCGTTACGGAAAGGTACTCCAGCACTGCGGTGGCAGGGGCTGCCATTTACGCGCAGCTCATCAACGAGGTCAGCACGGCTCCCGTGATCCAGCCCGCCCCGGTACAGGCACAGGTGCAGGGACAGACACAGGCACACGTGCAGGCACAATCTAATGCTCCGGCGCAGGCGCAGGTACAGGCGCAGGTTACCGCCAAAATGATGCCGCTGATCAATGCCGCCACGATCAAAGCCGATCCGGCGGATACGGCGCAGGCGGAGAAAAATGCCGCCACCATCAAGCAATCGGGAATATACCTGGGCAGTACCGACGATAAAGGCCAGCTTGCCTATACATTCACCGCTTCCGGAACTTATGTGCTTACGGCAATCAAGGAAAACTATTCCCCTGGATTCTCCAGGATATCCATTTTCCTGGCCGACCAGAAAAAGCTGGGCGTGAAATCACCCCAATCCGCTGAGACAGGGGCTAACATCGATTTTTTCGTCATCGCGCGCAATACAGGCCAGGCAGTATCCGGGGCCGCGCTGTGGGCGCTCAGGATGGACAATATCACAGGAACAGCGGAACCGGTGTGGAACAGCCTGGTATCCGGCTCGGCCCAGGCCGACGTAATTGATAAATATAAGGGCCTGGCTCAGCAAAACGGCATACTGCTGGGCTACAGCGGCGATGACGGCAAGGTAAGCTACACCTTTGCCGATGCCGGACGTTACCTGCTGGCAGCGATCAAAGACGAATATGCGCCGGGATTCAGCCGTATATCCGTCACGCTCGCCGGGCAGGCAAAGCTCGCCATCAAAGTGCCCAGGTCTGCCAACACAGGCCAGCCGGTCACTATGAAGGTATCCCAGGTTTCCGGCGGCCAGCCGGTAGAGAAGGCCGCGGTTTATGCCTTTAAATCCATACCGATGGCCGTACCGCCGGTGGTGCAGCAGGTTCCTCCCATCGTGGAAAACGGCACGGCAACCCAGGTAATCATCGATTCATCTTCTACTGATGTCATCAGCACAACCGAGGCGCAGGCGCTTATGCTCCAGTCGCAAAACCAGCCGCTCCTGCTGGGTTATACAGGGAGCAACGGCGAGCTTCAGTATACTTTTCCCGAAGCCGCGCGCTATACACTGGTAGCCTTCAAGGAAGGATACCTGCCGGGCGGCGCGCGCATCAATATCCTGACCCAGGGTAGCACAAAGGCGCTGGAAATCAACGCGTTTTTCAATATGACATCCGGTCAGCCCGTGTACATCACAGTCAGGGAGAGGCCCGCCGGTCAACCGGTCTCCGGAGCAGCGGTCTATGTGTTGAAGATCGGCGATGCCGCCGATGCTAAATCCATGCCGCCCACCGCCAAGAACGACAAGGCGCAGAACGACGCCAATAAGGCCAAAGCCAAAGAAAAGGGCGCCTTCGCGGGCTACACCAACGAGAGCGGCCAGGTGACCTACAGCTTCAGTTCATCCGGGCAGTATTTCCTGGCAGCCTTCAAGGACGGTTATGAACCCGCCTTTAATTACATTACCTATAATTTGCCCGTAATTAAAAAGGCCCTTTATATCAGGTGCCCGGCAGAGGTTTATACCGGCAATCCCGTAGATATCGGCGTCTTCGACGGCAGCGGCAAGGGAGTAAACAATGCCGCTTTATACGCAGTACAGATGGACATCGTGGCAGAGGCGGCCTCCATGCTCAGCACCCTGACGGCAGTTGACACGGCCACCAGGGAAAAATACGCGCCCATCTTGCAGCAAAAGGCCACCCTGCTGGGCTATACCGACGGCAACGGCTGGTTGCAGGTAAAGTTTTCCACTTCCGGCGCCTTCATGCTGATCGCCATCAAGGATTCCTTTGTGCCGGACTTCTTCAAGATCAATATCAAGCTGGCGCCGGCGACAGCGGTTCCACAGGTGCTGCAGAACACCCAATCAGGTCAATAACAGTATTTAAAGGGGCGCACATGAACGTGCGCCCCTTTCGTTTTAAATTCCAAGCTCCGAATGCCAAAACACCCGTATTCACGTCATTACGAGCCCCGATGCAATCGGGGCGTGGTAATCTTTATAATCAAAGGGACAGACTCTTCGCTTTTAGGGATTGCTTCGTCACTGCGTTTCTCGCAATGACATTTTAGGCTGGGATTGCCGCGTCGTCCCGATGGATCGGGACTTCTCGCAATGACGTGAAGCCATGCGCTTTTGAGATTTGTGTTTTGAATTTATTTAGGATTTAGGGTTTGGGGTTTAGGATTTCAGTCATTGGAATTTATTAAGAGCCTGGAGTTTCGGCTTTTGGAATATCATTTCTTCGCCGGCTCGTTCTCCAGCACTCTGCCGTCCGTATCGATCCACCATGTGTATTTAATGTTTCCCAGTACGTACGGGTCCAGCACGCTGAGGTGTCCCGGGTATACCTGAAACGGCGCGTCGATCACATTGCCGTCCGATATATATGATACGGCAGCCGTGAGCAGCTGCTTTTGCTCATAAATCCTGGCTTCCGCCGCGCCCTCTCCCATGAATTGCGTCACGCCCAGGCTGACCACGGAGCCGAGGACGAGCATGATGGTCAGCACCACGGCAAGCTCAATAAAAACAAAGCCCGCCTGTGCCAATCTGGATCTCCGCGTTTTCATGCCGGTATGATTTTCCCTGATCCTTCTTTTTATGTAAACCTTATTATACTTCAAGTATAGCACAGTCAATAGAGCGGATGGCTAATAAAAATGAGCGGAAAGGGTAACAATCCCGCATGAGGGAAATTCCAGGCTCCAAATTCCAAACAATTATTCAAACTCTAAGCTCCAAATTCTAAACACTAAACAAACTCAAATTTCAAAGCTCAAATGATATAAACGGAGTACGTTTGGAATTTAAATATTGGAATTTGTTTGGAGCTTGGAGCTTCTGTATTGGAATTTAATTAGGATTTGGGGTTTGGGGTTCAGGATTTCAGTCATTGGAATTTATTTGGATTTTGGAGCTTGGCTTTTGGAATTTATCCTGCTGTGTCTGCTTCAAAAGTACTATAATAACCCCCGGGGAGAATATGTTATGCAGAGTGCATTATTGCTGTCCTCATCGCCGCTGCGCTGCTTGCAGGCTGCCCGATATCGCCGAGTTCAACCGCGCCAGCCTGGGAGGGGACCAGGAGGAAGGCCTGAAGCAGGTGGAGAAAGGCAAATAGCCGATCAGGCTTAATAATTAGTTAATAATCTTGTGCTAATTTTGCATAGTGAATAATGCTGCATCTGTATTGAAAACCGGGCGTAACTACTTACATATGACTGCAAAGAAGATTCTGGTAGTCGACGACGATGTCAAAACGGTGGAGCTGGTCAAGCTCTACCTGGAACGGGACGGTTGCAACGTAATCACCGCCTACGACGGGCTGGAAGCGCTGCGCATGTTCCGCGAACAGCACCCCCATCTCGTAGTGCTGGACGTCATGCTGCCCGGCATCAACGGGGTGGAGATCTGCCGCATCCTGAGGGGTGAGTCCGATGTGCCCATCATCATGCTGACCGCGCGCACCAGGGATGAGGACAAGCTCACGGGGCTGGACACGGGCGCCGACGACTATGTCACCAAGCCCTTCAGCCCGGGAGAGCTGGCCGCGCGTGTGCGCGCCATCTTCAGGCGCCTGCCCGCGGAACGCGGGCCTACGGAGATCACGTCGGGTGATATCGTGATGAATTTCCCCAAACGGGAAGTTTATCTCAAGGGCAAGCCGGTGAGCCTGACGGCAGTTGAATTCAAGATACTGGCGGCCTTCCTCAAAGAGCCGGGGCGCGTTTTCGACCGCGTGGAGCTCATCGAGAAAGCCTTCGGCTATGATTTTGAAAGCTACGACCGGGCCATAGACGTGCACGTTTTCAATTTACGCCGCAAGCTGGAGCCCGATCCCAAAAAACCCAAATACATCCGCACGGTTTACGGAGCAGGATACAAATTTGCCGAAGCTTGATATCAAAGTCAGCCTGCAGCTCCGCCTCGTCCTGGCCTTCACACTGGTCATACTGCTTACCACTGCCGCCGTATTTTTACTGATGTGGCAGGCCACCATCGGTGAGCTCAGCCGTTTCGGCGAGCGCATCGAGCGCATGGTGACCATGCGCATCGAGGTTGAACTGCTTGACTACTACCTGAGCAACAACGGCTGGGGCGGTGTACAGCCGGAGGTCGAGCTGCTGGGCACGCAGTACAGGCAGCATATCGTCCTCACCGACCAGGAAGGAAACGTCATCGCGGATTCGAGCGGTACCGTCGCAGATAAGCAGTACGACTTTGTCGACATGACAAAAAAAACAGTTAATCTCCCGCACGGCGGGGGGCCTGCGGGCGTAATTTACCTCACACCTACCATACAGTTCGAAGCCGGCTTCACTGCGCTGCAAATACTTTACAGCCAGATCGGCCGTTTCTTCATCATAGGCACCTGCCTGGCGGTTTTCGTGGCGCTGGTGCTGTCCTACTTCATGTCGCGGCGCATCCTGTACCCCGTTAAAGCTTTGACCGAAGCCGCCCAGAAGCTGGGCAGGGGCGACCTCAAACAGCGCGTGGATATCAAGGAGTCCAACGAGATAGGAGAACTGGCCTCAACCTTCAACATGATGGCCGGGAACCTGGAGCGCGATGAGAAACTGCGCCGGGACATGGTGGCCGATGTCGCCCATGAGCTGAGGACGCCGCTCACCAATATCAGGGGCTACCTGGAGGCCGTCCAGGACGGCGTCATGAAGCCGGATAAGGATACCATCGGCTCCGTTTACGAGGAGACCATGCTGCTTTCCAGGCTGGTCAACGACCTGCAGGACCTCAGCCTGGCCGAGTCAGGCGAGCTTGCGCTCTACGTCGAGGACGAGGAGGCGGGCGACCTTGTACACCAGGCAGTATCGGCCGTCCACGCCAAGGCGGTGGAAAAGGAAGTTTTGCTTGCCACGGAGATAGCGGACAACCTGCCGCATATCAATATAGATTTCATGCGCATCAAGCAGGTGCTGCTGAACCTGCTGGAAAATGCGCTGGCGCACACGCCTGAGGGAGGCAGCATCACCGTGAGCGCCTCGCAGAGCGGCGATATGGTGGAGTTCAGCGTAGCCGATACGGGCGAAGGTATACCCGCCGATGAGCTGGATAAAATCTTCGACCGCTTTCACCGAGTGGACAAATCCAGGTCCAGGGCTACCGGCGGCAGCGGCCTCGGCCTCACCATCTCCAAATACCTGGTTCAGGCACACCAGGGGACGATCTCCGTGCAGAGCGAGCCGGGCAAAGGCAGCCGCTTTGCCTTTACCGTGCCGACAATTAAAGAGTAGATCCTGAACAGTAAATCCCCCATAAATAAAACCCTAAACACAAAACTCTAAATCCTAAACAAGTTCAAAACCCAAAGCTCAAAATGTTTTGGTTTATGTAATATGTATTTTGGATTTATTTATTTAAATATTTGTTTGGATTTTGGAATTTGGAACTTGGAATTTTCTTTCATTTCGTCCCTTCATATGCGCTGAAAACTCTCCCCTACGGTAGAGGGTTGCATCTTTAAAAAAACTGTTATAATGTATGGAGTTTGTATGACCGGTTTATTACGAAAAGCCGTATTACCGCATTCCAAATAATGTCTTAATAATTTGCTGATATCCTTGATAGACGCGTGAAAAAAAAATAGAGAAAATGAAACCTGATATAAACATGCGCAAAATCCCCGGCGGCATGCTGCCGGCCCTCCTCGCAGGCATCCTCATCGTTTCCGGGATAGGCTGCGCCCAGCAGGCGCCGCCTGCAGCCACCACAACCGCCCCCAGGACGACACAGGCCGTCGTGCAGCGTAACGACGTCTCCCTGGTGGTCACGGTGGACGGCAACCTGAATATGCCGCAGGCCTTCGACCTGCGCTTCGGAACCTACGGCGATGTCAAAGAGGTGCTGGTGGAGGAGGGGGACAAGGTGAAGGCCGGGCAGATACTGGCCAGGCTGGACGATACCATAGCCAGGCTGGACGTCAGGTCGGCGGATAACTCGCTGCAGAAGGCGCTCAGCGACCTCTACGAGACCGTGCCGCGCATACCGCAGCTTCCCAAAAAGCTTTATGACGCCGATGTTATTATCACACCAGGTGCATTACCGGCAAATGTAGTATCCACCGTAATGTATTTCCCTGGAGATACAATCCCGGCAGCGGGAGCGACTACGATAACAACCTCACGCAGCGGTGGGACCGGGACAACGATTTATACAACAACTACAACCACAGTCGGGGCTGCCATACCAACGGGCGACCCCAATTTACCGGGGACTGTAACTGTCACTACCACTGTAGCCGTTACTAATATAACAACCGTTACTATCACTTCACTCGTAAAACCCGACTCCGGCTACACGTGGGACAATGTAAATAAAAACTGGACATACAACCCCGATGCGCTGGTCAGCCCTCCCGCGACCACCGGCTACATGCCCAGATATCCCAATTACGGCGTGCTGATCCCCTATGCCTGGGCGCAGAGTGAAGCCGTGCTGGCGAGCAATCTGTTATCTTCCAAACTTTACAGTTCGGCAGTAAACGAGCTGGCAGTGGCTGCCGCCGACCTGGAGGACTGCATACAGATCATCCAGACAGCCATCGACGACCCCGCTTCCGGCCTGGGCAACTGGGCGCCGTACGTGGGCACGGATATTGTTGATATCACATCCCTGCAGATCCAGTCCGAGCAGGCAGACGCCATAGGCAATATAACGGCGCTGCGGGGATTGAACGAGGAACTGAAGAAAGTGCAGGCGGACCTGCAGAAGATCAGGTCGCTGATCGGCCAGAGAAAATACGCAGACGCCATGCAGCTATTTAATGATCTCCCGGCAGTATTCTCAGGCCTGGAACCAACGGTGCTCGCCAACGTCAGGCTGGTCGCAGCATCCAACGATAACACCATATACGGGGAGAACATGTGCCGCTACCTGTACAACGCCGCAGACGCCAGGCTGAGCAAGGCCTTCGAGGAAGTACAGAAGGGCGGCATGAACACAATCGAGTTCCAGAATAACCTGCGCATCGCGCAGCACGAGATGCTGCTCTGCAACGCCATACTGGGGCTCAACTACGACGTGCTGCAGCACGGTCCCCTGCTCAAGGAGGAGCAGCAGTACAAGATGAATGTGAAGAACAGGCTGGTGACGCTGGGAAACAAGCAGGACGACTTCCTCAAGACGGTCATCATGTCGCCCTTCGACGGCATCGTGGTGGACGTAGCCGTGAAGAAGAACGACGTCCTCTCGGCGCTGGACTATTCGTCCAAGGGCACCATCCAGGTAGTGGATACCACGCAGATCAAGTTCCTGGGGACGGTGGACGAGATAGATATCCTCAAGGTGAAGAGGGGCCAGGAGGCGCAGATCACCGTGGACGCCATACCGAACAAAACCTTTACGGGAAAGGTGAGCTTCATCTCGCCCTTCGGCATTAAGGACGTCAGCAACGTGGTGAAGTTCCCCGTGACCATACTGCTCGACCCCTCGGACGTCACGCTCAACGGCGGCCTCACCGCCACATCGCGCATCATCATCTCCAGCGTTAATAACGTACTGGTGGTTCCGCCCGGGGCTGTTACCGCCAGCAGTGGCGAATCATTCGTGAATGTGATCGACCCGGCCACAGGCCAGCTCGAGAAACGCAAGGTCACCACCGGCGCCAGGAACGCCCAGTTCATCGAAATCACCTCGGGCCTCGCTGAAGGCGAGAAGGTGGAAGTGGAGATCAAGATCAGCGGCGCGCCCGTGACCAAGGGCTTCCCCGCACGCAGATAGGCGATTTGAAGATATTTTATAGTTGATAAATATGATAAACACGATGGCAAAGAGGATACTGACCGCGCCGGCGCTGAGCCTGGCCCTGCTCGCCATGCTGCTGGCAGGGTGCGCGGGCAAGCCCGTCATCACCTCCACGGCGCCCACCTTCGAAGTGACGAAGGGAGACTTCGATATCATCGTCTCCACCGACGGCTACCTGACCATGCCCAATGAGTACCAGCTCAAGTTCGGTGTCTCCGGCCAGGTGGACCAGATACTTGTGGAGGAGGGCGAGGAGGTCAGGCAGGGCAGCGTGCTGGCCACGCTGGACAACAAGTCACAGAAAAACGCCATCAAGACGGCGCTTTTCAACATTCAATATTACCAGGACGCTTTCAAATATTGCCCCTCCTGCAGCACCGGTGACTGTACTTATGCCGACCACCTGCCCTTCAATTACCCCGACCTCAGCATAGCGCGCATGCTCGACGAGGCGCAAAATGATATTAATAAATCGGCAGATTATTTCCAGCAGGGTAACTACAAGGACGCCGGCTACCGGCTGATGATGACCTACTTCGATATACAGGTCTGCGAGGACCTCATCAGGGAAAAGCCGGATTACGCAGCCCTGGCGGGCGCCGACTCCATCAAGTACACCGATCCCAACGCGATCACCGTAACCCCGGGGTCACCCTACAACACCATGGTCATCGCCGAGCTGGAGAAATACCGCGCGAAACTGCTGAATATATCGCAGCAGATGAAGGCAGGGGACTACGCTAAAATACTGCCCGGGTTAAACCGCGTGCAGCAGGAGATGACCACGGTCTCCAGCCTGGCCAAAAGCACCATCGACCTGAAGAGCAGGATGATTTTCGAATACCCGGACGCGCCCTCCAGCGCGGACTTCCTGCAGTCCTCCATGCGCTCGCTGCAGGACCTGCAGGATTACCTGGCGCAGCCGGACGCCGACGCGGTGGAGGCCGCCAAGAAGCTGTACATCGCCAAGCTTAACCTGCTGGTGGGCAAAGAGGTGCTGGAAAACCAGAAGCTGGTTTTCGAGAGCTGGAGCACGATGGACTGGAAGAAGCTTCAGCAGTACAACCTCGACCTGCAGGCGCAGGAGATTGCTCTGTATAAGGCCAAGCAGGATATTATGAAGACGGTCATCATCGCGCCCTCGGACGGCAACGTGGTCAGCGTGGACCTGAAGAAATCCTCCGTCCTCTCCTCGCAGGACTACTCTACGCGCACGGCCGTGAGGCTGGTGGATATCAGCACCATCAAGTTCGAGGGCACCATCGACGAGGTCGATATCACCAGGGTAAAGCAGGGGCAGAAGGCCAATATCACGATAGACGCCCTGCCCGGCAGGACGTTCACCGGAACGGTGAGGTTCGTCTCCCCCTACGGCGTGCAGACGGGCAAGGTGATCAAATTCGCCACCACTATTTTACTCGATCCCTACGAGGCCACGCTCAAGGGCGGCCTCAGCGCCACCGCCAAGATCACAACTTACAGCGCCAAAGACGTTATGCTGGTGCCGGTATCGGTAGTCGTGCGATCGGCCACCAGAGGAACCGTGGTAGCGGTGATCGGCGAGGGCATGGCACAGCCGGAATTCAGGAAGGTCACCGTGGGGCAGCAGAACCTCCAGTTCGCCGAGGTACTTGCGGGGCTGGAGCCGGGAGAGAAGGTTACCATATCAACGCTTTCACCGGATGCGCCCCAGCCACCCAACCAGGCATCGCCACCCCCCGGCACAGGAGTGCCCCAAATGCCCGGCAGATAATTGCACGGGAGGGCAATAAAGCAATAAAATCATGTCTATGGATACGGATACCATCAAGTTAGAGAATATCAACAAGGTCTACGACCTTGGGGAAGTACAGGTCAATGCGCTGAACAGCGTCTCCTTCACCTGCCGGAAAGGCGAGATGATCTCCATCATGGGGCACTCGGGTTCCGGAAAATCGACCATGATGAATATACTGGGCTGCCTGGACCGCCCGTCCTCGGGGAGCTATTTCCTGGACGGGGAGGACGTGGCCAGCCTCAACGACAACCAGCTTGCCGTGATCAGGAACAGGAAAATAGGCTTCGTTTTCCAATCATATAACCTTTTGCCCAAAATCAGCGCTATGGAGAACGTACAGCTTCCCCTGATCTACTCCGGCGTGGACCACCGCAGGCAGCGCGCCATGGAGGCGCTCGAGGCCGTGGGCATCTCCAAGAGGGCGGGACACAAGCCCGCAGAGATGTCCGGCGGTGAGAAACAGAGGGTGGCCATCGCCCGCGCGTTGATCAACAACCCGCTGATCATCCTGGCCGACGAGCCCACGGGTAACCTGGATACACAGACCAGCCACATTATCATGACGCTGCTTATGGATTTGCATAAAAAGGGCATAACCCTGGTCATCGTGACGCACGAAGAGGACATCGCATCCTATACGCAGAGGACCATCTACCTGCGTGACGGCCAGGTGATCGAGGATAAGACGAGATGAGCATCTGGGAAAGCCTGAAGTCGGCCGCGCAGTCCCTCTTCGCCAACAAGATGCGCTCCTCGCTGACCATGCTCGGCATCGTCATCGGCGTCAGCGCCGTGGTCATCATGGTGTCTCTGGGCCAGGGATTCCAGACAAGCCTGAAATCCACATTCGAAAAGCTGGGGGCTACCGCCCTTTATGTATACGGCACAACCGACAAGACGGTTAAAAGCGTCCGCCCGCTGACCATCGACGACGCCAGGGCGCTGGAGGACAAGACGCAGGCGCCATCCATCGCAGTAGTCTCGCCCACCGTGGTTAAAAACGTCAGCGTGCAGTACGGCAACAACAGCGCCAACGTACAGGGTACAGGGTGTTACCCCCTGGTAACAGAGATCAGGAGCTACACCCAGGACAAGGGGAGGTTTATCTCCGACCAGGATAACGCGGACAGGACCAATGTCGTGGTGCTGGGCAACCAGACCACGCTGGACCTCTTCGGCGACAAAGACCCCATAGGCGAGTATGTGCGTGTCGACGGCATGAAGTTCCAGGTCGTGGGCACCATAGCGAAGCTCGGCGGCATGACGGGTGACAGCTATGCGCTGATGCCCCTGACCACCGTGCAGTCCAAGCTGGTGGGCGGCAATAACGTCGGCCTGATCGCAGTCAAGGCGGTGAGCGAGAATAAAATAGACGACGCCATAGCCGAGATAACCAGCATCATCCGCACCAGGCACTATATCATGCCCGGCGCAGCCGATGATTTCAGCATCAGGGACATGCGTGAAGCCATGCAGAGCATGCAGGACTCGCTGGCCGGCTTCTCCTTCTTCCTGGGCGCGGTAGGCGCCATCTCGCTGATCGTAGGAGGCATCGGCATCATGAACATCATGCTGGTATCGGTCACGGAACGCACCCGCGAGATCGGCATCCGCAAGGCCATCGGCGCCAAGCGCCGCGACATCATGCTGCAGTTCCTCATCGAAGCTGCCGCGCTTAGCTTCACAGGAGGCTTGATCGGCATGCTAATCGGCGTGATAGGCTCGCAGTTTATGACCAATGTGCCCGTGGGGCAGCTGGTCATCAAGGCGGAGGTTTCCGCCAGCATCGTCATTATTGCACTGGCCGTATCCATAGGCACCGGCCTGATCTCCGGCACCTACCCCGCCTTCCGCGCCGCGCGGCTGGACCCCATCGAATCCCTCCGCCACGAGTAAACTCACAGGTATGGCAAATAGAAAGAAATCCGGCCCCGGCTGGTTCGACAATTTCAAGATAAGCCTCAAGAAAGCGCTGGGAATGAAGATCATTCTCTGCGATTCGTGCAAATACGACTGGCGCGGCGCCTGCCGCCACCCCGAGCGTCCCAACGCCGTATGGTGCCCCGATTATGAGAAGAGGGGAAACGGTTAAATTCCAAGCTCCAAGAACCAAATCCCAATAAGGAAAACTCTAAACTCTAAACCCTAAACAAGTTCAAAACTCAAAACTCAAAGTGTTTTGAACTTTGGACTTTGGATTTGTTTAGAGCTTAGTATTTAGAACTTAGAGTTTCTGATATTTGGGTTTGTTTAGAGCTTAGTATTTAGAACTTAGCAACTGTCTTAGAAAGATGATTAGCATGATACAGTCACCTTCGAAAAATTATTGTTCCAGGAAGCACGATGTTTAAGCATGGCATTCAGAATAGTGAGGAGTTTACGCATA
>Ga0163209_1000774_pt1 | contig 14025 bp, 14 predicted proteins | sample Kivu_160m_FD_113538 | JGI IMG/M metagenome (GOLD analysis project Ga0163209, IMG submission 113538) | Freshwater microbial communities from Lake Kivu, Western Province, Rwanda to study Microbial Dark Matter (Phase II) - Kivu_160m | ecosystem: Environmental > Aquatic > Freshwater > Lake ...
ATTTTAATGCATCCGCTTTTCTGATATACCTACTTAAAAAATCCCAATTTTCAAATTCCAAGTTCCAATCAAATCCCAATTATTTAACGACCAAATTCCCAAAAACTGAAAATTGTAAAATTGAAAATTGAAAACTTAAGACAGGTTGATCTTTTCCTAGTCTTGATGATTATTTTGTCAACTTTTCTTTTGATCTTCCCCGAATTTTTCTACGCCAAAGATATTTACCCCGCTCATTTTCGCGCCAATACGATGTTTAAATTAGGCTATCAGGCATTTATTATGATGTCAATTGCCTCGGGATATATCATTGCCCAAGCCTTAAGCAGATTTAAACAGATGAAAAAACAGATTAAAACAGATAAGTTTTTTGTTATTTTGTTATTTTGTTATTTTGTTATTTTGCTCCCTCAGCTTTTCTTAGTTTCAATTTATCCTTATTACGCCATTGTTTCTTATTACGGCAATTTAAAAATTTACCACGGTCTTGATGGTGCTGCTTGGTTAAAACAACAATATCCTGATGACTATGAAGCAATAAAATGGCTGAAGCGCAACACGAAACACGAAACATGTTACATGTTACATGTTACATGTTACCCTCCAATTGTCGTTGAAGCCGTCGGCGAGTCCTACACTGACTACGCCCGTGTTTCTGCTTATACTGGCTTACCGACAATTATCGGCTGGCCAGTTCATGAATGGCTCTGGCGCGGCTCTTATGATGAGGCCGGCGCCAGAATCCCTGAAGTCCAAACCATTTATGAATCAAAAGATCTTGAGGAGACCAAAAAAATGCTGGAAAAATATAAGGTAACTTATGTCTTCATCGGTAGTTTAGAACGGGAAAAATATAAAAATTTAAATGAGGGAAAGTTCAACCAGCTCGGAAAAATCGTCTTTCAAAGCGGCGAGACAAAGATTTATCAACTGCCTACATGGTAACTCTGGGGTCCGCAATCGCCTCGCCTATCGTTACCATCTCTTCTCAAGGCGTCCTACCTGAACTACTCCAAGATATTTTTTTAATGCAAGTCTTGCTATTGACAACCTCAATTTTTTGTAATATAAGTTTACCTATCATTGCTAATCAAACAATTACTCTTGATGCTGTTTCCGCTAAAGTTCTCCTTAAGGAGTTAGAACATCTGGAGGAAATCAGAAAAACTCTTTTGAGAATTATTCCCGAATCCTTCCTTTCTAAAGGAAGTGATCTTTGGTGGGATAAAAGTGATCTTGAGGCTTTGGAAGACAGGGAGGGGCAAGATAAATTTGAAGGCCATGAAGGTTTAGAAAAGAAGTAATCGCCACCACCGCCTGGCACTCTTTTTCGCCCAACCCCGAACCAACCCCAAACAAAATCCAACTCACCCTTCTTTATTTTTACACAAATTCCAACTTCCATTGCCTCCTTCGCAAACCTTTTAATTTACCCCCCATTGACAATTCTTAAAGATGCCACTACAATCAACATGTGGTTAAAGGAAAAAGGAAAAAACAATTTTTCCAGCTTAACCAAAAGCAAAAGAAACTTTATGCGAGCCGGCTCACGGAATTGAGCAACCTGGTGGTAGTAGCTTTATTTTTTAGTCAATTTTTGGCAGAGAGAATAAGTTTAAAAGCAACCGCTGTTGGTATTATAACTTGGTTGATAACTTATTCACTTGGTCATTATTTGTTAAAGAAATGAAAGGAGGTTCTTAATGGACGGACCTACTATTACATTGTTAGCCTTATTAGGAGCTATTCTTTTGTTTTTTGGCCCTTTCATTATCTCTGACTGGTTGGCAGGAAGAAAAAAGTAATTGCCACAATGCGTGGCAAATCTTTCGCTAACTCCGAACCAATAACAACTCACCCTTCTTCCAAAAACAATTGTCTTTCTTCTAATTTCTATCTTTTGACAAAAGGCAATATTTCATCAATTGTTAAAAGCCGAGGCGTAGTAGAATGACTAATCATCGCTAAGCTGGGCTTATGGGAAAAACCAACATATTCAATGTTCTTCCCTAATTGTTTGGCCTTAAAGATAGCTGGCAGAAGATCTGTATCGGATGATAAAATAATCGCTGTGTCCCAAAGATCTTCATAGGCACCAACCAAAAGATCAACAGCAATCCGGACATCAACGCCTTTTTCATGATAACCGTCGGTTTTGAGAATAAAACCGCGATGAATCTTGATATTGTATTTTGTTAGGTGAGAGAAAAGCTTGTGTTGATTCCGAAGAAGCTTAAAACTCTTTGTGTTGCCCTTTTCTGTCCGAACTGCACCCACATAATAGCCAACAGAAATTAATTTCCTGTCTTTAAGGAGAAAGTTAACAAAAGCACCAAAATCAAACTCGAGAAGATTCTTAAGTCTGTGAGGTGATTCTTTAAGACGGTGGTAAAAATTACTGCCGTCAAAGGCGATAAAAACTCGTTCTCTCTTTTCTCTAATCATAAACTCATTTTACCATAAAAAATCCCGTGACTAAAAAATCACGGGTGGGGTTAGTGTTCTTACTATACCACAAAAACTCAATTTGTCAAGACCCAGTTTTGGGCCTTAGCCACGGAGTTTAGGTCCCGGAAGACCTAAAAGTGCCTTACCAAAAACTCCGTGGCCGGTCGGGGCCCAAGCGAAATGCCACAAACCACAAATATGCGTGGCACCCTTTTTCGCCCAACCCCGAACAACACATCAACTCACCCTTCTTTATTTTCTCAAACCACCCAACTTACTTCACAATAGTTTTCTTGACAGAGAGTCTAAACCAAAGTAGAATCTTTCTTGAATGAGAGGATTAACTGTTTCCCAGCTGGATCGGATGTCCGAAATCTTGGGCACTCTTGGATTGTTGTTTTTCGCCAGCATCGTTTTGCCATACTTTGGGGCAGGACTTGACAGACCATCTTCGGGTATGTTAAGGTGGGGATTGTTACTAATGACTATCTCCTGGTGGTTATCGTTAAGATTATCAAGATTAAAAGATAAACTATGATTCCCAATCCTTTCAAAATTACTTTTAATCAAACTGATATTGCTCTTCTGCAATTCTACTTTGTTGGAGCGGCTGTCCTGGTGGTTTTCTTAGCTCTTGCTTGGACAGAGCTGAAAAAAGAGCCCAAGAAACAGGCCTCTCGTCTCCGGAAAACCTCAACCTAAGCAAATTGCTATCACTCACTTTCTTCGGAGCTAAAAAGGAGGCTCAGACACCTGCCCTATATCTGAACCTCCATTCTAAATCCAAAGGCCATTTTAATTTTTAGTTGTCAATTTCTACTAATCTCCTTTTTTTAGCTTCAAATTTTTTCTTGACAAAAAGCCTTTTTTTTGTTATCTATAAAAAACAGGCAACGATCACCCCTTCTGCCCTGATGGTGATTGTAGCCTTTTTCCGAAGAGCATTACTATTCGTAAGAAATCTGCTTAGCGGTAGTGATGCTCTTTTTTTTTACAAACTTGCCACTGGCACGCTTAAACCTCGCTCTCTCAATTTTAAAAGTTGAGCTCGGACAAATTGCTGAAAATCAAGATCCTCTTTACCCTTCCGAATCTCCCAGTTGGCGGAGAAGGAGGGCTTTGCCTTTTTCCTTTTTTCTAATGGCCAGAATCTTTTAATGGTCATTATTTCTTCTATACCATATTGTTTTTATTTTGTCAAGTCCTATAAGAAATTTCAGTTTAGACAATCATAAATCCTATAATAATTTATTATAGTTATAGATTGTCTCAACGAGCTTTTAAAAAATAAAAAATCATTGTGGAAAACTTGGGGAAAAGAAAAAACTGCGGAAAAAGGGCTATTAAAACCAGAGGATTTTGACTAAATCTGAAAGATTTTTATAATTCTTGGCGCTTAAGATGTTTTTAAATCCTAATTTCCTCGCTTCCTTTTCTCTTCTTTCTAACAAAGGCACTGGTCTGATTTCTCCTAATAATCCTAATTCACCGATAACTGCGGTCTTAACCGGCAAGGGTTTGTTTTTAAATGAGGAAATAATTGATAAAGCCATAGCTAAATCAATCGCTGGTTCAGTCACCTTAAGACCACCAGAGATACTGGTATAAATGTCAAAACCTCCCAGCGGCAGTCTAATCAGCTTGAGTAAAACGGCACTTATAATCTGCAGTTTTGAAAAGGAAACCCCACTTGTCACTCTTCGGGGAAAAGCTAATTTAGTCGGCACGACCAGGCTTTCTACTTCAGCTAAAATTGGTCTTGTTCCTTGAAGAGCCACCGTAATCGCTGCGCCAGGAGGTTTTATCTCTTTTTTCCCTAAAAAAAATTGCGAAGGATTCTTAACCTCTTCTAAGCCTCCTTCTTCCATCTGAAAAACACCAACTTCGTCAGTTGGCCCAAACCGATTTTTAAAACTTCTTAAGATTCTAAGCGAGCTGTTTCGTTCTCCTTCCAAATATAAAACCGTGTCCACTAAATGTTCAATTGTTTTTGGTCCAGCAATCGTTCCTTCTTTGGTAATGTGACCAATGAAAAACATTGGTATTCTAATTTCTTTGCTAATATCGAACAATTTTTGTCCACAGGCGCGGACCTGACCGATGGAACCAGGAATCCCAGTCAGCTCCTCAGAGTAAAGAGTTTGAATAGAGTCAATGATTATCAAGTTTACATCTTTTGTTATTGTTCGAGCTTGTCGAGAACCATAACTTCTCGACTCGTCCTCGACGTAATGCCGGGACTCGCTCGAAGAATAATGGCGTAATTTCTCAATTTCTTCTATTATTCCTTCCACATTCGTTTCTTCTAAGACAATCAGGTTTTCTCCTTTGATTCCTAATCTTGAGGCGCGGAGTTTCAATTGCTCGGCCGATTCCTCACCGCTGACATATAAAAGTTTTGAGTTTTGAGTTTTGAGTTTTGAGTTTAATGCTTCAGTCATCTGAAGCATTATTGTGCTTTTGCCAACTCCCGGCTCGCCGGCTAATAAAATCACTGATCCCGGCACGATTCCTCCACCCAAAACTCGATCAAACTCGCTTATTCCAGTAGAAATTCTCTTTAATTGACTTTTTTTGATCTCCGAAAGTCTGACAGGCTTAGCAGTTTTGAGTTTTGAGTTTTGAGTTTTGAGTTTGGTCGAAACGATGGTTTCGACCAGGCTATTCCATTCTCCGCAATTGGGGCACTTCCCTAGCCAAGAGGCACTCTCATATTCACACTTCTGACAGATATATTTAATTGCTTTCTTCACCATTTTCCTGAAGTGTCATTCCAGCGAAAGCTGGAATCTATATAAATAATTGTATAGATCCTGAATCACCTTGCCTGCCGGCAGGCAGGAGTTCAGGATGACAGTCGTCACTTATACCCCACCGGCTTCTCCTTCGGAAGATAACTTAAGGAAATTCGCCGATTTTTTTGATCGATTTTCTCAATCACGCATTCTACTTTTTCGCCCTCTTTAAACTCCAAGCTCGGCGGAATCTTAGAAATATGAATCAAGCCCTCAACTCCTTTTTCTAAACTAACAAAAATCCCAAATCCAGAAACCCGGGTTACTTTGCCAGTAACAATCTGCTCTTTTTTATATTTTTTACTCACTTTTTGCCAAGGATCAGGTATCAACTGTTTAATTGATAAATTCAGTTTGCCTTCCCTTTCATCAATTCCCAAAACCTTAACTTTAACCTTATCACCGACTTGATAATAATCAGCTGGCTGATCAACCTTTTCCCAGGCAATTTCTGAAATATGAATCAAGCCTTCCAAACCATTAACTTGGCAAAATAAACCAAAAGGAACAAGACCAGTTATCTCTGCCTCAAAAACCTGACCGATTTTGATTTTTTTGAGATGCTTTTTTAATTGAGCGATTTTTTCTTTTTGAGTAACTGCTTTTTGGGAAAAAACCAAGCGATTTTTTTCTGCTTCAACTTCTAAAATTTTGACTTTGATTTCTCTTCCCATTAAAGCTTGGGGGTCGACCGCAAATTGGGAATCCAATTGTGATTGAGGAATAAAACCCCTCAAATCTTGATAATCAACCAGTAATCCTCCTCTTGTTTGCTTTCGGCCTAAAACCTTAACCTCTGCTTCTTTGCTTGCTTTTTCTGCTAAAATTTGCCATTTTCTTTTCTCGGCCGACTCTCTAATTGAAAGCAAGGGCAAACCCTTTTCGCTTTCCGGCAAAAGCACCCGAGCAATAATCTGATCACCAATTTTCAGAGTTTTAATTAAATTTTTTAAATAAGGAAGCTCTTTACGGGCGACGACGCCTTCGGTTTTGCCGCCAATATCAATTAAAATTTCTTTTGGGGACAAAGAAACAATTTTACCCTCAACAATCTCGCCTCTTTTAAAACCATGAAGCTGATAGCCCGTTTTCTTGAGCAGAGCCTCCATTGTCTCTGGCTTTTTTGCCGACCCTGAAGTCTTCGGCGTGTTTTGAGATTTAGAAGATTTTAAGGGCTTCTCTTCCTTCTTTTTGCGTGTTGCGTGTTGCGTGTTGCGTGTTGCGTGTTTTTCCACCCATTTTCAACTCCTTTCTTTTAAAGATGATTGTAATAGCGCAATTTATTGCGCGTCTGGCGCGAACTAAAGTTCGCTATTACTTTGACTAACGTTATTTTAAACCATTATAAATTTTTCCACAAGAGCCAAAATTCGTTAAAAAATCTCCTTCCCCCAAGCCAAAATCTTAGCCAGCGGGTAGTGAAAAAATAGATCTCATTATCCATCGATCGTTTGTTTTTTTGAAGCCTCAAACCAAGTGTCCTTAATTCTTATTCTTAAATTTTACTTTCAAAATCGTCAACGATCGTTTGACATTTTGAAAGTTCCGTGTTATTTTAGAAGCGCGAATAGGTCGATACCTCGACCATGAAGTGCAAGAAAACGAACTCGCCGCAGGCGAAGCCTGCGGATACCACGGGCAAAGCCCGTGGTAGTTCATTTTAAAATTGGGGTTTGAAATTAGCAATAATTTTGTTTTCTCTTTTTTATCCCAAAATGGCTAAGCTTTTAAAACCAAAAGATAGGTTGAAGCTCCTTCTGACAGGGTTTGGTGATTTATTTGAAGACATTCATAATGTGGGTGGCCTGGCTGGTTATTCTTACTCACAGGTTTACGGATATTATCCGCGGAAATACAAGAACTCCAACTTCCAACTCTTAGTTTGGCGAGGACTAAAGACTGCCGAGATTTCAAAAACAGAAGTCAATGGAATACCTTATTTAAGATTAACTTCAAAAGGAAAAGAGAAAACGACTCGCGATTTTTCCTTTCTTTCATTACAAAACAAAAAATGGGATGGTCTCTTTACTCAAGCGTCTTATGATATTGAGGAGACGAGCAAGAAAACAAGGGATCTTTGGCGAGATAAATTAAAAGAGCTTAATTTTGGCCAATTACAAAAAAGTGTTTATCTCTCTCCGTTTGATTTAGCTGATGATCTCGAAGAGTTTATTAAAGAAAGAAAATTAAAAGGAAAAGTTTTTGTTGGCCGAATAAAATTTACTGGCATCAACCCCAAAGAAATCGCTTATCAAGCCTGGCCGATTAAACAATTAGAAAAAGCCTATCAGAAACTGCTTAAAAAATGGGAAGATGGAAAAATTAAGCCGCAAGATTTCTTAGCTTCTTATTTTGACCTTCTCTTTACTGACCCACATCTTCCTCGTCAATTACTGCCTAATGATTGGCCAAGTTTTACTCTTCAAAAACTTGTCCGCAAAGTTCAGAAAAAAATTCCTCTTTGAGGCTTCATTTTTTGAGACGATCGCTGGTGTTTTTGAAAATTTGAAAAAATCGCAGCTTTTCGTCCACAAAAAAATCCCTGGCTATGACCTATTTTCTCGTCTCCTTGCGGAAACAATATCGTCAGCGCTGATACATTTCACTTCTCTGTTCGGAATGGGAAGAAGTGGTTCCGTATCGCTCCAATAACCAGGGATTATATTATATCTTATTACTCTCTCAAAAGTGAAGAGAATTTTAAGTTCGCTTTGTTTAGGTCGATTAGTACGGCTAAGCTAAACAGATTGCTCTATTTACACCGGCCGCCTATCAAGGTTGTTATCTACAACCGACCTCCAGCACAGCTCCGCTATGCACTCAACAACCAAATAACTGAAGACCAAACAACCTAGTAACTAAAGCTTTATTCAGTTATTTTGTTGTTCGGTTGTTTAGTTATTCTATCGTTCAGTTGCACGGCGGAGCCGTGCATTGATACCTTATCTTGGGTTGGGCTTCCCGCTTGAGATGCTTTCAGCGGTTATCCCGTCCGAGTGTGGCTACCCAGCGATGCTCCTGATAGAACAACTGGCACACCAGGGACTCGTTCGGTCAGGTCCTCTCGTACTGTGACCAACTTCCCTCAAGTATCTAACGCTTTTGCCGGATAGAGACCGAGCTGTCTTACGACGCTCTGAACCCAGCTCACGTAGGGTTTTAATGGGTGAACAAACCAACCCTTGGGACCTTCTTCAGCCCCAGGATACCCTGAGCCGACATCGAGGTCGCGAACCTCCCCGTCGATATGGACTCTTGGGGGAGACCACGCTGTTATCCCCGGGGTAGCTTTTATTCGTTAAGCCCCCGACACAACCACTGTGTCGTGGAGGATCACTAAGACCTGCTTTCGCACCAGTTTGACCTGTCAGTCTCACTGTCAAGCCAGCTTATGCCTTTACCCGACCAATCCCGTTTCCATTGGGACTTAGCTGACCTTTGTGCGCCACCGTTACCTTTTAGGTGGCAACTTCCCCAGTTAAACTGCCCACCAGACAGTGTCCCCCGATGTAAGATCGGGGTAAGATTTGTCATCTCCAAAGAGAGGTGTTTCATTGATGCGTCAGTCGGTCGCCTTCGGCGACCTCCTTCCTTAAGCGCAAAGTGTAAAGCGCAAAAGTTAAAATTACAACTTAAAACGTAAAGCTCTTTTATCTTTGAGTTTTGAGTTTTACGCTGTAGTTTTGCGCTTTGCGTTTTGAGTTTTGCGTTTAGTTGTGAGGTCACTGAAAGTGACCGACCAACGCTCCCTCCTACGCTAAACAGTTGAAAACAACTCTTCAATGTCAAGCTACAGTAAAGCTCCACGGGGTCTTTTTGTCCTGGCAAAAGTAGGCCGCATCTTCACAGCCATTTCAATTTCGCCGGGTCGGCCTTCAAGACAGTCGCTTGCTCGTTGAGCCTTTCATACGGGTCTGAACTTACCAGACAAAGGACTTCGCTACCATCGAACAGTTCACTTTTGTTACTATCCGCCTAAATATGCAATTTTTGGCGGGGCGGCTTGGTCATTTCTGCCAAGCACTCCGTGTTGCCACGGAGGTCGGACTATCTCATGTCCGACGTGACGTCGGACCTTGGCGTATAGTCTCTGAGGATTCCGGAAACGTTCTCTTTTGTATATTTTCTCTTTCTTCCTTTCCCTTCATTTAATTTTTCTCTTAAAGAAAGAAGCCTTTTAAATCCTTTTCTATCAAGATGTTCTCTCTTAACCATTAATTTGGCAATTCTTTTAAAGAGAGAAAAGTTTTTCTTTTTGGTCGCAGAGAAAAATCGATACTTCTCGAAGAAGGGAATAATTATTTCCTGAATAGCGCGTGGATTAGTAAGATCATAAGAATACAGCCCATCCCCTCTTTGTTTAATGATTCCGCAGCCAAAACGACGTTTCATTAACGCTAAAATTGTTCTCTCCTTTTGGGAAACATTAAAACTTAAGACGGGTTGCCAACCTATTCTGTAGTCAGGTTTTTTTCGAAGAGAGACATTAAAACTCCCTTCCCCATCAACAAAACCGGCCAAATACCACGCCACTTTCTCAGGTATTTTTTTAAAGAAGTGTTTCCGGTCTTTCCTGCTGATTGTCTCTATTTGCCTGATTTTCACTGCTTAGATGATTATATCAAACATCAGCAGTACAAGCAACCTGTCGAGATTTCCCAGCATATAGCCAAGTTTTAGAACTACGACTTTCTTCATAGTTACTGCTGCCGTTTACTGGAGCTTATACCCCAAGCTTCTTAAATAACCTAAGTTACCTAAGTCACCTAAGATATTTGACTTACCAGCACTGGGCAGGCTTCAGCCCCTATACATCCCCTTTCGGGTTAGCAGAGACCTGTGTTTTTGTTAAACAGTCGGCAAGCGATCATTCGCTGCGCCCCGACGTTACGTCGGGGAGGGCATCTCCCTAAGTTACGCCCAGCTAATTTGCCGAGTTCCTTGAAGACCGTTCTCCCGCTCGCCTTAGTATTCTCTACCTACCCACCTGTGTCGGTTTACGGTACGGACAAATTCAGAACAAAGCCTAGAGCCTTTTCTTGGAAGCTTAAATCGCCTAACTTGATCGCCGTTGCCTTTGATCTTGTCATCACAACTCACCATCAACATCACGGATTTACCAATGATATCTGATTTGTTGTTTAAACGTCTAAATCATTATGACGCTCGGGTTGTCAAACTTCGTCAACCCATTGGCAATTCTGAACTTGGTACAGGAATATTAACCTGTTGGACATCATCCTGCCCTGCGGGCAGGAACGCTGAAAACGTCGACATTAAAGTTGATAGCGCTGATCCACGTTATCAGCTCTTTCTGTCAGTTTTCATCCGCGTCCTTGTCCGCAGGACAAGGCTTAGCTCCGACTAACCCGAAGTTGACGAACATTGCTTCGGAAACCTTGGGTATTCGGCGTCCCGATTTCTCATCGGGATTTCGCTACTCATACCGGCATTCTCACTTCCGCAATCTCCACCCCGCTTTACAGCGGGGCTTCACTGACGGCGGATCGCTCCCCTACCAAACGTCAGTCGGTCGCCTTCGGCGACCTCCTTCCTTAAGCGCAAAGTGTAAAGCGCAAAAGTTAAAGCTATCCATTCTCCATAGCAGTGCTGTTGCGAAGGACGGGCAACTTAAAACGTAAAGCTTTTCTCTTTTTTAGTTTTAAGTTTTACGCTGTAGTTTTGCCTTTTGACTTTTGAGTTTTACGCTTAAGTTGGAAGGTCACAGAAAGTGACCGACTAACACCTCTCCATCTTCGGTAATTGGCTTGAGCCCCGATCATTTTCGGCGCCAACTTTCTCGTCCAGTGAGCTGTTACGCTTTCTTTAAAGGATGGCTGCTTCTAAGCCAACCTCCTGGGTGTCTGAGAAACTTGACCTCCTTTGCCACTTAGCCAATATTTAGGGACCTTAGATGAAAGTCTGGGTTGTTTCCCTCTCGCCCCACCAGCTTAGCCCGGCAGGACTGACTCCCTCGCCAAAATTTTCTTGGTATTCGGAGTTTGATTGAATAAAAGACCTCACGGCCCTCTATCCATTCAGTGCTCTACCCCCAAGAATTTAGGCGGGGGGCTATACCTATATATATTTCGGGGAGAACCAGCTATCACCGAGTTCGTTTGGCATATTACCCCTACCCACAGGTCATCCAAGCCTTTTGCAGCAGGCACTAGTTCGGGCCTCCCCCCGATTTTCATCGGGGTTCACCCTGCCCATGGGTAGCTCACCCGGCTTCGGGTCGGTCGCCCTTTTCTTGGATGCCCAATTATGGCTTGCTTTCACTATGCCTTCCCAACAAAGTTGGTTAGACTAATGAAAAGAGCGACCACTCGCCGGTTCATTCTTCAATAGGCACGACGTCAGGCTCCGCCTTCCGAACTCAAATGTCAAAAGTCAAATGTCAAAACTAACAAGGTATTAATTATATAGATTTTACCTCTTTAATTTTGAGTTTTGAGATTTGCGTTTTGAGATCGAAGGGCGAAGCCCTTCGTCTGTTTGTCAGCAGACAATTTCAGGTACTATTTCACTCCCCTCCCGGGGTTCTTTTCACCTTTCCCTCACGGTACTTGTTCACTATCGGTAAGCTTTGGTATTTAGCCTTGGGTCGTGGTCGACCCCGATTCCCACAGGGTAACGTGTCCCGTGGTACTCAGGATTCTACTAAGCCGGTTTTGGGTTTTGGATACAAGACTTTCACTCTCTTTGGTTAACCATTCCAGATTATTCTCCTACCCGCAACCGATGCCGTCATTGTAAATCCTACAACCATCTTGTCCGCAGGACAAGATTTTGGGCTTTTCCCTTTTCGCTCGCCGCTACTAAGGGAATCACATTTGTTTTCTTTTCCTCCGGGTACTGAGATGTTTCACTTCCCCGGGTTACCCACCCCGACGTTACGTCGGGGCTCGCCCCGATTACTCGGGGCGGGGTTTCCCCATTCGGAAACCGCCGGATCAAAGGTTGGTAGGCACCTCTCCGACGAGTATCGCCGCCTTCCCGCGTCCTTCCTCGGCCAAAGCTTCCAAGGCATCCATTGTCTGCCTGATACTTAAAGCGAGCTTTTCATTCTCTTCACTTTTCAAAGAGCAAGGTGGACCTGAGGAGATTTGAACTCCTGACCTTCCGCGTGCAAAGCGGATGCTCTTAGCCGGCTGAGCTACAGGCCCAACTAAAAAAGCTGGCCGAAGCCAGCTTCAAACACCACTCAAGAAAGCTTAACTAAAAACGCCACAAAACGGCTCGCAGAAGAATTTCCACTAATTTTTTGCTTTCTTTCATAAAATATCTTAGCTGACTTCGCTAATGATGATATCTTATCACCTCTTTTTCCCCTTGTCAACCCCCCGCAATATTCCAGTTAAATATGTCCCACTGTCAACTATAGGATAAGAAAATAGGGGTTGACTTTTGAGATAAGAAGGTGATATGGTAAAAGAAATATCAAAAATCAAATATCAAAAATCAAAAATTGGCGAAGGGAGGTGAGAAAAATGACCAATTCTTCAAACAAAAATGTCATGGCGGCGGCGACTTATCTTTTAGGGCCAATTACAGGCATTATTTTTCTTTTGCTTGAAAAGCAAGATAAGTTTATCCGCTTCCATGCGATGCAGTCAACGATTTTGTTTGGCGCTCTTTTTGTGATTAATTTTGGCTTGGGTTTTATTCCCCTTTTGGGTTGGCTGGCAGGCTTAGTTTTATCAATGGCCGCTTTTATCTTATGGATTGTCCTGATGTTGAAGGCCTTTAATGGCGAGGAGTACGAATTGCCTTATATAGGGAAGATTGCGAGGGAGCAATTGGGGAAACTAAGATAGTTGTCAGTGGTCAGTTGTCAGTGGTCAGTTTGAGCCATCGATTGTGGTGGCTTTTTTGTTGTATAATGAAAATGTGTTTAAAAATCGCGTTCAAGCGGGTCAACTTTTAGCCGAGAAATTAAAATACCTCAAAGGTGAGGATGTGATCGTTTTAGCTATTCCTCGGGGTGGGGTTATGGTTGGAGCGGAAATTGCCAAAGTTTTAAATTGTCCCCTTGACATTATTGTTACTAAGAAAATCGGCGCTCCCGGAAATCCGGAGTTGGCAGTCGGCGCCATGGGTTCTGACGGAAGCATTGTTTGGGATAAAAGCCTTCTTGCTCGCTTGTCTCTTTCTATATCCGATCTGGCGCCTCAAGTGCAAAGTGCAAAGTTAAAAGTTAAAAGTTACAGTGCAAAGTTTAAAGTAAAAGAAAAGAATTTAAAAAATAAAACGGTGATTTTAACTGATGATGGGATTGCTACTGGAGCGACAGTGGAAGCGGCAATTCAAGTGATCAAAAATCAAGAGCCCAAGAGGTTGATTGTAGCGATGCCGGTAGCTCCACCTGATTCAATTAAGAGATTAAAAAAGATAGTTGATGAGGTTGTTTGTCTTTCTACTCCAGCTCTTTTTTGGGCCGTGGGCCAGTTTTATCAGGAGTTTGAGCAAGTTGAGGATAAAGAGGTAATTAAGATGTTGAGACTATTAGATTAAACTCTAATTGTCTTTTAATACTGAAAAGCCGGGTCTTTTAGAATATATTTACGATAATAATATTCTTGCTCTTCGGGAGAGAATTCTTTACCCTCTTGGGGTACCGCGGGCGGATTTTGTTTAAAATACTCTTCAATTTTTTGGAGATCAGGCGGCTTAAATTCTTGTTGCTGTTTTTCGATGTTTTTTTGGATATCCTCTTGGGCTTGTTTATTTATCTGACCAAAGCCTTTGGTAATATCATTGACATTGGGCGGAGTAAAAT
>Ga0163209_1000775_pt1 | contig 14015 bp, 8 predicted proteins | sample Kivu_160m_FD_113538 | JGI IMG/M metagenome (GOLD analysis project Ga0163209, IMG submission 113538) | Freshwater microbial communities from Lake Kivu, Western Province, Rwanda to study Microbial Dark Matter (Phase II) - Kivu_160m | ecosystem: Environmental > Aquatic > Freshwater > Lake ...
CCTCTCATGACTGAAAATGGCACCTTTATCATGAACGGTACGGAAAGGGTCATTGTCAGCCAGCTTCACAGGTCCCCCGGCATCTTTTTTGATCATGACAAGGGGAAAACCCTTGCGAGTGGGAAATTGATCTATTCTGCGAGAATTATACCGATCAGAGGCTCCTGGCTTGACTTTGAGTTCGATTCCAAGGACCTTCTCTATGTGAGGATTGACAGGCGAAGAAAAATGCCTGTGACTATCCTTCTAAAAGCTATGGGAAACTCAAACGAATTTCTCCTCAATTATTTTTATAACATTGAGAAGGTTTTCCTGGAAGGTAGAAAATTGCACATGGTTGTTGATGAGTCTCTCATCGGCGAAAAGGCACCGGAGGATATTAAAGATCTTGAAACGGGTGATATCATCATCAAAAAGGCGAGAAAGATCAACAAGGTCCTTTTAAAGAAGATGGCTGAACTGAACATTGATCGAATACAGATCGGTGAAACTGACATTACGGGAAAGATTATTGCCTCGGATGTTTTAGATCCGGTAACCGGAGAAATCCTTTTAAGATGTAACGAGCAGTTGACTTTGGAAGGATTGGAACAGGTCCGTGAAAAAGGGATTCGTGAACTGCGATTTATTTACATTGATGAAGAAAGGATGAATGCTTCCATCAGAGACACTCTCCTTGTTGACAGGATTGAAAATGCAGAAGATGCGATCATAGAGATATACAAAAGATTGCGTCCAAGCAACCCGCCAACTCCGGAGACGGCGCAGAAGTTTTTCAAAAGCCTCTTTTTTGATCCGGCAAGTTACGATCTGTCGGATGTGGGAAGAGCGAAGATGAATTACAAGCTCCGTCTGGATGTGCCGACGGATGTGACGGTTTTGCGGAATGAAGATATCCTGGCAGCTGTAAAATACCTGATTGACCTTAAAAACGGTACGGGTGATTGCAGCGTGGATGATATAGATCATCTGGGTAACAGGCGCGTCAGATCTGTGGGAGAATTGATAGAAAATCAATATCGGATAGGTCTGGTGCGTATAGAAAGAGCAATTAAGGAGAGGATGAGTCTCCAGGACATTGAAACCATGATGCCACATGAACTCATCAATGCCAAACCTGTTTCTGCAGTGGTGAATGAGTTCTTGGGAAGCAGCCAGCTTTCACAATTCATGGATCAAACAAACCCCCTTTCTGAAATTACCCATAAAAGAAGACTTTCTGCTCTCGGTCCTGGCGGTTTGACCCGCGAAAGAGCAGGGTTCGAGGTACGGGACGTTCACCCCACCCATTATGGGCGCATCTGTCCTGTTGAGACGCCGGAAGGCCCGAATATCGGTCTGATCGTTTCCCTCAGTACCTATGCAAGAGTCAATGCTTTCGGTTTCATAGAAACGCCATACAGAGTGGTCGACAAAGGGAGGGTTCTCGATGAAGTCCGGTATCTGACGGCGATCGAAGAGGAGAAATACATCATTGCCCCGGCAGACATTCCCTTCGATAAAAATGGAAGATTTATTGGTGAACTCATTTCTGCCAGGAAGGGAAATGATTTTCAGACCGTTTCGCCGACAGAAGTCAACTTGATGGATGTTTCACCCGATCAGCTTGTCAGTGTGGCGGCAGCCTCCATTCCATTTCTGGAGCATGATGATGCAAACCGCGCTCTCATGGGTTCCAATATGCAGCGACAGGCAGTTCCTCTTCTAAAACCAGAGGTTCCCCTTGTTGGGACAGGGATGGAATCCGTTGTTGCCAAGGATTCAGGCGCTGTTGTTGTGGTAAAACGTCCGGGTATCGTTGAACACGTAGACGCTTCGCGAATCGTCATCAAATGTGACGGCGACGAAAAGGACGAGATCGATACCGGCGTGGATATCTATAATCTGGTCAAGTATCAACGTTCAAACCAGGATACCTGCTTTAACCAAAAGCCCATCGTCAACAGAGGGGATCGGGTAAGTCAGAGCGACATCATTGCCGATGGACCTGCCACCGAAGACGGTGAACTCGCCCTTGGGAGAAACGTGATGGTCGCCTTCATGTCCTGGGGAGGATACAATTACGAAGACTCCATCCTGGTCAGCGAAAGGGTGATAAAGGATGACATTTATACTTCCATTCACATCGAGGAATTTGAGACCATGGCCCGGGACACAAAGCTCGGTCAGGAGGAGATTACGAGAGATATCCCAAACGTAGGGGAGGAAGCCCTCAGAAATCTTGATGAGAGCGGGATTGTCCGAATGGGTGTCTTTGTGAAATCCGGTGACATCCTTGTAGGAAAAATTACTCCGAAGGGCGAAACCCAGTTGTCACCGGAGGAAAAATTGCTTCGGGCCATATTTGGTGAAAAGGCAAGCGATGTGCGGGATACGTCTCTTCGAGTGCCTCCCGGTGTTGAGGGGACGGTCATCGACGCTAAAATTTTTTCCAGGAAAGGGGCTGAAAGGGATCACAGATCGCAATTCATTGAAGATGAAACCATTCGCCTTTTATGCAAGGACAGGGATGACGAAATCGGTATCATTACTGAAAATGTGCGGAACAAGATTTCGGATATGCTCGTTGGAAAGACATCGGCAACGAAACTAGTCGATCCAAAAAAGAAAAAGATCCTGTTGAAAAAGGGAAGTACGATCGAAAAGGATGTTCTTGACAGGATTCCATTTTATTTGTGGAAGGAGATTTCCCTTGTCGGAGAGGATGCCATAGAAGAGAAAATCGGAAATTTATTGGCAAATTCCGATAGAAAAAGAGCCCTTATTGAGTCTTACTTTGAAGAGAAGATGGAAAAGATGAGAGCCGGGGATGAGCTTCCACCCGGTGTGATCAAAATGGTAAAGGTCTACATTGCCATCAAAAGGAAGCTTTCTGTTGGTGATAAAATGGCAGGCCGTCACGGTAACAAGGGCGTTTTGTCCAGGATACTGCCGGAAGAGGATATGCCTTATTTCCGGGACGGGACGCCTGTGGACATCATTTTGAATCCACTCGGAGTTCCGTCGCGTATGAATGTCGGGCAGGTCCTGGAAACCCATCTGGGTTGGGCGGCAAAAGGACTGGGTGAAAAAATTAACACCCTGTTGGAAAGAAATTACGGGGTTGATCAATTAAAAAAGGAACTGAAAAGTATTTACTCCTCCTCGGAATTTGACCGCTTTGTAGACGGGTCATCTGATGAGGAGATGAAATCATTTATACGTAAATTGAAGGGTGGAATCTTGATGGCGACGCCTGTTTTTGATGGTGCTGACGAACAGGAAGTCAGAAATATGCTCGCCATGGCCGAACTTCCGGAAAAGGGACAGACGGTTCTCTTTGACGGGAGGACAGGTGAGCCATTTGATCAGGAGATCACTGTCGGCATGATATATATGTTAAAACTCCATCATCTTGTGGATGATAAGATTCATGCAAGATCCATCGGTCCATACTCTCTCGTAACGCAGCAGCCACTCGGTGGAAAAGCGCAATTCGGTGGTCAAAGACTTGGCGAGATGGAAGTCTGGGCTATGGAGGCGTATGGCGCCGCCTACTCGCTCCAGGAGTTTCTGACCGTTAAATCGGATGATGTGGCGGGTCGTACCAGGATGTATGAGACCATTGTAAAGGGAGAACACACCCTGGAACCAGGGCTCCCCGAGTCTTTTAACGTGCTTGTCAAGGAGTTGCAGAGCCTCTGTCTGGATGTGGAGTTAATTGAGGAAGATTAGGTTCTTAACCCATGAACGGTGTTTTGAATTATTAATAATGGGGAGATAAAAGTGGAGGACGTTTTCAGTTATTTCGAAAAACCGAAAGATCCTGTCCGGTTTAATGCAATCAAGATGTCTCTTGCATCGCCTGACAAAATTCTCTCGTGGTCCCATGGTGAGGTCAAAAAGCCGGAAACGATCAATTACAGAACATTCAAGCCTGAGAGAGACGGACTTTTCTGCGCGAAAATTTTCGGTCCTGTCAAGGATTATGAGTGCCTCTGCGGTCGTTACAAGCGGATGAAATATAGGGGGGTCGTCTGCGAGAAATGTGGCGTTGAGGTCATTCAATCGAAAGTCCGCCGGGAAAGAATGGGTCATATTGTTTTAGCTACACCCGTAGCCCATATATGGTTTCTCAAGAGCCTTCCCAGCCGTATCGGCAATGTCCTTGATTTAACCCTTAAGGAACTGGAAAAAGTACTTTATTTTGAATCCTGGATCGTGTTGGAACCGAAAAACACGCCTCTGAAAAAGAAAGAACTCCTGTCCGAGGAAGAGTACAGCGACGTGAAAGAGCAGTATGGTGAAGATGCTTTTGAGGCGGGAATTGGCGCTGAGGCGGTTCGCAAGCTCCTGGAGGAGATTGATCTTCCCAAGCTGGATGAAGAACTTCGCGGGGAGCTGAGAGGAACAAATTCCGATACAAAGAGAAAGAAGCTCGTTAAAAGGCTGAAGGTTGTTGAAGCCTTAATGAAATCCAAAACGAACAAACCCGAATGGATGATCCTCACCGTTTTACCGGTCATTCCTCCCGACCTGCGGCCCTTGGTTCCTCTGGACGGCGGTCGTTTTGCCACCTCGGATCTCAATGATCTCTACAGACGGGTTATTAACAGGAATAACCGCTTGAAGCGTCTGCAGGAGTTGAACGCCCCGGAGATCATTATTCGAAATGAAAAACGGATGCTGCAGGAGGCAGTGGATGTTCTCTTCGACAATGGCAGGAGAGGAAGGGCGATCACCGGTTCCAACAAAAGGCCTCTCAGATCCCTTTCCGATATGCTGAAAGGAAAACAGGGAAGATTCAGGCAGAACCTTTTGGGCAAGAGAGTGGATTATTCCGGTCGGTCGGTCATTACCGTCGGACCCGACCTGAGACTGCATCAATGTGGTTTGCCAAAGAAGATGGCCCTGGAGCTGTTTAAGCCTTTCGTATATAACCGTCTTGAGGAAAAGGGGTATGTGACGACGGTAAAAAGTGCAAAAAAGATGGTGGAGCGTGAAACTGCCGAAGTATGGGATGCCCTTGATGAGGTAGTACGTGAATATCCGGTTATGCTCAACAGGGCTCCTACCCTGCACAGGCTTGGCATCCAGGCCTTTGAACCGGTTCTGATAGAAGGAAAGGCCATACAGCTTCATCCTCTCGTCTGTACTGCGTTTAACGCCGATTTTGACGGTGACCAGATGGCCGTTCATGTTCCCCTGTCGATTGAGGCACAGACGGAAGCCAGGGTTCTGATGATGTCAACCAATAATATCCTTTCACCGGCGAATGGGAAACCCATCATAAACCCCAGTCAGGATATTGTTTTGGGGCTTTATTATCTGACCCGGGCCAAGACCCATGTCAAAGGTGAAGGCATGATTTTTTCCGATCCGGAAGAGATTCAAAGCGCTCTTAATGCAGATGTGGTTGATCTCCATGCGAAAGTGAAAGTCCGCATTAACGGTGAAATAAAAGACACCACCGTTGGAAGGGTTATCCTCTATGAAAGTCTTCCTGAAGATATTCCCTTCGATACCATCAACAAAGTGATGAATAAAAAAGAACTGGCCAACCTGATTGACCATTGTTACCGGTCATGCGGAGACAAAACGACGGTTCTGCTGGCGGACCGTTTGAAGGATCTTGGTTTTAAGTACGCCACAATTTCAGGTATGTCCATTGCCATCCATGACATGGTGATTCCATCCAACAAAAAAGATATCGTTTCTATGGCCGACAAGGATGTTCTTAAAATACAGAAGCAGTATATGGATGGCCTCATCACGGACGGCGAGCGATACAACAAAGTAATCGATATATGGGCTCAGGCAACAGAAAAGATAGCCGGTGAGATGTTAACCGGTATCGGATCGGAGGAGAGCGAGAGTCCTTCCGGCAGGAAGCGGAAGGTCGAAAGCTTCAACCCCATTTTTATGATGGCTGATTCCGGTGCGAGAGGAAGCGCCGTCCAGATCAGGCAGCTTGCCGGAATGAGGGGTTTGATGGCAAAACCCTCCGGAGAAATCATTGAAACGCCGATTACGGCTAATTTCAGAGAAGGTTTGACGGTTCTTCAGTATTTTATTTCCACCCACGGCGCCAGGAAGGGCCTTGCTGACACAGCCCTCAAAACGGCCAATTCGGGATATCTGACGAGAAGGCTCGTCGACGTGGCCCAGGATTCTATTATCAGTGAGAACGATTGTGGTACTATCGATGGAATCTACGTTTCCGCCCTTATGGAAGGCGGGGAAATCATCGAAACGGCGGGTGAACGCGTTCTTGGGAGGGTAGCCCTGGAGGAGATCAAAGATCCGTTTACCGGCGAGAATCTTGTTCATGCAAATCAGGAGATTGATGAAATCCTTGCCGAGAGGATCGATCGTGCCGGCATTGAAAGGGTCAACATCCGATCGGTTTTAACATGCAAATCAAAGTACGGAGTCTGCGCCATGTGTTATGGAAGAGACCTGGCTCATGGGCATCTGGTAAATATCGGCGAGGCTGTCGGGATTATCGCTGCCCAATCTATCGGTGAACCCGGCACTCAGCTGACCATGAGAACATTCCACATTGGCGGCACCGCGAAATTTGAGGAACACTCCACTCTTGAAGCGAGGCATGACGGCACCATCAATTATGTGAATCTCAACACAGTAGAAAGCAGGGGACAGGATCTTGTGGTCATGAACAGGAATGGAGAGGTTCATGTTCTGGATGAACAGGCCAGAAGCCGGGGGAAATATCCCGTTCCCTATGGAGCCCATCTCAAAGTGAGGGATGGCATTGTAGTTAAAAGGGGAGATTTGCTTGCCGAATGGGATCCTTTTTCCATCCCAATACTCGCGGAGGTTGACGGAACTGTTAAATATGGTGACATCATCGAAGGAAAGACCATGCAGGAGCAGGTTGATGAGGTAACCGGCCTTTCAAGAAAGGTAATTGTTGAATTCAAGGGAGCTAATTTCCGTACCAGGGTTTCCATCAAGGACAGCAAGGGTAAAACGGCAAGGATTCCGGGGACGAACGCTGTGGCAAGATACCTCCTGCCCGTAGGCGCCAATATTGTCGTGTCGGAGGGAGACAGGGTGAGTGCAGGTGATATCGTTGCCAAAATTCCGAGGGAGACAACGAAAACGAAGGACATCACGGGAGGTCTTCCCAGGGTGGCGGAACTCTTTGAAGCGCGAAAACCTAAGGAGTTTGCCGTCATCAGCGAAATTGACGGGACTGTTTCATACGGCAAGGATGCCAAGGGAAAGAGAAAAGTCATTATTACCCCTGAGGTGGGGGAAGAAAAGGAATATTTGATTCCTAAAGGAAAACACGTCAGCGTCCAGGAGGGAGATCGGATTCAGGCAGGTGAAGCTCTGATGGATGGTGTTCATAATCCCCATGATCTTCTCACCATTAAGGGCGAAAAGGCATTGGCCCGTTACCTGGTCGATGAAGTTCAGGAAGTCTACAGACTGCAGGGAGTCAAAATAAATGATAAGCATATGGAAGTCATTGTTCGCCAGATGCTCCGCAGGGTAAAGGTGAAAGATCCGGGCGATACTTCATTCATAGCTGATGAACAGGTAGAAAGGTTTCGCTTCCAGGAAGAAAACGAAAGGGTCGCAGTTAAGGGTGGGAAACCGGCCATAGGAGAACCGATCCTGCTGGGGATCACCAAGGCGTCCCTCAGCACGCAGAGCTTCATCTCGGCAGCATCCTTTCAGGAGACGACGCGGGTTCTGACTGAAGCCAGCCTGGCCGGGAAAGTTGATTACCTTAGGGGACTTAAGGAAAATGTGATTATGGGGAGATTGATTCCTGCAGGAACGGGCCTTCCCATGTACAGGAAGCTCGGCATCAGGATAGTTGAAGATGATAACACTCCCCAGGTTGGAAATAATGAAGGGGATGAAAAAACAAGTGAGAAAACACTTGACATACCAGTCGTGAATTGATAGCAATCTACCTTTTGTTACACCCGACAAGAATAGTTTCAATAGATTCTGGGAGGAATAATGCCGACAATCAATCAATTGGTTCGCAGAGGAAGAACCAAGATACAAAAGAAAACGACAACACCTGCTTTAGCCGGTTCCCCGCAGAGGAGAGGCGTGTGCGTGAGGGTGTATACATCGACACCCAAGAAACCGAATTCTGCCTTGAGAAAGGTTGCAAGGGTTCGTCTCGCCAGTGGATACGAAGTGACCTCGTATATACCAGGGATTGGCCATAACCTTCAGGAACATTCCGTGGTCCTTGTCAGAGGGGGTAGGGTAAAAGATCTTCCCGGAGTCCGGTATCACATTATCAGGGGCACACTGGATGCAATGGGGGTTCAGGACAGGAAGCAGGGGAGATCCAAATATGGAGCGAAGAAACCGAGCTAAACGGGGATAGGATCATGCCGAGAAGAAGAGAAGTGACAAAGAGGGAAATACTGCCGGACCCTAAGTATAACAATAAGCTTGTGGCTAGGTTTATCAATAATCTATTAAGAAGAGGCAAAAAGAGTACCGCGGAGTCCATTTTGTATGGAGCCTTTGATATTATTGAAAAGAGAACAAAAGAACAGGCCGTGGAGCTGTTTGAAAAGGCCGTAAACAACGTCAAGCCTGTTATTGAGGTGAAATCACGCCGGGTAGGCGGTTCCACCTATCAGGTGCCGACGGAAGTTGTGCCATCACGGAGAGTTGCTCTGGCCTTTCGCTGGTTGATTAATCATGCCAAGGAACGTACCGAAAAAACCATGATGGAGAAGCTGGCTGCAGAGCTGATTGATGCAGCCAATAACAGAGGGTCTTCCGTTAAGAAGAGGGAGAGCGTTCACAAAATGGCGGAGGCTAATAAGGCTTTTGCGCATTACCGTTTTTAGCATTTACCCGGAAGCCTTGGTGAACTAAATTGGCACGAGTCGTTCCTTTAGAAAGTCTCCGCAACATCGGTATCATGGCGCATATTGATGCCGGCAAAACGACAACCACAGAACGGATTTTATATTATACCCGTGAGTCCTATAAGATGGGAGAAGTCCATGACGGCACAGCCACAATGGACTGGATGGAACAGGAACAGGAAAGGGGCATTACCATTACCTCTGCTGCAACCACCTGTTCATGGAGAAATCACCGCATCAATATCATCGACACACCCGGTCATGTGGATTTTACGATTGAAGTTGAGAGATCTTTAAGAATCTTAGATGGAGCCGTTGCTCTGTTCTGCGCTGTCGGCGGCGTGGAACCTCAGTCCGAGGCAGTCTGGCGTCAGGCGGACAGGTACCGGGTTCCCCGAATTACGTTCGTCAACAAAATGGATAGAGTGGGAGCCGATTTCGGGAGAGTTGTCACCGCTGTCAGGGATCGGCTGGGTGCGCATCCCATCCCTCTGCAGATCCCGATCGGGATCGAAAACACGTTTCGAGGAGTTGTTGATCTTGTCCGGATGAAAGCCATTACGTATGATGACAAATCTTTGGGAGACACATTCACAGTGGGTGAAATCCCTCCCGAAATGATCGATATATCCCGTCGGGAAAGAGACAATCTCATTGAGTTTCTTGCTGACTGTGATGAGGACCTGATGAGAAAGTATTTAAATGAGGAAGCTCTTTCTCAGGAAGAAATCGTGCGTGTCATCAGAAAGGTCACTCTGACCTTAAAGGCGACGCCCGTTCTATGCGGGTCTGCTTTTAAGAACAAAGGCGTGCAGCCGCTGCTGGACGCCGTCATTGATTACCTCCCTTCGCCCGTTGATATGCCTCCGGTGATCGGCAGGAAGGCAAAAGGGGAGGAAGCGGAAAGGTCAGCCCGTGATGATGATCCGTTTTCTGCATTGGCCTTCAAGATTATGACAGATCCATACGTTGGTCAGTTAACCTATTTCAGGGTTTACTCCGGAGTCATGTCGGCAGGCTCCTACATTTACAATGCGTCCAAGAAGAAAAGAGAACGGGTGGGGCGATTGCTCAAGATGCATGCAAATAAAAGGGAAGATATAAAAGAAGTCCGCACAGGGGATATTGTGGCCGCCGTAGGTTTGAATCTGACAACGACGGGAGATACCCTTTGTGAGATGGACCATCCCCTGACACTCGAAACGCTGGAGTTTCCTGATCCCGTTATTGCGATCGCCATAGAACCAAAGACGAAGGCAGATGAGGAAAAGCTGGATGTTGCACTTGGCAAGATTGCCCGCGAGGACCCCTCGTTCAGGGTAAAGGTGGACAAAGAGACGGGTCAGACTCTCATCTCGGGCATGGGAGAGTTGCATTTGGAAATTATTGTTGATCGGCTCTCGAGGGAATTCGGACTGGGTGCCAATATCGGTCTTCCGCAGGTAGCATATAAGGAAACCATCAGAAAAGGTGTGCGAACGGAAGGCAGGTATGTTAAACAATCAGGCGGCAGAGGACAATACGGTCATATATGGTTGGAGATTGAGCCCAACGTGCCAGGTGGGGGATTCGAGTTCCGTAAGAAGATTACCGGCGGAGTCGTACCGACCGAGTATCTTCCCGCTGTGGAAAAAGGTATAGTGGAAGCGATGGAAGAGGGTGTGCTTGCAGGGTATCCCGTTGTTGACGTCGTCGTCAGTGCAGTTGACGGATCCTTTCATGAAGTCGATTCCTCGGATATGGCTTTTAAAATAGCGGCGTCCATGGCGTTCAAGAGCGGGGCTAAGCGGGCCCATCCTGTCCTTCTGGAGCCCGTCATGTCGGTGGAGGTGGTGGTTCCGAAGGAATATATGGGTGATGTGATCGGGAATCTCACGTCCCGGCGGGGCAAAATCGTCAGCATTGAATCAAGGCCTTCCCTGGAGGCAATCAACGCCGAGGTTCCTCTTGCAGAGATGTTCGGTTATGCCACAGATCTCAGATCCAAGACACAGGGGAGAGCAACCTATACCATGCGTTTTTTGAATTATAATGCTGTGTCGGAGAATCTGGCAAAAGCGATTATAGATAAAATAAGCCATTAATAATCATTGATTACTTTAGGAACATAGTGAACAAACGAACCATTCAAAGGTAAAGAGGAGGTAATGGAGATGGCTAAGAAGAAATTTGAGAGGACCAAACCGCATGTGAATATCGGTACCATCGGGCACGTAGATCATGGTAAAACCACCTTGACGGCGGCAATTACGAAACATCTGGCTAAAAAGGGGTTTGCGGAATTCAGATCTTTTGATTCCATCGATAATGCTCCCGAAGAAAAGGAGAGGGGCGTTACGATCAATGTCGCACACGTGGAGTATGAGACGGCGAAAAGACACTATGCCCACGTTGATTGCCCGGGACATGCCGATTATATCAAGAACATGATTTCGGGTGCTGCCCATATGGATGGAGCCATTCTTGTGGTTGCCGCCTCTGACGGACCGATGCCTCAGACAAGAGAACACATCCTCCTTGCACGACAGGTTCGGGTTCCCTATATGGTCGTCTACATGAACAAGGTTGACCTTGTTGATGATCCGGAGATTCTTGATCTGGTGGAACTCGAATTGAGGGAGTTGTTGACGGAATATGAATTTCCAGGCGATGAGATTCCGATTATCAAGGGGTCAGCCCTGAAGGCTCTGGAAGCTGATGAGCCCGATTCTCCCGATGCGAAATCGATCTGGGAATTAATGGAAGCTGTTGATAGCTATGTGCCTGAACCCGTGAGAGATCTTGAAAAGCCGTTCCTTATGCCGGTAGGGGATGTGTTTTCCATATCCGGGCGAGGAACCGTGGTGACCGGAAGAGCGGAAAGAGGCATTGTCAGGACGGGAGATGAGGTGGAAATTATTGGTATAAGGCCGACATTTAAGACGGTTTGCACCGGTGTTGAAATGTTCCGCAAGACCCTCGATGAAGGTCGGGCAGGGGATGATATCGGTGTTCTCCTGAGAGGAACAAAACGTGAAGAGGTTGAGAGAGGCCAGGTTGTGGCGAAACCCGGTTCAATCACACCCCATACGAAATTCAAAGCAGCGGTTTATGTCCTGACCAAGGAAGAAGGTGGAAGACATACGCCCTTCTTTAACGGTTATCGTCCCCAGTATTATTTCAGGACAACGGACGTTACGGGGATTTGCACCTTGCCCGAGGGTGTTGAAATGGTTATGCCCGGAGATAATGTGGAAGTGGAAGTAGAATTGATTACTCCCATTGCCATGGAAGAACAGCTCAGGTTCGCTATCCGTGAAGGCGGAAGAACTGTAGGGGCTGGTGTAGTCAGCAAGATTATTGAATAGGATGCCCGCTTGAAGGGTTGTATGAAATTATGAAGGATCAGAAGATAAGAATTCGTCTAAAAGCGTACGATTACAAGTTGTTGGATCGATCTGTGGAAGATATTGTGGAAACAGCGAAGAGGACAGGGGCGCGTGTGGCCGGTCCTATTCCGCTGCCGACGGAAATCAACAAATACTGTGTTAATCGATCGCCCCATGTGGATAAAAAATCAAGAGAGCAGTTTGAGGTCAGAACGCACAAGAGACTTGTCGATATTATTGAACCGACACAGTCGACAGTCGATGCCCTGATGAAACTGGATTTATCTGCCGGTGTGGATGTTGAGATAAAACTGTAGAGCCCATAGGATAATGAAGACACAGAATGGATGTGCTTGTCCGTCTGTTATGATTCATTAAGCACCGTGGGGTATATTGTTATTTTATGCGGAAGATTGTGTGAATAAAATGAAAAAGGGACTTATCGGCAGAAAATTAGGCATGACACAGATCTTTTCAGAAGAGGGAACCGCAATTCCCGTAACGGTTATTGAGGTTGAACCTTCTGTGGTCGTTCAAAAGAAAACCGTAGCGACCGATGGCTATGAGGCCATTCAGTTGGGTTACGGTCGGATCAGGCAGAAAAACGTCACTAAAGCTCTTCAGGGCCATTTCAGGAAAGCCGATAAAGGGTTTTTCCGTTTCCTCCGGGAAATAAGGACAGTTACCGGAAGCCATGAACCTGGGCAGGAGTTCCAGGCCGATATTTTTGAGGTTGGCGATTATGTGGACGTGGTCGGGACGACTTCAGGAAAGGGTTTTGCCGGCGGTGTCAAGAGGCATGGATTCAGAGGGGGAAGAGCAACCCACGGGTCCATGTTTCATAGAGCTCCCGGATCAATTGGTGCAAGCGCCGAGCCTTCACGTGTGTTTAAGGGGAAAAAGCTGCCGGGACAAATGGGAAATGAGAGAAAAACCATACAGAACCTGCTGGTTTTGGGAGTGAGGCCAGACAGGAATTTGATTCTCATCAAAGGATCGGTTCCGGGCTGCAAAAACGGGATTGTTCTTCTACAGCAATCCGTAAAAAAGAGTGGTTAATCAGGATTTGGAGTGGTCAAAATGCCGGTTACCGGAGTATACGATATTGAAAATAAGAAGGTAGCGGAGATCGAGCTGAGTGATGCCGTCTTCGGCGCAGAGATTAACGAGACTGCCATTTATGAAGTCGTGAAGATGCAAATGGCTTCCAAAAGGCGTGGGACTGCTTCGACGAAGGTGAGGCATGAAGTCAGGGGAGGCGGTAAGAAACCGTGGCGTCAGAAGGGGACAGGCAGGGCCAGGGTCGGTACCACCAGATCTCCACTATGGCGGGGCGGTGGGATTATCTTTGGACCCCATCCGAGGGACTATTCTTACACCGTTCCGAAGAAGGTCAAGAAACTCGCCCTGGTTTCAGCTCTGAGTATGAAGCTAAAAGAAGAGAGGGTATTGATTCTCAAAGATTTTCCCATGGATGAGATCAAGACGAAGAAATTCAAAGAGGTTGCAGACCGATTTGGGTGGAAGAAAGCGCTTTTTTTAGTGGACAGAGCAAATCCGGTTCTGGAAAAGTCGTCAAGGAATCTCAAAGGTATCAAAATGATGAGATCAGAGGGCATTAATGTATATGATCTGCTGAACCATGATCACGTGGTTATTTTAGAACCATCTGTCAGGATGATTGAAGAGGCATTGTTGTCATAATGGATATGTATCGGATTATTAAGAGATCGCTGGTTACGGAAAAAAGTACCATCGAAAGAGATGAAAAAAACAAGTACGTCTTTGA